>MWWA01000339.1_pt1 | contig 12536 bp, 10 predicted proteins | sample 1047341 | NCBI WGS metagenome assembly MWWA01 (sample SAMN06349978, study PRJNA376086) | soil metagenome | isolation source: MS5-1 sample Antarctic (ecotone) soil | place: Antarctica | collected 2015-01-13
CCATAGCCCTGAGTATTCTTGTTACGATTCTTGATGGTGTAGGACTTTCGATGTTTATACCGTTGCTTCAGGCTGTATCCGGCGAATCTACTCCCTCTGATCAATCAATGGGACAATTGCATTATATCACTGATGCTATTGCCGCAATGGGCATACCATTTACACTGGGAAGTGTATTAGCTATCGTCGCGGTTATGTTTGCATTGAAGGGTATTGCTAAATTCCTGGAGCTGAATTACCAGGCCAAGGTTATCCAGTTTTTTATGAAACGCATTCGTCATGAACTTGTGCGTTCATTGCAACACACTTCATACAGAGGTTTTATAAAATTAGATGCAGGTAAGATTCAAAACGTTTTTATTGCGGAAGTTCAAAGAATGTCTCAAGCCGTAAAGTACTACCTCAGCTATAGCCAGCAGATATTTATGTTTGGCACTTATGTCATTTTGGCCTTGCTCGCAAACTACCAGTTTGCAATTCTTGTTGCGATCAGTTCTGGCTTTGCTAACCTGCTCTATTCCAGGTTGAATAAAGCTATGAAAAGAGCTTCCAGGGAAATTTCTAAACAGGGGCACAGTTTCAATTCATTTATGATCCAGGGAATTCAATATTTCAAATACCTGAAATCCACGAACTACTTAAAGAGCTATAGCAAAAAACTGAATGAAGTCATTGATAAAACCGAACAGATTTATAAAAGAACCGGTTTGTATTCTGCTATTAGTATGGGGCTGAGAGAGCCGATGGCCATGATCATTGTCATATCGGTCATGTTCATACAGCTGAGCTGGTTAGGCGGTAATATAGGATCCATGATTTTGAGTTTATTGCTGTTTTACAGGGCACTATCCTTTTTGATGGGTATTCAATTTCACTGGCAATCCTTCATTCAACAGACAGGCGCTATGGAATCAGTATCAGAATTGGTAGCAACTATGCAAAATGAAAACGAAAATCATGGTGACATACCATTTACTACTCTCGAAAATGAAATCAGAATAATAAACACAGATGTAACTTTTGGCACCACAAGGGTTTTAAAAAGTATTAATCTATCAATAGAGAAAAATAAAACCATTGCATTGGTTGGTCCCAGCGGCTCGGGAAAATCAACATTAGCAAATCTGATCATCGGGCTAATAAATCCCGAATCAGGTAAAATTTTAATAGACGGTCGTCCGTTATTGGATTATGACCTCCCATCCTATCGAAGCAAGATTGGGTATATTAGTCAGGATTCCGTAATTTTTAATGATAATATTTATAACAATATAACATTTTGGGCAGAGCGGACGCCTGAAAATGAAGCTAAATTTTGGAGCATCATTAATCTGGCTTCGTTAGAAGAATTTGTAAACAGCCAGCCATCAAAAGAATTGACGCCTTTGGGAGATAATGGCATTTTGATTTCAGGGGGTCAAAAACAAAGAATTTCGATTGCAAGGGAGCTATATAAGGATGTAGAGATTTTGATCTTAGATGAAGCCACATCTGCGTTAGACTCCGAAACAGAGCATGTGATACAGGGAAACTTAGATAATCTGCATGGACAATATACGATGATCGTAATTGCTCATAGATTATCAACCATCAGGAATGTAGACACTATCTATTTACTTGAAAAAGGCGAGATACCGATATCCGGAGATTTTGAAACAATGATCGAGAATTCAGAAAGATTTAAAAGGATGGTAGATTTGCAAGGGCTTTCGAAAGTTTCTTAAAATAAAAATTATTAAACGCTATATCTAATTTAAATGGCAGGTATTATTGAAGTATTTGGATCCCCGGGCGTTGGTAAAACTACCATATGTAAGGCTGTTGATGCCAGGTGGAAAAATTCTTCCAACTGGATTCCCGCCAATCAAGTATTCCCGCCTTTGAAAAGTAATCATTTACTCTCAAGGATCAAGTACAAGCTATTGGATAGCGTCATCCAATCTTCGGGTATTGATACGAGCAAAATAAAAGCTGCTGAAAAAAAATTCGTTGCCAATCACCCGCAGTTAATAGATGCTTATTGGAAGAATATCTTTTTTAGTGTGAATAGAAATACGAAAGGACAGGATATTCGTTTTGATAAAGTGAAATCTCTGCAAAACAGAATACAGAAAATACAATTTATTACAGATTTTCAAACTGAAAAGTTATGCCTGGTAGATGAAGGTATTGTTCATATGATCCCTGGTGCCATCTACAAACAAGATTCTATTGACGCGAAAGAAAGTGAGATAATAGATGTTCTTCAGTTATGTCCTCTGCCGTTAGCTATCATTAACATTGATACTGACACAAAGGAAATTGCTCATAGATTATCCCGTAGAAATAAGGTCATACCTATGCATCAAAATCTTAGCAAGAGTGAGTTGGAATCAATCACTCAATTAAGCAAGGATAGAAAGAGAATTATCACCGATATTCTCGAGCGGATCGGCATCCCAATATTACGTATTGATTCCGGGCTCAATACAAAGCAAAATGCCGAACAAATAATTTCCTTTATTTCTGACGAGCTACCCAACAAACTAAACAAAGGAGATAACAAACTAAATTTTGAAAAGCTCATCTGTAAAAAATTTTAATTAGATACATTCGTTCCCGATTCCATATTACATCCAGTCTTTTCGAATTTTATTTGTTGAGAAAACGTGATTGAAGATGCCTGATTATTATGTATCTGTAATAATACCTACATACAATGATTGGGACAGGCTTTCTAAATGTCTTTCGTGTTTAGCAGATCAAACCTATCCTTCTCACCATGTGGAAATAATTATTGCAAATAACAACCCCGCAGACCTACCCCCCCCCGGACTATCTGATGCCTGGGAATTGCCAAATAATTGAAGCGAAAGAAAAAGGCTCCTATGCTGCGAGAAATGAAGGACTGAAATATGCCCAGGGTGAAATAATTGGTTTTACAGATTCTGATTGCCTTCCTGATAAAAATTGGATAATGCACGCAGTAAGTTTTTTTAAAAACAATCCGGGTTACTCAAGGCTGGCAGGCAATATCAAATTATTTTATAAAGACAACGTGCTGACATCTGCTGAACTTTATGAAAAAATTTTTGCCTTCAAGCAGGAAAAGAATGTAAGAACGATGTCTTCCAGCGTAACCGGAAATATGTTTGCAAAGAAATCAGTTTTTGATAGAATTGGCGGTTTCAAAGAAGATCTATTGTCAGGAGGTGACCATGAATGGTCGGCAAGGGCTCAGCAGGAAGGTTTCCAGATTGCATTTTGCAAAGATGTTGTCATCCTTCATCCTGCCAGGTATCGTATAAAAGAATTAACCAGGAAAACGAAGAGAGTGGCCGGAGGAAAAACTCTTTCTCGAAAAACAAACAAGATCAGGACATTACTCGGGCTAGTAAAATTAGTGAGACCGCCTATGCGACAAGCGGTCATTACAATCCAAAGAGAAGGGCCTGACCTCAATTTCAATCAAAAACTAAGAGTATATATACTTAAGTACTATCTTGATATCGTTGAGAGAATAGAGGCGGCTAAAATTACTTTTGGCAAACCCGCGAGCAGAGAATAAAATAAGTGAACATTTAGAACTGTCAAAACTCACATTAGCAATTGAAAAAAATACTTTACATACACCATGATAACGGACAAAGCGGGGCTTCCCGAAGTCTTTCATTCCTGGTGCAACAGATAGATCCTAAAAAATACAACGCTAAGATCAACTGCATTTTTAATGGTGCTGTCCTTGATTTATTTAAAGATAAACCTGTAACAATTATAAAAAAAAGAGGTATCTATCCTTTCCATGGGTCAACTGTGACAGGAATGTATTTTAAGTTGTTCTTCATGAATTTTCTTAAAATTCCTTCTACGATGGTAACGGCCTACCACATGATCAAGATTGAAAAACCAGATCTTATTCATTTAAATTCATCGTCTTTATTTGTTGTCGGAGCTATCGCTAAAATAATAAATAAAAACATTAAAGTAATTTGTCATGTTAGGGAACCCTTACTGAAACATTCTATTTCTGGTGCTATCATTAAATCAATGAACTTTCATTTCATAGATCACTTTATTGCTATAGACCATTATACAGGTCACAGTATGAAAACCAGGAATAACATGGACGTTATATATAACTCTGTGAATTTTGAGGATTATAATCCGGATCTTCCATCAAGCTTTATCAGGGAAGAGTTAGGTTTGAAGGACACAGATATTATTTTTCTTTATCTCGCACGGGTTGCTAAATGCAATGGAGCAATTGATTTTATAAATGTTGCAAATACATTATCCAACCAATATTCAAATTATCATTTCGTACTTACAGGTATAAAAGAGGGATCTGTGGATTACTACACCCGCAAAGCGATAAAGATGGCAAAAAATATTCCGAATGTTCATCTGATGCCCTTTAGAGAAGAGGTTCCATTAATAATAGCTGGCTCGGACATACTGGTTGTTCCTTTTACCCAGCCCCATTTTGCCCGGGCTATTATCGAGGCAGCTTCAGTTGGCAGGCCCAGTATAGGTACTGATGTAGGTGGCGTGAATGAATTAATAGTTAACGACAAAACGGGCTTCCTATACAAATCGGCAGAAGAATTGGTGAAGTATTGCATAAAACTGGCAGAAAGTTCAGAATTAAGGAAAACGATGGGGAATGAAGCAGTTTTGTTTGCGAAGGAAAATTTTGACAATGATATAAATACAAAAACCGTTTTTAGAATTTATGAAAAATTACTGAATGCCTGAGAACGACGACTTCATATCAACGAATCGAACACTAAATTTTTCGAAGTGAAGCTTATTTAGTTTATGAGATTTTCTGTCATCATACCTACATACAAACGCACAGCATTCCTCGGAAAGGCTATTGAAAGTGTACTGAACCAAACCTTTACAGACTATGAGCTAATTATAGTAAATGACGACCCTGCTGAAAAAAATGAAATAAATAATATCCATCATAAGTATCCCCAAATCAAAATATATCACCATTCTGAATCGAAAGGAGGTAACGCAGCCAGAAATCTTGGTATTCAAAATTCAACCGGTGAGCTGATCGCCTTTCTCGATGACGATGATGTTTGGTTACCACAAAAATTAGAAGATCACGCAGCAGCTCACCAGGCTGATTCGCAGGCAGGTTTAATTTATTCCAACTGCCTGTATGTGCATAATAATCCCTTTATTCAGGACCAGGCCACTAGCTCCCCTCTGCCAGAAAATATACTGAAAGCAATGGGGGAAGCAAAATTTTGCCCTACAACTTCCAGCATTGTCTCAATAAAAAGGGAGGTAATTAAAGACTGTGGTTTATTTGATGAGAAGATGACAAGCTTCCAGGATTGGGATTATTGGTTTAGAATCGCTCATCATTTCAGATTTGTACATATCCCTAAAACACTGGTATATTTCAGACAACATCTGGGAGATCGGATTTCTCAAAACGAATGTAAGCGGCTCGAAGGCATAAGACAAATATGCACAAAGTGGGGTAAAGAAATTGATGTAGAGAAATTCACGAAATCTATGAGGAGGATATTATATTATCAATTATCTCTTAATGCGCTGATGTCTGGCAATAAATCAGCTTTTATGCGAAAAAGCCTGTACTTATTACATACAAAAAATATTTCGCCCCGCTCCATTTCGAGTTTTCTTAATCTGTGGATTCTTTTAATTATAAAAGACAGGAAGAGACGTTTGCAATTTAAACTCGTCGCTAATATTGCGGTATCATTCGTTTTATTTCATTATGCATGATCTCTATAGGAAACTTTATTCTATGAAACCTTCAACTGTAATTTTTGAATCTAGTTTTACGGGCCATAGAAGCATGTATATTTCTCATCTAATGAAATATATCAATACGCACCCCCTACTGCATCTTCAATTTGTTTTCATTCTCCCCGCCGGTATGGAACCTCTGTTAGGCAGCTTAAATTGTTCCGAACACTACAAATGTGAGTTCATGGATTTGGGGAATAAAAACCGTTTTCATGTCATCAGGAGTTTTCAGGAATGGAATATTGTGAAAAGAGTACTCGCTAAATATCCCGGCCTGCAGGAAATTATTTTCATGGAAATAGACAGTTTTCTTTTTCTCATTTCGTCACGTGAATTCAGAAGGTTCAAGCTCAAAATAAAAGGAATCCTGTTTCAACCGTACATTCACTTTCAGGAAATTAAAGGTGGGCCCTCCTTCCATTTTAGAAAAATCTGGAAAAATTTCATTATCCAGAAATATTCTCTGTTAGTAAATCGCCATGTCAAAAAGCTTTTCATCCTTAATGATAAACAGGGGGTAAAAGTGTTGAACAATAAATTAAAAAATCTATTCGGGAACATTCCTGACCCAATAGATATTCAACACATTGAGATAGATCCGGCTTTTAAGAAAACTATTACAACGAAGTACCAGATTGACGATAGTAAAAAAAATCTGCTGGTGTTTGGGAGTATTGACAACAGAAAGAATCTTCATACTATCATTGAAGCCTTACTGCTTTTACCAAAAGAAGTTAAGCAAAATATTCACCTTATTATTTCAGGCAAATTTAATAAAGATTGCAGGAGTAAATATCTTAAGACAATTCAGAAAGCACAGGAAGATATCAGCATTAGTTATAACGATGACTTCGTAAAAGCTCCTGAGCGGGAAACCCTATTTGAATATTGTGACCTGGTACTAATGCCCTATATCAATTTTTTTAGTGCAAGCAGTGTAGTTGGCCATGCAATTGCTCACAACAAAAATATAATTGGACCTGATAAAGGATTGCTTGCAAAAATTATTCGTGACAACAAACTTGGGTTGAACGTAAACCCACATTGCAAGCACGAAATAAGGGACGCAATTGAAAAAATAATCGGGAATCCAAATGACTTTAAATTCAACGGTGAGCAATTAATTAAAGAATATGATCCTGCACATTTTAGTGAACTATTATTAACTGCATAAATCAGTGAATGTCTCCGTAAGACCTTATAAAGAATGGGTTCATTTCTCAATGAACTTTTATTCTTTGTTTCTATTGGTAACCTATATCCCGGATATTGCAGGTATAGATAATTTATTAATTAGAAATCTTTTTTGGCTGGTCAGGCTCATGCTTGCCTGCTGGATCTTATTTCACCAGCAACAGACAGCCTTTCATTTTAACGCCGTCCAAAAACTCTACCTGGTTGTTTGCCTGATATACATAGTTAATATTTTTATTGATGTATATCTCGATCCAAATTATTTTGTGATGGGAAGAACAGATGGGAAAATGGATCTTCTCGGTTTTATCCTTAACATTATTCTGGCCCTTACCTTTCGTTACGACGACACGTTTGATTCAAAAAATTCATTTAATTTTTTCTGGATATCGCTTGCTTTTGGCCTGTTACTGGCATTTCATTTTGCCAGGCTGACCCCACGCATGCTGCTTTTTGATGAAGAGACCACCAGGTATGACGCAAACTCAACCGTTAACACTATAGGGTATGGTCAATCTGGATGCGCTATGTGCCTGGTCTCCGTGTATGGCCTCCTCATTCATAAAAAACTGACCTACAAATTAATATTTTTGGCAATGCTGGCTCTCGGTTTTATGTCGATAGTTAAAGCCGGGTCACGGTCGCCGGTGGTTGTTTTTGTTCTGGTTATGGCATTTTATCTCATCTCCCGCCTGGGGAAACTTAAAGGCTTCATCCTGTTTGCTTCATTCATTGGCCTGTTCATAGTGTTTATTAATCCAATTCAGGATCTGTTACATTCTATGGGTAGCAACATCGGAGACCGGTTAATAAATATTGTGGTAAACCGCGATACCAGCGGAAGGGAAGAAATCTGGAAAAATGTAATAAGCATTATAGGTGATTCACCAATTTTTGGAGCCTATTATCTCGTGCCCTCCGGAGAAGGCGGAGGAATGTATCCCCATAATTTTTATCTTGAAGTTTTTATGGCAACCGGTCTTCTTGGTGGTATCCCGTTTATGATCCTCATCTTTTACACCCTTGGTAAAACATATAATCTTCTGAGGTTACAACATTCCAGTACCTGGATTTTACTCTTGTATCTGCAGATCATCATATTTGGTTTTTTCTCAACAGGATTATATTCATCACAGGAATGCTGGATTCTGATTTTTCTTATTTTAACAATCAAAATTCCTGACGAGAATTCAGCCGGAGTACAGTCAACAAATATTGCAAATGGATAAATGTATTTTAGCACCGGTACTTTTATTTGCTTATACGAGACTGGATTTATTAAAACTTTCTATTGATGCACTACGGAGAAATGATCTTTCAGGAGAAACTGACTTATATATTTTTTCTGATGGTCCAAAAAAAGAAGAAGATGAAGGATCAATTACCGAACTGCGGAAATATATCAGAACCGTTCATGGATTTAAAAACCTTCACATAGTCGAAGCAAATAAAAACAAGGGTCTTGCAAATTCGATAATTGAAGGAGTGAGTCTTGTTATTAATAAAACTCAGAAAGCGATTGTATTGGAAGATGATCTTTTGACTTCTACAAATTTCCTATCCTTTATGAACCAGGCGTTGGATCACTATCAGACGGACGAGAACATGTTTTCAATTTCTGGTTATAGTTTTCGTATTAATCATATACCATCAAATGACGTTTATTTCACTAAAAGAGGGTCGTCATGGGGTTGGGGTACCTGGGCAGACAGATGGAATGTAATTGATTGGAAGGTGTCAGATTTTGAAAAATGGAAAAATGATAAACGAAGCCAGCAGAATTTTAATAAGATGGGGTCAGACCTTTCTGCAATGCTAAAAAAACAGATGGCCGGCAAGATGAATAGCTGGGCTATTCGCTGGGTATATCATCAGTATCTAACTGATACTTACACTGCTTATCCTACAGTATCAAAAGTAAGAAACCTGGGCTTCGGTGAGGGCGCTACTCACACCTTCGATTATTTCAATCGTTATGAAACCAAACTGGATAAATCAGGGAAATCCACCTTTGTTTTTCCTAAGCCTGGGATTGACAAAAAGATTCTAACCCAATTTGTAAGAAAATATTCATTGACCACAAGAGCTACCTATAAAATGTTAAATAAATTTATAGCTCCACTCATGTCGAAAAATAAATAAAGAACCATAAAAATTTGAAACCTTCTATCCTGTTTCTTCTTCACTTGCCTCCTCCTGTTCATGGCGCCGCGATGGTGGGAAAATATATTAAAGAAAGTAAATTGATACATGATTCATTTGAGGCCCGGTTCATCAATCTTTCTACATCATCCAGTAATAAAGATATTGGCAAAGGAGGTGTTAAGAAGATCACTACTTTATTTCAAAGTGCTTCACTTCTTAGAAAGGTGATTCGGTCAAAGCGATTTCACCTTGTATATGTCACTTTTTCTACGACCGGACTGGGATTCTTCAAAGACCTTGCATTAGTAAGCATATTGAAGAAATCTAAATTAAAAATCATCTATCATTTTCATAATAAGGGTGTGAGAAATCAACAAGACAAATGGCTAATGAATAAGCTTTACAGATATGCATTTCGAAATACCCAGTCTATTTTGCTCTCTCCATTACTTTATGAGGATATAAAAAAATATGTCAGTCCGCAGGATGTTTATTATTGTCCAAATGGAATACCTGATTTAATCAGCGGTAACGTGCCCGGAAGAAATAATAAAGATTCCACTTGCAAGCTGTTGTTTCTTTCAAATATGACAGTTGAAAAAGGGGTACTGGTGCTACTGGAAGCTTGCAGTATTTTAAATGAGAAAGGTTTAGATTTTGAATGTCATTTCGTTGGTGATTGGGCAAACATTTCCAAAGAAGAATTTAAAGTTTTTATCGAAAAGAATGGATTAGAAGATCGTGTATTCGCTCACGGGAAAAAATATGGTAGTGAAAAAATTGACTTTTATTTAAATGCAGACATTTTTGTATTCCCAACCTTTTACCCAAAAGAATGTTTTCCTCTGGTGTTACTTGAAGCTATGCAATTTGGATTACCGGTAATTTCCACCGCTGAAGGCGGGATACCTGGCATTGTCATATCCGGGGAAACAGGGTTGTTAGTGGAAAAAAATAATTCTTCTGAATTAGCTGATGCGATAAGTGTATTAGTAAAAAACCCTAATATTCGCAAAAGTTTTGGCCAGGAGGGCAGGACGAGATTCCAAAACAAGTTTACATTAGAAGTGTTTGAAGAAAATATGACCGCTATTTTGAGTGCAGCAGTCAGCCAATAGTTGCTCAAAATTAAATAATTACTGTATTTAAATTTAAACTTGGCATCATATCAGCAGTCCATAAATTATTCTGATGCTTACAACTAATAAATATTTTCATTGTTACTCAAAAGCGAATCACGTAGGCTCATAACCTATTGATTTTAAGTTAATAGATTAATTGTACTTGATAAAATTAATTTCGATTACGTGCGTTATAAATATATAAAACCAGTATGCCAACCTCTTACATAAAAAAACCCCAAGGATGAAAAAGCAATTATTTTCAGTTAATTACACAATAACAGACTACGACAGAGCTTCTGATGTCATTATTGAAAAAGCAAAATCTCATCAAAGCTTTGGTATTAGTGCACTTGCTGTGCATGGTTTAATAGAGAGTGTGAGAGATAAAAATTTCAGGACGTCTTTATCCAACATTGATATGATTGTACCTGATGGCCAGCCAGTAAGGTGGGCACTGAATAGTTTTCATAATGTTAAATTAAAAGATCGTGTAGCTGGACCAATACTTACCAGGCACGTGCTGGCCAAGGCTAATGAACTTGGACTGGGCATCTACCTGTATGGTAGTAAGCAAACCACATTGGATAAGATCATAGAATTTATGAAAGTAAATTATCCCGGGATTTCTATCAATGGAACTCACGCAGACAGATTCCGAGAAGCTACTCCTGAGGAAGATATGGCGGATATCAAAAAAATAAATGAAAGCGGAGCTCATATTGTTTTGGTTGGCAGAGGTTGCCCCCGCCAGGAAAAATGGGTTTCAAGCCACATTGGAAAAATTAATTCTCCAATGATGGCCATAGGTGCAGCCTTTGATTTTTATGCAGGAAATATTAAGCACGCTCCTCAATGGATGCAGGATATTGGCCTGGAATGGGTCTATCGTTTTGTGCAAGATCCAAAGAAAACCTGGAGAAGGTACATCATTCATAATAGTCATTTTATTTACCTGTTTATCGTCTGCAAACTTGGATTTCAAAAGTTCAGTTCTAACTCATCTTTAGACTAACCTTTAAATCTAACTAAGTTTTACGGGGAGGATAATTTTTATTCGGTAGACTCATATAAAAATTTAAAAAATAAATCATTCTATTAACTATGAAAATTGCATTAATTACAGGTTCAGGTGGTCTCATTGGCAGTGAGTCCGTTGCATTCTTTGCAGAAAAGTTTGACAAGGTTGTAGGTATAGACAACAACCTGCGAGAATACTTTTTTGGCAAAACGGCTTCTACAACCTGGAACGTTGACAGGATTAAAGAAAGATATTCAAATTACGATCATTACAGTGTGGACATTCGTGATTACAAAGGCCTGGAAGAAATATTTAAGAACTATGGAAAAGATATTTCACTAATCGTTCATACAGCAGCCCAGCCGAGCCATGATTGGGCTTCCAGCGAGCCGATCACTGATTTTACTGTTAATGCCAATGGCACTTTAAATATGCTGGAATTGACCCGGCAGCATTGCCCTGCAGCAGTTTTTGTTTTTACTTCTACAAATAAAGTTTACGGGGATACTCCTAATTTTCTACCGTTGGAGGAATTAGAAAAAAGATATGAAATCAACGCTTCGCACCCTTTTTACAAAGAAGGCATAGATGAAACTATGAGTATAGACAATTGCACCCATTCAGTTTTCGGAGCTTCAAAGGTAGCAGCGGATGTGATGGTACAAGAATACGGAAGGTACTTCAACATGAAAACCGCAACATTCCGCGGTGGTTGTCTCACGGGGCCAAACCATTCAGGAGCGCAATTACATGGTTTCCTGGCGTACCTTATGAAGTGCGCAATCAATCAACAACATTATACAATCTTTGGGTATAAAGGAAAGCAGGTCAGGGATAATATTCATAGTCATGATCTTGTAAATATGTTCTGGCATTTTTACAATGCTCCCCGTGCAGGAGAGGTTTATAATGCCGGCGGAAGCCGTTTCTCAAATTGCTCTATGTTGGAAGCAATAGAAATGTGCGAAAATATTACAGGCAACAAGCTCTCCTACTCTTATACTGACAATAACCGGATTGGCGATCATATCTGGTACATCAGCGATGTCACAAAGTTTAAAAATCATTACCCTGATTGGGCTTATACCTATGGTGTCGAAGAAACTTTAGTTGAAATGTTTGAATCCTTTACTAAAAGGATGGCTGAAGTTGAAAGTGTTGCCTGATCAATTATTTCAAAATAACTAAATGCAAACCCGGCAAATAATTCGCCGGGTTTTTTTATATGATGTCTGAGATTTATTCTGCCTTAATGAGTATTATGGAAGTGTATGGTAACATGT
>MWWA01000340.1_pt1 | contig 12476 bp, 10 predicted proteins | sample 1047341 | NCBI WGS metagenome assembly MWWA01 (sample SAMN06349978, study PRJNA376086) | soil metagenome | isolation source: MS5-1 sample Antarctic (ecotone) soil | place: Antarctica | collected 2015-01-13
TTGTTCTGGTGGGTCGGTTGATTCGGTTCCTTCGTGTCGCCGCGATATTCGGCGGCGCTGGAAATTTTCAACGGCATGCCGCGGATGAGAGCGACGAAGCGAATGCCATTCGCGCGCACGGAAGACTGGTCGTTTGCGTCCGTCCGCAGGGTCCACCATTTGCGTTCAGCAAAGATTTTGCGGAGCGGTTCCGCGATCGTCGTGTCGTAATCCTGGCGGCTGATCTCTTCCTCGTTCGAGCATTCGAGGCCGACGAGATGATCGTCGGGAATCTGGCGGGCCTTGGCGTAAAAGTAAGCCAGGGCCACGGCCTCGGGCGCGTTGCGATTGTAAACGACGATCGTGGCCCGGGAGAGATCGGCCGCGGGCGCGTTCGCGCCTAACGACAAGAAGATGAGCAGGCGGAGGAGCCGCTTCACGGAGTGAGCTCGATTTTCAGCCCGTCGTAGGCGAGGCCGACCCCGGCTGGCAACCCGCTCTCGGCGCTTTGCGGCAGCTCGTGGCAGATATGGGTAAAAAGAGTCCGGCCGGGCTGCACCCGTCCCGCCGCCTCGAGCGCCTGCGCGATGCTGAGGTGGGTGGGGTGCGGTTTCTCGCGCAGCGCGTCGATCACGAGCAACTGCACGCCCGCGATGGTGCGCGCAATTTCATCCGGCACCGCGCTGCAGTCGCTCAGGTAGGCGAGCAACTTCACGCCCTGGCGGGCGAAAAGGTAGCCGTAGGTTTCGGAGCCGCCGTGGGGCACGGGGAGCGGGGTGATGCTCGTTCCGCCTAACGAAAAAGGTCCGCCGACAATGTGGGGCTCCGGTTTCAGATAGCCGGGCCAGGGGCTCGGATTCTTGAAGGCGAACTCGTAGACCCGTTCCAGGTCGGCCATGGTCTCGGCTGAGGCGTAGACCGGCATGATCCCGCCCCGGGGCGCGGCGAAACGGCGCAGGTCGTCGAACCCCATGACGTGATCGGTGTGCGAGTGGGTCATGAGGACGGCGTCGACCTGCCAGATATCCTCGCGCAGGCATTGCGTGCGGAAATCCGTCCCGGTATCGACGACATAGGCGCCCTCGGGAGTTTCGAGATAGACCGAGGCGCGGGTGCGATTATCGCGCGGGTCGGGCGAACGACAGACCGCGCAGTCACAACGGATCATGGGCACGCCCTGGGAGGTGCCGGTGCCGAGGAAAGTGAGGCGAAGTTGAGAGTTGCCAGTTGAGAGTTGAGAGTCGGAGGCGTTCAGAGGCATCATCTCTCAACCCTCAACTCTCAACTTTTGTGTTGCTCAGTTTGCTGCGAATCAAAAACCTCGCGCTGGTCGAGGACCTGGAATGGGAATTGGGCCCCGGCTTTACCGCCATCACGGGCGAGACCGGCGCGGGCAAATCGATCATCATCGGCGCGCTCAAGCTCCTCCTCGGCGAACGGGCGGATAAATCGCTGATCCGGACCGGGGCGGAGGCCTGCACGGTGGAGGCGATTTTTGCGGGGGAGGATTTCGCGGAGTTGAATCGGCGGCTGGAAGAAACGGGGGTCGAGCCGTCGGCCGGCGAGTTGATCGTGAAGCGTTCCTTTTCGTTAGGCGGCAACAGCCGGCATTTCGTCAACGGCTCCCCGACCACGCTCGCCCTGCTCAAGACGATCGGCGACGAGTTGGTCGATCTGCATGGGCCGCACGATCACCAGTCGCTCCTCGCCCCGGAACGCCAGCTCGCCCTGCTCGACGGCTTTGCCCACGCGGAGTCGTTGCAGCGCGCCTGCGAGGATGCTTTTCGCCGCTGGCAGTCGCTCCGGGCGGAGGAAGAAGCCTTGAGCGGCGCCGGAGCGGTGCGCGAGCAGGAAGTGGAGTTGCTCCGCCACCAGGTCCAGGAAATCAGCGCGGCCCGGCTCGAGCCTAACGAGGAAGAAGAGATTCACGACCGCTATCGCCGGGCGAGCAACAGCCGGCGCCTGGTCGAGCTTGCAACCGCGATTTCGCGGCAGCTTTCCGAAGTCGACCACTCCGTCCTGAACCAGCTCGCGGAAACGCAGCGCCTCCTGCGCGAGCTGGAAAAGATCGATCCCAGCCTGACGGAAAGCGCGGGGGCGCACGCCGCGGCCGTGATCGAGCTGACCGAAATCGCGCGCACACTCGATCGGTACGCGGAGAATCTCGATCTCGATCCCGCCCAGCTCGCGGAGCTGGAGCAACGCGTCACTTTGCTCGAGACGCTGAAGCGAAAATACGGCGGCTCGGTCCCGGAAGTGATCGCCTTTGGCGAGCAGGCGGCGGAGCGGATGCGCCAGATCGAGGGGCGCGATGGCGAGCTGGAGCGGCTGGCGCAAGAAGTGGCGGAGGCGAAGAAAGCGGCCGAGCGCGCGGCCGCCGCGCTGCGCAAGGCGCGCCAGGGGGCGGCGCCGAAACTGGCCAAAAACATCCGCCGGCAATTGGTCGATCTCGGATTTCGCCAGGCGGAATTTGAGGCCGAGCTAACGGCTTTCGAGCCGCCGCGCTCGAGCGGGACGGAGTCGGTAGAGCTCCTCTTTTCGCCCAATCCGGGCGAGCCCTTGAAGCCGTTGCGTACCGTTGCCTCGAGTGGCGAAATCTCCCGCGTCATGCTCGCGATCAAGTCCGCGCTGGCGCTGCAGGATGCGATTCCGCTCCTCGTTTTCGATGAAATCGACGCCAACGTCGGAGGCGAGATCGCGAACGCCGTCGGGGCGAAAATGCGCGCCCTGGCCAGCCGGCACCAGGTGCTCTGCATCACCCATTTACCGCAGGTCGCCGCCGCCGCCACGAACCATTTCGTGGTCACGAAAGAGGTCTCGGGCGGACGCACCTTTTCCGGGCTGCGGGAGGTGAAAGGCAAGGCGCGCCAGGAAGAAATCGCGCGCATGCTCGGCGGGACGAGCGACTCCGCGCTCAAGCACGCCGCCGCTTTGCTCCGCTAGCGCGCGCCGGCCGCGGCCGATTTACCCGGGAGCAGTGGAACAGCGTCTGCTCAAAGAAAGCAGGCGCCCCGCCCGGCGTCTGCCAGATGACGAGCAACTCCACCCTAACGAAAAGCAGGAATGGTCCCGGCGTGTTCGAGTCCATCGGACGCGCCGCGAATTTGTTCCGGGAACAGCGGGCCCGGGTCTATCGCGAAACCGACCAGCTCATTGTCCGCCTCCTCCTGCTGGAATGGGCCGTTCTTATTATCGTGGCCCTGGTCGTGGCGCCGGAGAGCTGGCAGGAGCAGGTGATCAGTCCCGATTTGCATCTCTGGCTGGCGATCCTTTTCGGCGGAGCGATCACTTTGGTGCCGGTGGCGCTTTCTCGTTTCCGGCCGGGCACGGCGGCGACGCGTTACACGATTGCCGCCTGCCAGATGTTGCATTCCAGCCTGCTCATCAGCCTGAGCGGCGGCCGTTTGGAAACGCATTTTCATGTCTTCTGTTCTCTCGTCATCCTGTCGTTCTATCGCGACTGGCGCGTCCTCATCCCGGCCACCCTCGTCGTGGTGCTGGATCATTTTCTGCGCGGAGCCTACCTGCCGTTTTCCATTTATGGAGCGGCCGGAGGCACGGCCTGGAAATCCCTCGAGCACTGCGGCTGGGTATTGTTTGAAGATATTTTCCTCGGCATCGCCTGCCTCCGCAGCACCGAGGAAATGCGCGCCACGGCGGAACGCACGGCCGCGCTGGAGGCGAGCCGGTACGCCAACCAGTTAATCATGGACAACTCGCGCGACGTCATCTGCGCGAACGACGCGGAAGGTCGTTTCCTGACCGTGAGCGCTGCCTGCGAATCGCTCTGGGGTTACAAAGCCGAGGAGCTGCTCGGGAAAAGTTGTGTCGAGATGGTGCATCCCGACGATCTCGAAAGAAGCCGGCTGACCAATCTCGAAGTCATGGCCGGCCAGCCGGTGACTGCTTTCGAGAACCGCTATATCCGGAAAGACGGGAGCACGGTCGACGTGCTTTGGTCGGCCTATTGGTCGGAGAGTGACCAGGCGCTTTTCCAGGTCGCTCGCGATATCACGCACCGCAAACGGGCCGAGGTCGCGTTGCAAAAATCGAGCCGGCAACTGGAGTCGGCGCACTATTCCAACAAGCTCATCATGGACAATTCCCAGGACGTGATCTGCAGTCTTGATGCGCAGGGCCGCTTCCTCTCGACCAATGCGGCCAGCCAAACTTTGTGGGGTTACGAGCCGGAAGAATTAATCGGACGCTGCTATCTCGTGCTGGTGCATCCGGAGGATCGCGCCTGGTCGCGCGAAGCCGAAGAGGGGACCCGCGCGCGCGGCAAGCGAAGCGATTTTGTGAATCGCTGCCTGCGGAAGGACGGCACGGTCGTCGATGTGCTCTGGTCGGCCAGCTGGTCGGCCGAAGACGAGATCCTCGTCTGCGTGGCGCACGACGTGACCGAGCAGCAGCGGGTGGAAAAGGAATTGCGCGAGGCGAAGGAAACCGCCGACCGCGCCAATCGCGCGAAGAGCGAGTTCCTTTCGCGCATGAGCCACGAGCTGCGCACGCCGCTCAATGCGATTCTTGGTTTTGGCCAGTTGCTCGACCGGCGCGAGTTGCGCTCCGACCATCGCCCGCACGTCAAACATATCCTCACTGCCGGCCAGCATCTCCTCGGCTTGATCGATGAAGTGCTCGATATCAGCCGGATCGAATCCGACCGCATGCAGCTCGCGCTCGAACCGGTCAGCGTCCGTCTCGCCCTGCAGGGAGCGCTCGAGTTGATTCAACCGCTGGCGGCCGAGCGTTCGGTCGACCTCTTCGCTCCAGCGGCGGGGGAGATCGATTATTTCGTGCTCGCGGATTGCCGGCGTTTGCAGCAGGTCATGCTCAATCTTTTTACCAACGCGGTGAAATACACGCCCGCGGGTGGCGCGGTCCTGATCAAATGCCGGGCCGGCGCGGGTAAGGTGCGCTTCGCGGTTCACGATACCGGAACCGGGATCGCGCCCGAGATGCTGAGCCGGGTCTTTATCGCGTTCGACCGGCTCGGGGCCGAGCGTTCAGGAGTGGAAGGGACCGGTCTCGGCCTCGCGCTCTCGCGCCGGCTGGTGCAGGCCATGCAGGGCGAGATCGGTGTCGAAAGCATCCTGGGCGAGGGGAGCACGTTTTGGGTGGAATTGCGGCAGACGGAATCGCCCATGGCAGTGCGGGCGGGGAAGAAAAATTCCGGCGCGCGTGTTCCGGCCGTAGGGCCACTGTCCGTCCTTGCCGTGGCCGATGCCGCTGACGGCTCGGCGCAGGCGATCGTCGCGGGCGGCCGATCGATCTAACACAAATCGCTTTTCGTCGCCGGGTGACCGCTGCTACAGAACAAGCGTGTTGAACTACATCTGGCTCGCCCTGGTCCTGCTCGCGGTGACGATCGGAGGCTGGAACGGTCATCTCAAGGAAGTGACCGAGGGCGCTTTCGATGGGGCGAAGACCGCGGTCACGATCGCGCTCGGGCTGATCGGGATCATGGCGCTTTGGCTCGGGGTGATGCGGCTGGCGGAACGGGCCGGCCTCGTGCAAAAGCTCGCCCGGCTCCTGCGCCCGGTCATGAGCCGGCTCTTTCCGGGCGTGCCTAACGATCATCCGGCGATGGGCTCGATGCTCATGAACATGGCGGCGAACATGCTCGGGCTGGGCAACGCCGCCACCCCGCTCGGGTTGCGCGCAATGCGCGACCTGGAAAGGCTCAATCCGCATCCCGGCACCGCCACGAATGCGATGTGCACCTTTCTCGCGATCAACACCAGCTCGGTCCAGCTCATCCCGACAACCGCGATCGCCATTCTGGTCGCCGCCGGTTCGACCAACCCGACCCGCATCGTCGGCACCTCGCTCCTCGCGACTTTGTGCGCCGCCACCGTGGCGATCACGATGGTGAAGCTGCTCGAGAAAGTGCCGCTCTTTCGCGTCCGTGCGACCGCGTTCGCCGGGAGCGCCGAGCCCGGCCGGGTGGCTCCACCAGCGAATGATACGGCGGAGGAATTGGTGGCGGGCGAAGCCGCCGGCACCCACCCAGTGCCGCTCTGGGGAAAAGGCGTGCTTCTCCTTCTCGCGCTTTTCTTCCTCGGGCTCTTCGTTAGGCAGGTTTTCCCCGAGGCGCTCGGTCTGCCGCCTGGCGCGGACGCTCTGGCCGCGAGCTATTTCGTGCGCGGGGTGAGCGCGCTTTCTCTCCTCGCGATCCCGATCCTCCTCTCTTTTTTTATCCTCTACGGCGCGCTCCGCGGGCTGAAGGTTTACGACGAATTCGTCGAAGGGGCAAAGGAAGGCTTCGGCGTCATCCTCAGGATCATCCCGTTCCTCGTCACCATGCTGGTGGCGATCAACATGTTTAAAGGCGCGGGCGGGATCGACCTCCTGGCGCGCGCGCTCGCGCCGCTGCTCAACCCTCTCAATTTCCCGACCGACCTGCTGCCGATCGCGCTCATGCGCCCCTTAAGTGGCGGCGCCACCCTGGCGCTTTTCACCGATGTGGTGCAGCGGCTTGGGCCGGATAACATTACGAGCCTGATGGCAGCCACGATTTACGGCAGCACCGAGACGACCTTCTATGTCGCGGCGGTTTATTTTGGCGCGGTCGGGATCAAGCAGACGCGTCACGCCATCCCGGCGGGGCTGATGGCAGATTTCGCAGGAGTGGTGGCTTCGGTTATTATCTGCCGGGCCGTCCTTTAAATAAGGGTCAAGATTTCCCTCGCCATCCCGTCGTTCCATTCTCTATCGTCCCCTTTTTCCAAATGATTCAACGTGACTATTTGATTATCGGCGGCGGCATCGGGGGCGCGAGTGTCTGTGAAGGCATTCGTAAATACGACAAAAAGGGAAGCGTCACGCTGGTCAGTGGTGAGACCTTTTTTCCCTATCAGCGATGGATGTTGTCGAAGCAGTTCCTGCGCGATAAGACGGCCAACCTGAAGAAGCTGCAGCACGTCGACGAGCGCTGGTATCAGTCGCACAAGGTCGAGACGCGCCTCGGCACGGTAGTGACGCAATTTAATATCGATCGCCGCCTCGCTGTGCTCGGAAATGGGGAGACGATCGAATTCAAGAAAGCCTGCCTCGCCATGGGAAGCCGGCCGGTCCGTCCGCAGGTCGCCGGCATCGGATTGGGGAATGTCATTTATCTCCGCACCACTCGGGACGCGCTCGCACTGCGGGAGATGTCGCTCTCGGAAAAAATGATCGTGGTCGTGGGGGGCGGCCTCCTCGCCTGCGAAGTCGCGGCCAGTTTGCGCCAAAGCAAACTAAAGGTCGCGATCATGCATCGCCATGCCTCGCTTCTCAATCGCTACCTCGACCCGGAGACGGCGGCCTGGGTGACGGAGCGGTTTGGAAAACACGGCGTGACCCTGCTCATGGGCTCGAGCCTAAACGGTTTCGAAGGCAAGACTGTCCTGCGCAATATCCAAACGAAAAGCGGCGAGCGCGTCGCGGCCGGCGTCGCGGTGGTCTGCTGCGGCTCGGAACCGAACCTGGAAATCGTCCGCAACACGCCGCTCTCCGGCCCGCACGGCTCGCCGGTGACCGATTATCTCGAGACGGAAGAGAAGGGGATCTATGCGGTGGGCGACCTCGCCTTTTATCCCGACCGGCTGATGGGCGGGATGCGCCGCCAGACACACTGGGAGAATGCGCGCGAACAGGGCTTGGTCGTCGGAGCTAACATCACAGGCAAAAAGCGCCAGCGTTACGAACACATCCCGTATTTCTGGACCGAAATGTTCGACCTGAAGTTCGATTTCATCGGCGACTTCAACCAGCAGCCGTCGCGGGCGGACCTGACCGGTTCCTACGCCAAGGGCCGCTTTGCCCTGCGCTATTACCAGGGAGAAAAGTTGCGCGGGATTGTGCTCTGCCACCACAGCGCCAACGACGTTGAGGCCGCCCGGACCGAGCTGCGACAGTCGCTCGGGAAATAAGCCAGTTAGCCTAACGAACAGGCGCAGTCGCTGTGCTAGAAGCCGCGCTCGGGGATTTTCAGCCCGGGATTGCTGACCCGGATGAGTTTCCAATCCCAGGGCCGCCAGCTTTGCCGCTGCCAGTGGAGGACGAACGGCTCGGTCACGCCGTTGACCCGGTCGACGATTTCCCGGGTGAACTCCGAGCCTTCGCCCGCAATCTGAACCTTCGCGCTCCACCAGCCCGCTGGGGCATTGGCGCTGACCTGCGGGTGGGCGGGCGTGATCGTTAGGGAAGTGAAGAAGCGCAGGACGAGGTGGAGACGGTTGAGGACTTCCTTGCGGTCGTGCCCCCAGTCATCCTGGTATTCCGCTGCGATAAAATCGCCCGCGCCCGACCAGTCGCGCTCCGCGATTTGAGCGAGGAAATGCTCGGTATGCAGCCGCACCTGTTTGTCCGCCTGCCAAAGCTGGGCCAGCCAGAGGCCGAGAATCGCGGCGAGAAGCGTCCCGGCGTAGAAACTGATCTTAAAGGTCGAGGGCAAAGCTGAAACTCCATCTGATCCGCGATTCATCGAGGCCGCGGAAAAACTTTTTCGGAAAACGGATCGTCCCCTCCCTTGGGCATGAAACGTGCACTTCCGCTCCTGTTCAGCATGCTCTCGATTGGCCCGTTTTTCATCATCTTTTGCGGACTCTTCGGGTCCGTCGCGTGGGCCTGCCTGCAAGAACAAAAAGAACTCTGACCGCCGATGCTGGACCACGAAGACATCAAATGGTTGGCCGCGAATGCGGCCGATTTGAACCGCCTCTTACAACAGACCGCACGCCAGGCGGAGCAGGGACGACTGCGCAAAGACGACGAGGCATTCTTCCAATCGCTGACCGACCAGATCGCGCAGGCCTCCCGCTTCTCGCAGGCAATTTTCGACCGAATCACGACACGAATCATGGCCGATACCGGCTCGCGCCTGCCGCGGGATGAAGCCGGCGCCAGCCTCGCGGCGGCGCCGGCGGCCGCAGCGGTCGCCAGCGTAGGGACGCGCATCCCGGCGGGCGAAATCGCCGTTGCCGAGGAGGCGCCGCAGGATCCGGTCATCCTCAATCCCAAGGGTTCGCGCGAGCTCATTCTCCTGGTCGATGACAACGAGGAAATCCTCGAGCGCACCGGGGAGATTCTCGATTTCGAAGATTACCGCTTCATCACGGCGAAGGATGGGATTGAAGCCCTTGGGGTTTATCGCTGCCTCGGCCGGCAGATCGATCTCGTGCTGCTCGACTATTTTCTTCCGATCATGGACGGCGATGCCGTCTTTGATGGACTCAAAGCGATCGATCCGAAGGTCCGGGTCGTCCTGAGCAGCGGCTTCGGGGAGCAGGCCAAGGTCGGGGCGATGCTCGGTCGCGGGCTCTGCGGATTCATTCCCAAGCCCTACACCCACGAGCGGCTGGTGGAGCAGATGCGCTCGGTCCTCGAAGCCTAACGAACGAACCCGGCACCCGATTCCGGTAAATTCACCGCCGCTGGCATCAATTTAGCTATCTGAGGAGAACGATCCATGGCCCGCATCGACGCATTTTTCAAACTCATGTCCGAGGAGAAGGCGTCGGATCTTCACCTCGCGACCAACAATCCGCCGATGCTTCGCATCAACGGCGAGCTCGTCCGGGTCGATTTCCCGGCCCTGCTGAATGATGACCTCAAGGCGATGGTCTACGAGATCGCGCCCGAGGCAAAAATAAAGGTTTTTGAGGAAACGGCCGATGTCGACTTCGGCTACGAGGTTCCCGGTGTCGCTCGTTATCGCGCCAATTTCTTCCAGCAAAAATACGGCATCTCGGCCGTCTTCCGCCTGATTCCATCCAAGATCCTGACCGTGGACGACCTCAATCTGCCGCCGGTTCTGAAGAAATTTCCGCTCCTGAAAAAAGGGCTCGTTCTCGTCACCGGGCCGACGGGTTCCGGCAAATCGACCACCCTCGCGGCCATGATGGATTACGCCAACCTGCAGCGGCACGACCACATCATCACGGTCGAGGATCCGATCGAGTTCGTGCACCGCAGCCAGAACTGTCTCGTGCAGCATCGCGAGGTCGGCGTCCACACCCGCTCTTTCGCTTCCGCCCTGCGCGGCGCGCTCCGCGAAGATCCGGATATCCTGCTCGTCGGCGAAATGCGCGACCTCGAGACGATCGAGCTGGCCCTGACCGCGGCCGCCACCGGCCACCTCGTCTTTGGCACGCTCCACACTTCCAGCGCGGCCAAAGCGGTCGATCGCGTGATCGATGTCTTCCCGACGGACCAGCAAAACCAAATCCGCGCCACCCTCGCCGAATCGCTCAAGGGGGTGGTGGCGCAGAACCTTTTCAAGCGGGTCGATAAACCGGGACGCGTCGCCGGTCTCGAGATCCTGGTCGTCGACACCGCCATTGCCAACCTTGTTCGCGAAGCCAAAACCCACCAGATCCCGGGCATGATCCAGGTCGGAAAAAAGAAGGGGAACCAGCCGCTCGACGACGCCATCATGGAGCACCTCCGGCAAATGCGCATTTCACCCGAGGAAGCCTACGACAAGGCAATCGATAAAAAGAAATTCCGACCCTTCCTCAAAACTCCGCCGGCCGACGACTTCGAAGGGTAAAGCGCTTTCGCCATGAGAACGCCCGATCTCGACCGGATCCTCTCCGCGATGCTGAAAACTTATGACGGCATCTCCGATCTCAACTTTTCCGTCGGCCACCCGCTTCAGGTGGAGGATTTCGGCGAACTAAAGCCGGTCTACGTCGATCCCCCGATCGAGCACCTCACCCCTTATCAGACCGAGCATCTCGCCCTCACGTTGATGAACGGCGACCGCCACCTCATGCGGGAATATTTGCGCACCGGTTCCTGCGATTGCAGCTATTCGCTCTCCGACGAGGCGCGCTTTCGCGTCAATATTTTCCGGCAACGGGGCAATTTTGCCATCGTCATGCGCAAGCTCCAGGCCGAGGTCCCGACCATCGAAGGGCTGGAATTGCCCTCGATCTTCGAGGAAATCGCCAAGGAAAAAACCGGTCTCGTCCTCGTCACCGGCGCCACCGGCAGCGGTAAGACCACCACCCTCGCGGCCATCTTGAACGAGGTGAACCTCAAGCAATCGGTCCACGTCATCACCCTCGAGGATCCGATCGAGTTCATTCATCCGCCGGCCCGCGCGACCTTCAGCCATCGCGAGCTCGGGCATGATTTCGATAATTATCCCAACGGCCTTCGCGCCGCCCTCCGCCAGGCGCCCAAGGTCATCCTCGTCGGCGAAATGCGCGACCGCGCTACCGTTGAGGTCGCGCTCATGGCCGCGGAAACCGGTCACCTCGTCCTGAGCACGCTGCACACGGTCGACGCCGGCCAGGCGATCAACCGCATCCTCGGCCTCTTTTCGTTAGGGGAAGAGCAGCAGCTCCGCCTCCGCCTCGCCGATAGCCTGCGCTACGTCGTCAGCCAGCGGCTTGCGCCCAGGGTCAGCGGCGGACGTCACCTCCTGATGGAGGTAATGGGCCACAACCTGCGCACCCGCGAGACGATTGCCCTCGGCGAAGCCGATAACCGCAGCTTCTACGAAATCACGGAAGCGAGCGCCCCCTTCGGCTGGATTACCTTCGACCAGTCGATCCTCCGGGCCTACGAGAACGGCGTCATCAGCGAGGAAACGGCCCGCCTCTTCTCCTCCAAGAAAGGCCGGGTCGCGCGCGGGATCGACCTCATTCAAAAAACCCGCGGGATCGAGAATCAGCGCGAGGCCGGCCTCCGCCTCGACCGCCCCGTCAACGCTTTTCGTTAGGCATAAAGATGAACATCGAGCACGACAGCAATTTCTTCGACCTCGGCGACAAGACCGCCCTCGTCTGTATTGACCATCCGAACTACCAGAAGCTGATCGTGCCCCAGCTGGTCGAGCTCGGCTACAAGGTGCACCTCGGCCTTTTCGAGGAAGACATCCTGCTCAAGCTCGCCACCTATAGCTATAACGTCGTCATCATTTACGAGAATTTTAAGGGCGCGGGCCCGGGCGAGAACCCGATCCTCCGGGAAATGGTCCTCCGCTCCAACGCCCTGCGGCGGGAACACTTCCTCGTCCTCCTCACTCACCGCAGCCCGACCAACGACGCCATGAGCGCCTTCGTCCAGAGCGTCGATCAGATTCTCAATATCGCCGACATCGCAAACTTCCGGCCTGTCCTCCGGCGCGGCGTGGCGCAGCACCACGAACTCTACCTGCCCTTTCAGGAAGCGCTCCGCGTCGTCCAGGAGAACTAAAAAGCCGGAACGGGAAAAAGTCCGCGCAAGAAAAATTTCTGTCTTTCGTCCGAGCGCGCGGTCGATTTTCTGAAACGACAGTTGCGGCCCCTTGCCGCGCCATGATAATCTCGGCGCGCAGCATGAAGTTTGTTCACTGGGTCCGTTTTCATTGGGATTTGAACCAGCTTCCGACGTTGGGTGCCCTGCCGCCCCATTACTCCTTCACTCCGATCACGCTCGCCGACGAAAAGGAACTGCGCATCGTCATCCGCCGTTCCTTTGTGCACGACACCGCCTGGAGCGACGCGATGCACGAGGTCAACGGC
>MWWA01000341.1_pt1 | contig 12461 bp, 11 predicted proteins | sample 1047341 | NCBI WGS metagenome assembly MWWA01 (sample SAMN06349978, study PRJNA376086) | soil metagenome | isolation source: MS5-1 sample Antarctic (ecotone) soil | place: Antarctica | collected 2015-01-13
ATAAAAATAGTTGAACCAAAAGCAGAAGAAATTTTAATTGAAAAGGCAAAGGCGATAATTTGTCGAATCGGCAGTATTCATCGCTATACTTTTTCAAATTCTTCTGCTTAGTTTGGCGTAGGTATTGTAACAATTTACAACCGTGAAAATTTCCGCCGTCATCATTGCTTTCAACGAAGAAAAAAATATCGCTCAAGCCGTCGAATCAGTGGCTTGGGCTGATGAGATTTTAGTGGTTGATTCGGAAAGTATTGACAAGACACGCCAGATTGCCGAATCTCTCGGCGCAAAAGTTTTAATCCAAAATTGGCGCGGGTTTGCCGGGCAAAAACAGTTTGCCGTTGATAATGCCGCCAATGATTGGGTTTTTAGTCTCGATGCCGATGAGCGCGTTTCCGATGAATTGAAAAATGAGATTTTACAATTAAAGAATCTGTCGGAAAACGAATTGGCGGACGGTTATAAAATCCCGCGACTCTCGTTTTATATGAATCGCCCGATTCGCCACAGCACTTGGTATCCTGATTGGCAACTTCGTTTTTACAATCGGCGCAAAGGAAAATGGAAAGATGTTTTAGTTCACGAATCGGTTAAGCTGATTGATGGCGCAACAATCAAAAAATTGCGCGGCGATATTTTGCATTTTAGTATGGAAAACGCCGCGCATCACAACCGAAAACTCACCGAAACCTACGCGCCGCTTGCCGCCGAACAGATGTATTTGCAAGGCAAGCAAACTACGCCGATAAAAATCGTCTTCGCCGCATCCGCCGCATTTTTTCAAAATTATATCTTAAAAGGCGGTTTTCTCGACGGCTTTCCCGGCTTCTGCATCGCCCGTTTCGCCTCGCATTATACTTTTCTGAAATATCTGTTGCTGTGGGAATTGCAACAAGGTTGCAAAGTAAAAAGTAAAAAGTAAAAAGGCAAAAGTAAAAAACTGTCGAATTAAGATAGAATGTTTGGCGACGATATTATCTTTACTTTTTACTTTGGAAAATTTTACTTTCCTACTGCAACTCTGCAAATTTTACTCACATCGAACCTTTGGTTTCTAAACAATTTGGGTTATATTAAGGTTGTAAAAGGTTGGGAGATTTATTATGAAAAACCTATTTTATTCAGTTTTCGCCCTTTTTATTTTTTCATTTGCGGCTTTTGCCCAAAATACTCAGAAGGGTGTTGATACGCAGACACAAAAAATAAAAGAAGAGGCTGATAAAACTAACACTACACGGTCAACTGATGTCAGCCGTTCTTGGGATTTTGGCGCGGGAAAAACGAAGGTGAGTGAACAACTTGCTAATCCGTATCGAATGAACTCGCGGCGCGATGTTTTGGTTGAAACGATTTTGACTGTTTTGAAAGACAAAAAACTAATTGTTGATGAATCGGCTTCGCGGCTCAAAGACGGATTTATCGTTACTCAACCCTATATTTTTGCCAAAGGCGCGGTTATCACGCGCAACGAACTCAGTCGCTACGCGGTTTTGCCCGAATCCGATACGTCTTGGACTCGCGGACGTTATACTTTGACGGTTGAAGTCCAATCAATTGACGGCATTCAGAATAATATCTCTGTAACTTCAAAGGTCGAAGGTCGTTCAGAAAACGGTCTGCGTTCCGAATGGACGACGCTCTCAAGCACCGGTTCGGCAGAAGATGAATTTTTGAGAAAGTTGGTTGAAATGGTAACGGGAACTTCGCCCGATTCGCAAACTGATCCAGACCAATAATTTTTACCTGAGAACAAGGATATGAATTTCAAATTTTTTCAATTTATTTGTGCCGTTTTTCTCGTCTTCATAGTTATCGTCTGTGTCAACGCTCAGTCGAATATTGACCCGCGCACCGGCAGACCGAATAAGGAAGAAATTCCGAAAAGCATCAAAGAAACAATTGCCAAAGGTCGGATTGAACGCGAAAAAAAGGATTACGAAGATTTGATTAAGCGCGGCGAAGAATCCGCCAGACTTAGCGAAGAACTCGAACAATCTTTCACCAAACATAACCGCTTGACTCCCGAAGACCAAAAGAAACTCGAGCGTTTGGAAAAAAATCTAAAAAAAATTCGTAGCGAACTCGGCGGCGGCGGTGATGACGAAGAAGAAAAACCTTTATCAGTCGGGAATGCTTTCAAAGCCTTGCAAAGTTATACTTCAACCTTAGTTGATGAACTAAAGAAAACCACTCGTTACAGTATTTCGGCAACGGCGATTGAAACTTCCAACGCGGTTTTGAAAATCGTGCGGTTTATTCGGCTTGGGAAAAATTAGAGGTTTCAACTTTGAAATCTAAAATCAAAGTTTCATAATTCACTATGCTTTATTTTTCAAAATCAAGCCTAATTTGCTTTTCCGTTATTCGCCGCTTTTTACTTTCTACTCTGCTCGTATTTTGCTTTTTATCAACCGTTCCCGCGCAAGATAAAGACGACGAAATTATCAAAGTTGATTCGGCAACAGTTGTGCTAAATGCAACTATTACCGATTCGGGCGGCAAACCCGCGCTTGGCTTAAAACAAGTTCAATTTAAGATTTTCGAGGACGGCACGGAACAAAAAATCGATTTTTTTGAAGCCGAAAAAACTCCGTTTGCGGCGATAATTCTTCTCGACACTTCGGGAAGTATGGAAGCGCGTGTGTCGCTTGCGCGTTCGGCGGCGATAAATTTTCTCGACGGTTTGCGTGCCGACGATATGACGGCGATTTACAATTTCGATTCTAAAGTTTCAATCGTGCAGGATTTTTCCAACAGCCGCGACATTGCCGAAAAAGTTTTCGATTTGAAGGCTTACGGTTACACGGTTTTAAATGACGCGATTTACAAAGCCGCGCAGGAATTAGAAAAACGGAGCGAAAAACGGCGGGCGATAATCGTCCTGTCCGACGGTGCAGACACCCGAAGTGCCGCTTCCGCCGACAAAGCCTTGAAAGCCGCGATTGCGGCAAATGCGACAATTTACACGGTTGATATGTCGGCGATAAATACGGGCGGAAGCGGCAGAATCCAAAACCAAGGCGTTTTGAAAAATTTCGCCGAAAAAACCGGCGGCATATTTATCCCGACACCGGGCGGCGTGGCAATGCGCGAGGCTTTCAAAAACATTGTCGAAGAACTAGGCGTTCAATACACGCTTGGCTATCAGCCTTCAAACACCGCCAAAGACGGCAAATGGCGGGCGATTGAATTACGAGTTGCGCGTCCGAATCTAACTATCAGAACGCGAAAAGGCTACAACGCGCCAAAGGAAAAATGAACAAGCGTTGGACAATCCAAAAATACAATCACGATGAAGTAAAACTTCTGGCAAATGTCCTGCAAGTTTCGCCGATAGTTGCCGCACTGCTTATCACACGCGGTTATAAAACCGAAGAATCAGCGCATAAATTTCTAAATCCTTCCTACGACGATTTGCACGAACCGAATCTTCTAAAAGGAATGAAAGAAGCAACTCATCGTGTTTTAAAGGCAATCGAAGCGGGCGAGAAGATTTTGATTTGGGGCGATTACGATGTTGATGGGACGACGGGAACGGTTGTTTTGCGAAAGACTTTGGAAATTCTCGGCGCACAGACCGGCTTTCACGTGCCGCATCGTTTTACCGAAGGTTACGGACTCAACAAAGAACATCTCGAAAAGGCGAAAGAGCGCGGTTATTCGCTCGTCATCAGCGTTGACACGGGAACGCGGTCTTTTGAGCCGTTGGCTTGGGCAAAAGAAAACGGTTTAGATGTTATCGTAACCGACCATCATTTGTCGGATGAAGTGCGCGGCAATCCCGAATGCGTGGCGATGGTCAATCCAAATCAGACGGATTGCGAATATCCCGACAAAAATCTCGCCGGTGTCGGCGTTGCTTTCAAACTCGCGCACGCGCTTTTGCGCGAAAAAGGACGCGAAAATATTGTCAAAGGTTTTCTAAAAGTCGTCGCTATAGGCACAATCGCCGACGTGATGAAATTGACGGGCGAAAATCGGGCGATTGTTTCGATTGGATTAAAAGATTTGCCGAAAGCGCATAATTACGGTTTGCGGGCGTTGATGGAAGTCGCCGAATGCACCAGCGAAATGACGAGTTATCACATCGGTTTTCGGATTGCGCCGAGAATAAACGCAGCGGGCAGAATGGACGCGGCGCGGCATGTCGTCGAACTTTTTGAAGCCGAAAGTTTTGTCAAAGCGCGTGAATTGGCGGAATATCTCGACATCAAAAATCGTGAACGCCAAAAAGTTCAGATTGATATTTTGCAAAAGGCTTTGCTCGAATATGTCGAAAGCGGCGGAAGCGCGAAACAAGCGCATTTTGCGGTAGTCGCGGGCGACGGCTGGCATCGCGGCGTGATTGGTTTGGCGGCATCGAAAATCAGCGAAAAACTGCATCGCCCGTCAATCGTCATCTCGCTCGAAAACGGCATCGGACACGGCAGCGCGAGAAGCATCTCCAATTATCATCTCTTAAACGGAATGGATTCTTGCGCCGAACTTTTTGAGCAATACGGCGGACACGCGGCGGCGGCGGGAATGACTATCAAAGGCGAAAACATTGACAAACTGCGCGAAAAACTAAACGAACACGCGGCGAACAATTTGTCGGAAGAAGATTTGATGCCAAACATAAAAGTTGACGCGCTTGTTTCTTCGCAGTCTTTGACTCTCGATTTGGTTGAAGAATTGAAACAGTTTGAGCCGTTCGGAATGGGAAATCCGAAACCTGTTTTTGTAACGCGCAATTTACAGCTTTCACAAGAGCCGTTTGTAATGAAAGAAAAACATCTAAAATTAAAACTACGCGATGAAAAAGGCAAACAGTTTGAAGCCGTTTGGTGGGACGGCGTGGAACATTCCAAAGAGCAAACTCTCAAACCGCAAACGTGCATCGAACTTGCCTACACGCCCGAAGCGAATACTTGGAATAACAATACGCGGTTGCAATTGGTGGTCAAAGATTTGAAAAGTTCGTAGAATACAAGATAGAAATGAAGTAAGAAAATGAGTTGAGGTTAGAATTATGGATTTAGCGGTAAAATGGCAGGAACTTATGAGCAATCCTTTTTTTCGGGACATTCCTTATAAAGTCGAACTCAATAAATTCGGACAGATTTTGATGAGTCCGGCTTCCAATCGGCACGGAATTTTACAGAACAAGGTTGCGCGCGGAATTGAACATAATAAACGAAGTGGCGTAGTTATAATCGAATGTTCGATTTTAACCGGCGAAGGCGTAAGAGTCGCCGATGTCGCTTGGGCTTCAGACGAATTTATGGCGGAATTCGGCGAGACTACGCCTTATCCGAAATCGCCTGAAATTTGTGTCGAGATAAAATCGCCCGCCAACAGCAAAGCTGAAATGGCGGAAAAAACTCGGCTTTATTTGGAAAGAGGTGCTTTGGAAGTTTGGATTGTGGATGAATACGGAAAAGCAAATTTCTTCTCACATATCGGAAAAATCAAGAAATCAAAAGTTGTCGAAAATTTTAATTTATAAATGTCCGAACAAATAGAGCGTAAAAATATAAAAAATCTCGCACTTCGCGCCCGAATGCCGCAAATCTTTCGCGTGCTGGCGGTTTTGGCTCTTTGTGCGACGGTTATCGCCGTCGGCATCGGATTTTACCGCGCTTACGGTTACAAAGAATTTCGGATGAAAGGTCTTCCGGCGGAACTTTCTAAAGATGTCGTGGCGGAAATCAACGGTTATGAACGACGCGAAACCGAAGGCGACATCATCAAATATTACATCAAAGCCGACAAAGCGACAACTTTTACCGACAATCATCAAGAACTTGAAAACGTCTTTTTGCAGGTTTATGATGACCGCGGCGAAACTTATGACCAGATGACGGCGGAAAAGGCGATTTATGTTCCCGCCGAAAATAAGAATTTTACCGCTTATTTTGCGGGCGATGTGAATATCGAAACCCGCGACGCGCTCAAGGTTAAGACCGAACAATTGACTTATAAAAAAGAAACCGAAGTTGCTAATGCGGAAGAGTTGATTGAGTTTTCACGCGAAAATGTGGCGGGCAAATCTTTCGGCGCGATTGTCAAGATTCAGGAAAAAACGCTTGAATTATTAAAAGATGTCGAGATAAACGCTTACGGAAATGAAGCAGGCGAAATTAAAAGTGCCAATTTTCAACGCGCCAAAATTACGGCGGGACACGCATTTTTCAATCAACTCGCGGGCAAAATCGAGTTTGACCAAAATGTAAATATCTATGTTACGCCAAACAACACCGCCGACGCACTCGCACAACCAACTGACATAAAATCTGATAAAGCAATTGCACTTTTTACTAACAAAGAATTAAAGCAGATTGATTTAACGGGCAATGTTGACGTTTATCAGAAGCCGACTAATGCGAATGCAAAATGGACGAAAACCAAAGCAAACCGCGCCGTTGCCAAAATTGAGAAGGAACTAAAACAGCTCGAACTTTTTGAAAATGTAACTATCGAAACGGCGGCTAACGACGCGAAGCCGACAAAAATCAAGACCAATTACGCCCTTTTTCAAAAAGATGCCGACCGCTTTGAATTAAAAAATGGCGTAGAAATTGTAACGATTGAAGACAATCAGCCGACGACGATAAAATCGAACGACGCGGTTTATGAACAAGCAAACGGCAAGATTTTTCTTTACGGTAATGCGGAAATCACACAGGGAAATAATTATCTAAAAGGCGACAATCTGACGGCACAACTTTTTCCTAACAAGAAATTACAAAACGCTTTTGTCAAAGGCAATGCTTATCTCAAACAAGTAACTCCGACACGAACAACGGAAGTTTCGGGAAACGAATTAAACGCGATTTTTGGCAACGACCAATTGTTGCAAAACGCTAATGTCGTCGGCGCGACCAATACTGTTTTGATTCCGGCAAACGCCGCCGAATATTCAAAAGTTTCGCTATCTGCGCCAAATTCGGTCAGATTAAATTTTCAAGCCGGTTTGCTCAATCAAATGCAAACCGACGGGCGCACGACGATTGTGATGAACGCGCCGACGGGAAAACCAGACGCGGCTAATAAAAAGTTGACGGCTGACGCGGTCAAAACTATTTTCAACGCCGGCGGCAAAGATTTGGCGAAAGCCGAAGCCGTTGGAAATGCCGAACTTTATATCGAACCTCTGCAAGCCGCGCCCGCCAATTATAAAACGACGATAAATGCGCCTCGCTTTGATTGCGATTTTTTTGAAACGGGCAATAATGCAAAGAATTGTTCTGCGACGGGAAAATCGAAAATCGTCCGTGTGCCGACGGTCAAAAGCGAAAATCGCGGCAATCAAATGCTGGTTGCCGACAAACTAAATGCCGCTTTTAATCAGCAGACGCAGGACGTTCAGCAGTTTGACGCGGTTGGCAATACGAAATTTACCGAACTCGACCGCAATGGCATTGCCAACCAAATAACTTTTACGGCAAGCGATGAAGTCGTCCGTTTGCGCGGCGGCGAACCGACGGTTTTTGATTCGCGGGCGCGGGCAAAAGCGGGCGAGATTGATTGGGACACGCGAAGCGAAAAATCATTTTTGCGCAGCAACGTCAGCACGACTTACTACAGCCAAAAGCAAACTAACGGCGCAACGCCTTTTAGCAATGTCAGTTCACCCGTTTTTATCACGGCGGGCGAAGCCAATTTTGACCATAAATCGGAAGTCGCAACTTACACGGGAAACGCCCGCGCTTGGCAGGAAAACAATTATGTCCGCGCCGACAAGTTAATCTTGCAGCAAAAACAAGGACAACTGTTCGGCGAAGGCGCAGTGCAAAGTCTGCTGTATGACGCGAAGAAAAAGGAAAATGGCAAAGAAACAACCGTTCCCGTTTTCGCTTCGGCAAACAAATTATTTTACGAGAAAGACAAAAATCTGCTGCGCTACGAAGGCAATGTTGACATCCGACAAGGCACAGACAGAATTGTCGCGGGCGTGGCAAGCGTTATTTTGAACTCAAACAACGAAGTTTCACAGACAGTCGCGGAAAACAACGTCGTCATCACCCAACCAAACCGCAAAGCCGTCGGCGATTATGCCCAATATACCGCCGCCGATGAAAAAGTGGTTTTGCGCGGAAATCCGGCAAAAATCGAAGACACCGAAAACGGTTCATCGCAAGGCGCACAAATGACGGTTTTTCTGCGCGAAAAACGTATCGTCAGCGAAAGCAAGACCGAGCAAAATAATACAGGCAGAATTCGGACTGTTTATAAAATCAAAAACCAGTAAAAATTTAGTTTCCTAAAGTTCAGAGTTACACCTTTAGGCGTGAAATACGTTGGCACAAAGACAAGGCGCGAGTTTCAATTCGAGTTGTCTATGACGCACATTTTTTCACGCCTAAAGGCTTAACTCTGAACGCTTGCAGTAAATTCAGCAAAAATTATCTGATTGAATATTGCAAAAACAAAGTTTTGTATTATATTGAAGCAAGCGTTTCATTCTTAAGTATCCAATGAAAAAACAAGCCGGGTTAGTAACCATTGGTGCTAGTTTGTGATGTTGAAAACAAAAGACTTAGCAATTCGTAAAAAGCGTTTCTTTCATAATTTTGCCAAAATTCGCTGAAATTCGCCGAAAATTACTTTCGAAGTAAAAATAGATTTTCTTTATTTTCAACAACTTAGCTTTTTTCAAACTAGCACCAATGGTTAATAAACATATAAATCTATATTTGGATTATTTTGTGTTACAACTTTCAATTGCTCTAGAGCATATACCATTTCAACACTCAAATTATTATCCCCAGCCATATAGACCATTATTGTCCAGCCTTTATCAGTGGTTGCATTTTCATCTGCCATATTTGTTTTCTCCTTTGAAAAGATTAAATTTCAGACTGCTTTTTTGTGTGCTAAAACCTTACCACAAAAATTGCTTCTATGTGTAATGTTTTTTTGTAGCAAAAACTTACAAAGTTTTTCAAAAAAAAATCAGTCGTTACAACTTGCCAAGTTTGCAAATCATCTTTAAGTTACATTTAGAATGACAAATTCCGACTCACAAAATTCAAATGGCAACGGGAGTTTTCCAAACGACGCGCTTGCCGCTTTTAATCTGCAAAAAACTTACGGGCGCAGGCGTGTGGTTGATGATGTTAGTTTGTCTGTCGAACAGGGCGAAGTTGTCGGATTGTTGGGCGCAAATGGAGCAGGCAAGACAACGACTTTTTATATGATGACCGGGCTGGAACGCGCTGAAGCCGGGAAAATTTTCTTGAACAAAAGGGACGTAACGAGTTTGCCGATGTATCTGCGGGCGCGTCTCGGACTCGGATATTTGCCGCAAGAGCCTTCGATTTTTCGCAAAATGTCAGCCGAACAAAATATCCTTGCAGTTTTGGAAACGATGAAAATGTCGCGCTCTTTAAGATTTGCGCGATTGGAAGAACTGCTCGAAGAATTCGGTATCGCGCACGTCCGCAAAACCCGCGGCGATGCGCTCTCCGGCGGTGAACGGCGGCGCGTCGAGATTGCGCGTTGTCTGGCAACCGAACCGCAGTTTATTTTGTTGGACGAACCGTTTGCGGGCATTGACCCGTTGGCGATTGACGATATTCGGGAGATAATTCTTTACCTGAAAAATCAGGGTATCGGAATTTTAATCACCGACCACAATGTCCGCGAAACTCTCGGCATAACAGACCGCGCTTATATTATGACCGAAGGAAAAATTTTGCGAAGCGGTGCGCCCGCCGATTTGATTGAAGATGCCGATGTTCGACGACTTTATTTGGGCGAAAGATTTAGTCTTTAAATCTCTGGTTTCTGGTTGAAAACATTCTTAACCAGAAATTGAAACTGCTCGCAGACTTTCCTATTTTTCGGTCAAGCGGTTATAATAATTGACAGCAATCGAAGTTCCGAACAATTGACTTGGAAAAAATTCACGCATAAAATTTTAAGGTAAAGATGGCTTCTTTAAGACTGACACAAAAATTGACTCAGCGGATGGTTTTGACTCCGCAACTGCGGCAGCGGATTGAGATGCTGCAGATGACGACGATTGAACTCAGCGAGTTGATTTCAAACGAACTCGTCGAAAATCCGGTGTTGGAAGAAGTTATGTCGGAAGATGAGTTTCAAGAATTTTCCGAAAAAATTCTCGACCAAAATTCAGAAGGACAAACCGAAACTTACGAAAACGGACACGACACTGATTTTTTACCCGAATTGGCAAATCAAGCCGAAACTTTCACGGCTGAGTTGCCGGGTGAAAATGGTTTTGATGAAACGCACGACATAGATTTTGAAGGCGAAATAGAAAATTCTTCGGGTGAAAAATCCGATGCGTTTGAAGAAGTTGATTACGGCAGAGAATTTCAAGACTATCTCGACCCCGGCTATAAAACTCAGGAACTCGAATTTAAGGAGGATGCGCCGAGTTTTGACCAATTTTTATCCCGAAGTGAATCGTTAGCCGACCACCTCGAATGGCAACTTAATCTGCAACAGATGGGCGACAAAACCGAAGAAGCGGCGGTTTGCGTTATCGGAAATCTGGACGAAGACGGACGACTGACAACTTCTAACGAAGAAATCGCCGAGATGTGTCGTTGCTCGTTGGAAACAGTGGAAAAAGCGCGAAACATCGTGATGCGGCTCGAACCGGTCGGTTGCGGGGCGCGTGATGTTAAGGAATGTTTGATTGTCCAATTGGAAGCAAACGGCGAAGGCGAATCTTTAGCGGCGGAACTCGTCCGCAATCATTTAGAAGATTTACAGCCGCACCGCTTACAGCATTTGGCGAAAGACACCAGACTCGATGTTCACGATTTACACGAGGAAATAAACAAAGTTCGGGTTTTAGACCCGTATCCGGGCAGACGTTATTCGTCCGAAGAACCGATTTATGTTTCGCCCGAAGTTTATATCGAAAAAGTTGAGGACGATTATGTCGTTTATTTCACCGACGACGGCAGTCCGCGCCTTCGTATCAGCCAAACCTACCAAAAACTTGTCGGACAAGAAGACACATCAAAAGAAACAAGGGATTTTATCAAAGATAAAGTGCGCTCGGCAGTTGACCTTTTGCGGAATATCGAACATCGTCGGCAGACGATTTATCGCGTGGTTGAATGTATCGTTGACCGACAGCGCGAATTTCTTGACAAAGGCGTTCAATTTATCAAACCGATGATGTTAAAAGATGTGGCGGAAGACATCGGAATGCATCTTTCGACAATTTCGCGCGTCGTCAACCGCAAATACGCGCACACGCCGCAAGGCGTTATCGAACTGCGCCGATTTTTCTCAGAAGGAATGCTCAACGAAGACGGCGAAGAAGTTTCGACACGCATTTTGAAACTGAAAATTAAGAAAATGGTGGAAGAAGAAGATTCGCACAAACCGATGACCGATGACCAGATTGCGAAAATTCTGCTCAAAGAAGGCAATAAACTTTCGCGCCGAACCGTCGCCAAATACCGCGACCAAATGCAGATTCCAGGTTCGCGTGAACGCAAAACTGTTGTTTGAGTTTATTGAGATTGGTTTTACTCAACAAACTCAACTAACCCAACGCACTCGATAAACAAAAGGGTGTTGTTTCACAATTTATGCTGACAGGAAAAACTTTTCGGAATAAGTAATAAGTGAAAGGTGAAAGGTCAAGGTTGAAAAAACTTTCAGTTATCACTTTTCACCTATCACTTATTCCGAAGTTGAAATAGTGCAAAAATCATTCAGCGTAAAATTTGAAACACCACCAACTAAAGCAAGGAGGATTTTATGAAATTTGAATACACGGGCAGACATATCGAAGTAACGCCGGCATTACGTTCTCACGTCGAGGCACATTTTGACAGACTCGCTCATTTGTTTGACGGGAACAATTCTAAGGCACACATAATTATCGAGGTTGAACGCGGAAAACATCGTTCGGAGATTATCGTTAATTGGCGCAAAGAAGTTTTTACGGCAACGACGAGCGTTTCCGATATGTATAAATCGCTGTCGCAGACGATTGACAAAATCGAAAAGCAAGCCTTGAGATTAAAAACAAAAATCACTGACAAACAACATCGGGCAAAAAAAGTCAGCACCATTCCGCCCAAAATAGAGGAAGTAAAACCCGCGCCTGATTCACCGCGCATCGTCAACACAAAAAATTATCCGGTCAAACCGATGACCGAAGAAGAAGCGGTTTTGCGTCTGGCTGACGAAGAAAATCAATTTCTTGTATTTAGAAACGCCGCCGATGAGCGCGTTTCGGTTATTTATAAGCGGAAAGACGGCAATTACGGTCTAATCGAGCCTTGATTTTTAATGTTTTATGAATTGCCACTAGCTTCAGCTAGTGGATTTGTTCAGAAAGATAAGCGGCTTTAGCCAAATTTAAGAAAAAAAATCAATCATCCGAATAGCTTTAGCTAAAGCACTAAGGAATAATTTTAATTTTTATTATTCGGCTAAAGCCTGTCTTTTAATTTCAACTTTTCCACTAGCTGAAGCTAGTG
>MWWA01000342.1_pt1 | contig 12442 bp, 14 predicted proteins | sample 1047341 | NCBI WGS metagenome assembly MWWA01 (sample SAMN06349978, study PRJNA376086) | soil metagenome | isolation source: MS5-1 sample Antarctic (ecotone) soil | place: Antarctica | collected 2015-01-13
AAGAATCCTCGAGATTGCTGTCGAAATGCGGCAGCAAGACCTTGAAGAGCCCTTTGTTGAGCAAATTGTCAAATTAGCCATGGATCTCGAAGGGATTCGCGATCTTATGGTGCTATGGTCTGACGAGACCAACACTAAAGAAAGAAATGAAATAGTAGCCGACTTACAAGAGGAAATTGAAGAATACCGCGATACACCGCGTACTCTTGTAGAGAAACCAAAGGTCAATTTTGATGAACTTGATAGCATCGCAACCAGCATTATTGCGTTCAAAAGTAAGTTGCGCGATGCGGTAGATGCCTGGGGCGGCATTAATAAACTAGCACGTGAGACCGGAATTCCCCAGCCTTCTCTGAGTAGGTTTTTCGCAAGTGCGTCAATGCCTAGGCGCACGACACTCTATAAAATTATTAAAGCGGTCGGTCTTAAAGATTCAGACATAACTTTCGAGTGGATGCGTTAATCGGATTCGGTTCTAAATCATTCCATCTTTTAGGTAAAAGTTGGAATGACAACATTTACCTTAAATGCCAATTGCAAAGTATCTTGCCTGAAAATTGCAAAATAAAAGCTTTCTGATATCGAGCAATAACTCTATTATGCTCGCCTGAGCCTAGCTTCGCTTCATTTTAGCGCCGGCACTTTTCCAGGAATTTTTAGTATGTTACGATCTTTTCTCTTAAATTTGATTTTATTAACTGCGGCAACGCAACTCGTTTCAAGCGCGTTTGGCCAGGATCACCCGCGTGAAAAGGACGGTTTCAATCGTGAGCTTTGGCTCAAAGACTATGAAATCCTGAAGCAGCATATTGCGACTACATATGCGAATTTTGAAAGTAAAGTAGAGGCTAAGACTGTTGACCCATATTTGCTGAACCAGCAAACAACCAGCGCGCTCGCCCAAGCCGTTTCTGATAAGGAGGCCTTGGCTGCACTGCTCAAATTCATCGGTGCCTTTCAAGATCCACATTTCCGGATCACCAACCTTAGCGGTATGGCCGAGATATACTTGCCGATGAAGGCTACCTTTCCTATTCAGCTGCACATCATTAACAACATCACCAAAGTCAAGTCCATCAACGCTAAAGACTGTTCTCTCAAGCCAGGGGACGTCATTGAGTCCGTTAATGGAAAAGCAATTGACGACCTGATCAAACCTTATCTGTATATGTATCCCACCGGCAATGATGCATTGCGCCGCAGTTACGCCTTGAATGCCGTCTTCAGTGGAAGCTTCGCGCTAGAATCTCCAGCAACCATTCAAGGAATTGCGGGTACCCAGCGAGTCAGCTGCATAATCGAGCCCATCTACGAAAAACGTACAACGACTCCAACAGCCGCAGAAAAGCCGCCAGCCACTGATGTTCCCGAACTTCATTCTTCGACCGATCCTGAGACTGCCTGTAAGATAATGGGATTTCAGGACCCGCGACCAAGCTCAGCAATGCCTCATCACGATCTAGAAGGATATACAACAGTCAAAAGTAGCAATGCATTTGAACGTGGCATCCTCAAGCTGAAAAATGGCGAACACGTCGCTTTCATGCGAGTCGGATCTTTCAGCGAATTCGGCTATCCGGGCGTGTGTCGGGAATCCTGGAAAAAATTTCAGACGAAGTTCCGCGGTACCTGCCAACAAAAATGCCAACGCGAATTTCAGAGAGACTACGTGATACCGCAGCTGCTGACCGATGCAAGGATATTCCTTCGGGAGCTAAATCAGAGGAAAATCGACCGACTTGTCGTCGATATAACCGGTAATGGCGGTGGCAGCGGCTGGGGTGAGACTTTGAGCCGGATGCTGTCTCCTCGTCCCACCATTCCCTGCCCAATGGCGAAACTAATCAAACATCCAGTTTCCGCTGAAATATACACCAACCACATTGCTGAAGTAGATCAGGCGTTGAAGACGCCCGGTTTATCCCAACTAGACACTGATCTCTTACGGTCAGCTAAAGGGCAATTGGAAGAACTAAATCGCCAGGTGCAGGAGCATTGCGATTTGAGTGCTTATTGGAACTCGGTGACTTTTAAACCACAATGTAGCTTGCTGCCTGCTGCAAGCGAATTCGCTTGCGGACAATTTCCTTATCTTCAGCCTGGCGCATTGAAACCACTGTCTATGAGCATGAGGAGAACTTTGTTCTATTCCTTAGGGTCGGAGTTTGAGGAAAGCCTATACCGAGGACGGCTATTCATATTGATTGACCGGTACTCATCTTCCTCTTCGGAGTATTTTTCAGCGATGCTTCAGGATGCAAATGCTGCTTTGATCATCGGCGAACGATCCAATGCCAGCGGTTGTGGCTACGTGAATGGCGGCGTCCCCTTGACTTTGCCGCACTCCGGTTTGAATGTTATGGCATCAAACTGCATTCGCTTTCGGAAGGATGGTTCCAACGAAGTATTTGGGATCAAGCCGGACGTTGAAATTCCTTGGGCTGGCGAGGACGCGCCGGCTGCATTGAAATCCCTGATAGAGGCAGTGGCCAACTCACCTACTGCGTCTAGCCAGTAATCATTGACATCAACTCCTTTAGTCGAACACGTCTAAATTTTGAAAAATATTTGTTCAATAAAGAGTTCTTGAATACTGCTGTTTTAAAAGAATAACCTCTTAATGTTGCCGGACAATAAATCCAAAATTATGAGTTTATCAATCTCCGTACTGACGTCCTACCAATTTTGAGCTGGCGCGCGATGTCTGCCTTGCTTGTGCCATTTTTGAATAGCGTTTTGATTTGAGCTGTTTTCTTGGCTACGGTAATCGGTCGGCCATGAGGCCGGCCTTGCTGCCGTGCTTCGGCAATGCCGGCTCTTATTCGTTCTGAAAGAAGATCCCGTTCAAATTCAGCAAACACGCTCAGCATGCCAGCAAAAGCCCGTCCCGATGGAGTTGAGAGGTCCAGGGCTTCAGTTAATGAGACAAAGCCTACACCGACGTCGCTGAGCTCCTTGAGGGTAGAGATGAGGTCGATAATCGAGCGTCCCCACCGATCGAGCTTCCAAACAATTATGACGTCAATTTCTCTTCTTACAGCAGCATTGATCAATTCTTGACGCTTCTTGCGAAGCTTTGTTCCAGCTCCGACCTCTGTCACCTCAGAAACAAGCTTCCACTTACGATTTTTTACATAGGATTTCATGACCCGCATTTGGGCTGAAAGTGTCTTCTGATCTAGGCTTGACACTCTAGCATAACAAGCGACACGCATCGTATCCTCCCTGGCTAAAAACCTACTGTAAATTTCAAATCAGAAAGCCCTATTTTTCAAGTCTATAATTTTACTTACTTTACCAGGCTATAAACTATAGTTTGATTGGGTTCGAGAATCTTCAATTCAAGGTCTCCTCGCTCTGCTGAAAATTTCGCTACTTAGCACATGTGGAATTATCATATATATATATCTGTATTTACTCATATATTGTACTTATTAACTAAGATATTGATGTATACATATAATTGATGTATAAAGGATGTATGGGTACTATTTTTCAATTTCGTAATACTCGCATCGTGATCCGCACGAGAGACCATAATCCGCCTCACGTGCATGTTTTTCACGGGGACTGCTCTGCAAAGATCGAGATTGAAACACAAATAGTGGTCGAATCAATAGGATTTAGTCGCAGTGATATGCGACGAATCGTTGCTTTTTTAAAAGAGCGAGAAGATTTGTTATTGGAGGCATGGAATGAAATCCACAAAGAAGAAAATCAGTAAAAAGATAAATATTCTTGCGGACGATGAATTTGACGCCCGCAATGGAAAGTTTCGCGTAACCATGTATGTTGATTTAGACGTGGTCGATGAGATTAGAAAGCGTGCGAAGAAGAAGCATCTTCCGTATCAAACACTGATTAATCAGCTGCTGCGCGACTTCGTATTCGGAGCCGATGAGACGGAAAAAATTAGGCAAATAGTTCGAGAAGAACTCGCAAAAAAGGCTATTTAATAATTTCATTCCAGTCCACTCTAGAGCCCGGGGCACACTCGTGTCTAAGCGCTAGGTATAGCGCCCCGAATTCTCTTTAAGCCTTAATGTTGTGCAGACCCGGTTGTGCCCCGGGCTCTCTAGAAACCGCAACCTTTTCGACCATTCACGTTCATTAAAGAGCTCTTTATTGAACGCTATTTTTTCGAAAATCACTCCGCTCGTATCAAGCCCTCCACGCCCTAAAAAAATTTAGGTTTAATGAATGCAAGAGTAGCATTCTATGCCGCCGATATGACTTATGTATTGATGACTAATTATATGCTATTATTTATAATAAGTTATCATAAAAATGGAGACTATAAATGGGGATGGCTGACATCAATATAGCTGAATTATCACGTCTCACTGAAATGCCAAAAGGAAATGTAAGCAGATTTTTCAAAGAGTTAGATGAGCCACTGATCTCTAAATCAAATAATCGTATAACTGGAATAAGACCTGAAGGAGCGGAAAAATTTTTCCGCTGGCGTGGTTACGACCGGTTCTATCAAACTGGTGTCTATATGGTTTTGCAGCAAACTGGAGGGTGTGGAAAGACTAGTACAACGGCAAGTCTTGGTGCCGCATGCCGTCGGATTATGTCCAGAGACAAAGCCATTGTTTTTATTGACTGTGATTCCCAGGGATCCTTATCCCAACAATTAACTGGTAGCGTTGCTAATGAAGATGAACCCGTCCTTGTAGATTGGCTTGAAAAGAACTGTACTCTAGAAGAGCTCCTAACCTCCATTGGCGATAATACTTTTGTAGTGAAGTCTAGCTTAGATAACATCTATCTTGATCGTTGCCTGGCTAAACCTGGTGACATATCAAAGGCAATGACCAAGTTCATAAAGGGAATAATAGATTTAAAGGGCGAAGGGACAAAAATTTTTATTGATACCCCGCCCCAACTTGCTTCTGTAGCTCAATCAGCGATTATCGCAATGGCTGAACTGAAAGTTCATGCAAATATTCTTCTCCCAGTGAGGCCGGATTCTTTCGCTCTAAGAGGGGCACGAATTGCCGTAAATGAAACAAAAGAGACTCTTTCAGCATTTCGCTATTCTCCTGATCAGTTGAAAATTGAGGCATTTTTGTGTGGATACGATGCTAGGGTAAAGATTTCCGTCGAAACGATGCGAAAACTTATAGAAGATCCTGTTCTTAAAGATCATGTATGCCCAAATATAATTCGCTACTCTTCCGAGGTTGCAAAGGTAGCAGGACAAAATAAAACAGTATTCTCTGCCTCAGCTAACAAGCAAAGTGCTGTTGCGGCTGACTATACGGATCTTCTTCTCTACATTCTCGGCTTTGGAGAAAATCGATGAAGCTGACGGATCTTGCCCATAAAAACAATATAGATATCGGGAAAGTTAAGACGTCCCCTTCTAACCCCATTGATAAAGAAATTAATGGGGAAACAGTTTTAAAGCGGGCAACTAAAAGACGACCATGGTTGGAAGGCTTAGATGAAAATTCAGATACAACCGAGCAAGCTAAAAGCGAAGCCAAAGCAGAGTCCATATCCAGTCAAAATGACGATTCCTATAATAAAAACTTACAACATACTTACAAAAATCTACCTGAAAACTACCCACAAAGTGACTACAAAGTGGTAGCAAACCAGGAGCAAAGTGGTAGCAAACTAGAAGCAAAAAGTAGCAGCAAAGTGGTAGCAAACCAGGAGCAAAGTGGTAGCAAACTAGGAGCATTGAAAATTGAAACTGGTAGCAAAGTGGTAGCTAAACCGGTAGCAGAAACTAGTAGCAAACTAGTAGCAAAGTGGAAGCGTCAAAAAGACCCCAACACTGGCGTAAACCAGGAGCATATTGGAAACAGATCTCATGAAGAAATTGTTGAAGATCAAAGCTTTAAAAATCTGGTCGGTTTACAAAGAGATTCATTATTAGTTGTGTATGGTTCAATCAGAAAAAATGGCCAAGATTCATCAGAACCTTTGTCGATAAATTTCATTGCAAACTCTTGTCAGTCAAGCATTCCAACAACAAAAAATGCTCTTCGTCGTCTTCAAGAAAAGAAACTTCTCCTTAGAAAAGAATATAAAAATGGACGCGGCGGATGGACCGTCTATAGGCTGCCAAAGAAACTCTACTTAGAGATACTTGATTGTGAAAATAATGGAGCAAATTTAACGATTAAATTGACGCAGTCCAACGCGGAAAGTGGTAGCAAAGTGGTAGCAGAAACTGGTAGCAAAGTGGTAGCTAAACCGGTAGCAAACCCTCCTAGTAGTAGTAGATTAAATACAAATACTAATTCTTTAAATTCTACTACTACTGAGCTAGGCCAAGTTGGCGAGTATTGGTTGGCTTGGGATAGAATCAACTTCGAAGGTTTGACAGAGCTCAACTGTCCGTTCGGTAAAAAGCAAATCGAGCAAATTAAAGCCTGGGGGGTTTCTCCTGAATCACTCCAAGAATCGATTCATAACTTTATCTTCGCTCTTAAAAAGAACTGGACTCCGGAAGGCGGCTTTAAAAGCTCGCCACTTAATTATTTCATGGGCTGTATTCGAACAAATGGCCTTTTTGAATACGATGGATACTATCAGCATAGGCGACAACTCAAAGAAATCGAGCGTGCTCAACTTGCCAAAAAAACAAACGATGTTGAAGCCATTGAAGCTGAAATAAGAAGAACTAAAGTAAGATTTTGGCTTAAATCCCTGAGTGAAGAGAGCAAAAGAATATATCATCCCTACATTCTAAACTTAGGCGAAAACACCGAATTTGGAAGCTCCAAGCATGCGGATTTTATAGTTTCCAACCTTTGGAATCAGATTGAGCGGCAGGTTAACGAAGTTTTGGATGCGACGGATCAAAATTCAGAAGTCGCCCAGCATGGTCAAAAAGGCCATTAAGGTATTTTTGGCATGCCTGGTCCTTTAAAATTCTCCAAGTTATAAATTTAATCCCTTTAATTTGGTCCATAATTGACCTGTAGAGGCCATTTGCATCTCTCTTAATAGTCCCGTATACCCAAAAAAATGAGGCGATTATAAGCAACGCTAGACACCTTAAAACCGAAATGCCAATTTGGCTGCTATTGGCTGTCTGGCCATCAAATTTTTTAGCTCAGGTATGTCTTACGTAGTTAAGCTACCCGCTTAATCTTAAATTTTGGCGATGGCACAGTCAGAGTAAGGCCATTGATGAGCACACGCCCCTCCTGAAGAACAGCTTTAATCGTGCCTTCTTTCGTCAGCTCAGCTGCTAGGTAAATCACCATCAGCTGGGCGACAGGCGGTGTAGGCCGCAGAGTACCGTCAATGTACTTCGTAACTGACCCCTTGTGCACCTTTAAGAGACGAGCAAAATTCGTCTTTGAAATCCCAAGAGTCAGGAGAACCCCATAGATTTCATCTGGAGTAACTGACGAGGCATTTCTCTGCCGCTCAACAAAATCAATCACCCATTGCTTGGCAATCTCGCGGTCCATTTTCTGAATCACATCGCCGCTAATACCTGCCATAGGCTCCTTTTTCGGATCTATACTCACGACCTGACCTTTTTTGGCAGGAAAATCATCGGGGACTATCACCGGAACACCGGTAAACGTCGCCGCACCAAGCTTTGAAACTTCACACCATTTTTTAGCGATAACTATCTTCATTTCTTAATTTTCCTATACGCAGAGATCACTAAAATCAGCTCTTCAGGATTTTCATTGAGACTCTCAAATTTCACGACCAGCTCACAAGCTCGCTCGGATTCATCCTTACAAAGCCACATGAACGAGTCTGCTACAGCCGATGGCATCTTGTTATCTGCTAAGCGGCCGCTTCCTTGAAGTAGAGCTACAACTACGTCGGCCGTGAATTCTCGCTCGGGGTGATCCCGTAAAGCGTGGAAGGTCGGAACTATCCGCCAGCGATCTCGTCGGAGTCTATCAAGGAGTATTTTCGCATCTCGAAGTTTCATTCCTTAGATATCTCCTCCATCGAGCCATAGCATACCTCGTTTACTCATAGTTGCCAATGGCAACTATTGAGATCGGCTAGTTAAAATATTATTGACGACTTGATATAAAAAATCCTTTTAATATCAAAGGATTAATTAAAGCTATAAAATTAATTGAAGTTTTAATGAATTTCTTCCGAAATAAATGATATATTCTTCAAAGACACCTGAAGAAGGGTTTAATACATGACTCAAATAGACTTAGCCTCCTACCTGCTCAGTAACATTCTTGAGAAACTTGCAATCTCAAGAACACAGCTTGCCGCCATGCTTATGGTCACTGATCGCACTCTCTACGACTGGGCCGACAGGCAAGTTTCAGAGCTTCCCCCGAAGGGCCGACGTTTAGCGCGCTTATGGCAGATCATAAACGAACTGGAGAGCGTTATACCCGAATTCGGGCTATCTCAAGATCACATTACCGCCATTCTAAATGATGGGCGGATACCGGTGGAGTCGGACGACGACGAAAGCGATTCAATGTCGCTTGTTTCTTACATTACAGCTCATCCCGACGATCACGGTTGGAAAGCCAACGTACACGTGGCAGTTCAAGATTACCGAGATTATCTGAATCTAAAGAGTGGGAGTAAAAAGCGTGCATCAGTCTCTTAAAGACTTCATCGCTCACCTCACTAATAAAGGGGACGAGTTCCCCCTTAAAATCATGGGCGCAAGACGGCACAATGCCTACTACTCAGCGACGATGATTGCAGACATTTATAGCGCAACAGATGACCCTGACCAAGGAACACCGGTAGCGGCGCCGTTCGGCACAATTAATCGAATGGGCACCATGTTGGATGCAGCACAAGCATTTTCAAATATTTCTGCACCACCGAATGGGCTAAACTTTTTCCAAGGCGACGTCATCGAGCTAGACCTGCACTCTAATCTGCCGGTAGCGATACCACCACAACGATATGCGATGATCATTTCCCATAGTTGCGATGTTAGCAATAGCCCCCTGCGATGGTGTGCCCGGTCTACCGTGAAAGCGAACTGAGCTTATCCACAATTGAACAGCTTTTTGGCAGATCAGGTACTCCTCAAGCAGTTCAATCAAGAAAACAAAATATGCTTCGAAATGAAAGTATTAGATTTGTAGCTTTTCCTGCCAAAGACTCTGCCTCTATCGATGAGCCATTTGTGGTCGCACTTTCTATTGCTCTTCCCTCAGTTAAAAACATGGTAGTTTCTACTCCCCCCATTCTTCGTCTCTCGTATAGAAGTTTATCATTCCTTCAGTGGCGCATTGGTGCCATGTATCTCAGAGACGTGCAGGATTCAGATGAGACCCGTGATTACTAACCCGAGTTGAGTCTAGATAAAAAGCCCCACATGACGCGAAGGAGCCTGATCTAAGGCTTGTACTGAGGTGTTGCCACTTGTGCCGAGAAGTTACGGTGCGCAAACAAATACTGATAAAATCCAAATGCGTGGGAGCTACGCCACCCCTATTCGGGGTAGCTCCGCGTGACCATTCGGCTTTTGCAAAGCGCGTAGCAGCGGCAAAAGCCGAATGGTCACCAGACACTCCGCCGCTAAAGCGGCAAGCCGTAATCATGAAAACACGAATTTTCGTTGTGTCTTCAGAGTCTTTGGTCATGGGTCCATGTCGCCCCACGTGGGCCGACCATGGGCCCACGGCTTCTAACTCATCAAAATCACGGGGTATTTAAAATGCACAGCTTTTCGGGAGCAAGCGGCAAAAAAACCTATATTCGCTCTCAAAATGTCGGTCAGATTGAAGAATATTGCGCCAGCAAAAAGCTGGATTTTACAGCAGGTGTAAACCAAATATTGGCAGACTTTTTTAGCCACAATTTCGCCAAAGACTCCCCCGATTTAGCGTCTGATATCCAAAGGCGACAACGAAAATTAGAGTTAATCAAGCTCATGATTCAGCCTTCTTTTTTAGAGCTTTTAGAAGTGTCTGGCCAGCTCAGATCGCTTGTCCACGACAGTCAGAAATCTGGGCGTGATGGTAAAAAAGTTCGTAAAGTTTTCGAAGGCCTTTATACACGTATTTTAGAGCTAAATTGAAACTAAATGTGGAATAAAAGCCGAAAATTTCATTGAAAATGCTGAGAAGCTAACGCGCGCAAACTCTTTTGTCTTTCTACGGACAGTGTTTGTGTCTTTACGGACGCTCTCTCGTTTCACAGAGAAACGCTCTTTACTTTTTTAGGCGAATTGCGCTTGCCGACTCCTCGTTCCGAGGGATAGGCTCGCGGCACACCACAGACACCTTTCGGTGTTCATTAGCTCGATAACCCAGCGAAATTGTTCAAACCGGGTGATATCAAAACGCTACTGCTGATATCACGCGAGCTGTATCCTTCGAGAACTCTAATGATTTTTTGAAATCATATTTTCTTTGCCGTCTATAAGGCGTTTTGTACGGCATGCTTCGTGCAAATTAGGAGAAATCCAAACACGAGGTGGCAATGAAAAATGGAATATTTATTCGTCCATCGGACGAGATTAGAAAAGCTCTGATTGAACTTAAAGACCGGGAAATGTGAATAGCTCCATACATATTTTTATTATTTCGAGCGTTTCCATCGTATTACTCCTATGAAGCGAGGAAAACCTTTCACAGGGAGACAAGGTTTTTGGAGCGAGGAGTGATGGAACGAAGATAATTTGAAGAAAAATGGAACTGTTTAACTTTGCTGGAAACTAACGCGCGCGAAGAGACACAACGGAAATAGCCGACCCCCATACGCGCTTGTTTGCCGACGCCAAGGGTAGCCCCCTTTGCCGTCCGGCTTTTTTAGCGAAGTTTTAACTGATTTGACCAATTTTCGCAGGCCGAACAGCCGCATCGTTTTGAAAGGTTGGTGAGCTTCGACGGTTAGGGATGAAGACTGCGGCGATCAGTCGAGCTGTCGGCGTCCATCGCAAGGTTGTCGACGACGCGATTTCCTGGTTGGCATTGAAGGAGTCGAGAGAAGCAGACGTCTAAGACGGCCTTGTCGGGCAGTGACGCGTGTGGTCGCGTTACTTTTTGTCATCAATCTTTGAGTATTTGAGCCTAATCCACCGACCATCGCCTGTTTTGGTATCTTTCAGTCGTAGTTCTTGGACAAACGCGCTGTAACCAATTGATTTGCCGTTGATGATCATGCAGTCCACCTCTTGCGAAATGTTTGTGTGATCATGCGTGCATTCAATGACTCGTGCCTGCCCACCGGACTTCTTGGTATCGCCGTCTTGCAGTTCGTTGACTTTTGAGATTTCGCACTCGAATCCTGGGCCAAACGAGCGCTTTTCAGCACCCGACGAGAGCGCTTTGGTCTCCAGTTTTTTGCCATTGGTGTCTGTGATTTCGAGCTCCCATTTGCACTCCAGGCCAAGGGCTGAGGATGCAAATAGCGCGGCTGTCGTGCCCACAGCTAAAGCGGTTTTCCACATAATTCACGGGCTCTCGTTAACTTGGCGACATCCATGATAGATATTGTCTCTCATGGCGCTGGTTAATGATCAAGACATTTTAATCTCTCGGATATTCAGCACAAGCTTGGTATCAAGCAGCATAAGCTGATCCATTTTTGCGAGAAGGGCGTCATCGTTCCCGACTTCGAAGACTCCGCAGGGCCGAGGAGCTAAAGCTGAAATTCGCCGCCCGCGACAAGGTTCAAGACAAAATCAACAACTTCGTCCGCTTCATCGCCGACGGCCGCGGCTCGCCAACGCGCTCACCGAAGTCGAAGAAAATTTGCTCGAAGCCGACCTTAGAGCCCTAGAGGAATGTGCCGCAAGGAACTCTTTGTTTTTCTGTTCCAAAGCGGGCTTGTCTATTAACTAATTGATATTTAAATCATTTTTATAATTTCCCTTTGATTTAATAACATAAAATGTTATTAAATGTTATTAGAGCTTCTGCCGATAAGTAGTTTTATGAGGAGTGCCTGGCTTGGAAGTTGTCATTACGGAATGGGGGCTCGATTCCTATCTAGATCTTAAGCATCAGGGAACCTTTACTGTGACCGAGTATCAAAAATTTATCCGTCCTGATGTGGAACTTTTAAAGGAGGGTCTCCCCTTTCGGCATCCCAAATTTCGTAACAGCCATTTTTGGGGACCCGCTCAGGATATTAATGGGGTTGAAATCCCATGTGGCTACAAGATGAAGTGGCATAACCTTGGAAACGGCAAAAATCAGCTTAGGCTGACTGTCTGTACCGTGAACGACAAGGCTTATCTTTGTCATGCTTATATAAAAACCAGTGATTCTCAAGATAAGCGATTTAGTGCGCGTCTTAAAAACCGTATTGAAGACATTCGACACGGCAACTTCGTGATCAGAGGCTACTTATGATTCCTTCTCAAAAACAATCTTTTACAAGAATCCTCGAGATTGCTGTCGAAATGCGGCAGCAAGACCTTGAAGAGCCCTTTGTTGAGCAAATTGTCAAATTAGCCATGGATCTCGAAGGGATTCGCGATCTTATGGTGCTATGGTCTGACGAG
>MWWA01000343.1_pt1 | contig 12434 bp, 11 predicted proteins | sample 1047341 | NCBI WGS metagenome assembly MWWA01 (sample SAMN06349978, study PRJNA376086) | soil metagenome | isolation source: MS5-1 sample Antarctic (ecotone) soil | place: Antarctica | collected 2015-01-13
ATGTACATGATATTATGGACCGAAGTGAAATTTTACGAGAAATGATTGAAAGCGGGCAAATAGGTGTAATAGGTGCAATGTATGATGTTACTTCAGGTGAAGTTGAATTTTATGAAGATACTCTTATCTCAGGCAAAGTCAAAGAAAGGCAAATGCAAACAGCATAAATTAATAAAGAACCCCTCAATTTCGAGGGGTTCGTTTTTACAAATCACTTTCCGGCAGTTTATTGTATTCTCCCTTCCATGCATAATATCCAAATATTACAAAGCCTATTGCTATTGGTATAAATACAAAAACAAAAACACTCCATTGAATAATTGTGTCTGCAACAGGGTTCTTTACAATTTCATTCATTGCTGTTTTAATCAGATAAAATATAGCGAGAGGTGCTAAAACTATCCAAACAAGCCCTAAGAATTTTTTTATTGCATTTTCCATCTCAATACATTTTTTGAGTTTTGTTTTGAATATAAACAGCTCCAATAATAAAACAAACCATTGCAATTATGATTGGATAATAAAGGCCTACTAAAATATCTGCTGTATAAATAGTTGTAAGTAGTGTTGCAATAAAAGGAGTTAATCCACCAAATACGCCATTACCAATATGGTAGGGCAGCGACATAGATGTATAACGGATGCGTGTGGGAAAAAGCTCCACCAGGAAAGCAGCTATTGGCCCATAAACCATGGTTACATAAAATATCATCAAAAACACGATTGCTACCATGCTCCAATAGTTTTTTTGAGGAAGAATTTTGGATTGCTTTACCAGAGGTTGTGCAATCATGTGCATAGAATTAGAGTAAACAGTATCTGTTTCTATTTCTGAAACAGATATCCCGTTATTATAGAACCTTTTAGTTTCAATAGTTCTTAAAAAATTACCGGTTTCACCAATGGAGATAGATTTTCGGTTAATTTGCTTTTTAAATACCAATTCAGTTTCGTTTTCTACACTTGATAAAGAATATAATTGTGCAAACAAAGGACGGTATGTTATTATAGCAAGCAACATTCCTGTTAACATGATCCATTTTCTGCCAACCTTGTCACTCCATCCACCAAATACAATAAAAAATGGTGTGGCAAAAAGTATGGCCCATATTAACATGGTACGCGATTGTTCAAAATCTATTTTACAAACATTTTCAATAAATGACTGCGCATAAAATTGTCCGGTATACCAAACTACGCCTTGTCCCATAGTGGCACCAAACAAGGCAAGCAATACCATTTTTAGATTGTTCTTATGCCTGAAGCTTTCCCTCAAAGGATTTACAGATGTTGTTCCCTCTGCTTTTAATTGTGCAAACAAGGGAGACTCCTTCATTTTTAATCTTATGTAAATTGATACCCCTACCAATACTATAGAAAGCAAAAATGGAATTCTCCATCCCCAGTCATTAAACTTTGCAATGGAAGCTGCTTCATTTGAATCAAGGGCTTGTCGTGTTATAAGTATTACACCAAGTGAAACAAATAATCCTAAAGTAGCCGTTGTTTGAATCCATGACGTATAAAAACCTCTCTTATTGTCAGGAGCATGTTCCGCAACATATGTGGCTGCACCACCATATTCACCGCCTAACGCAAGTCCTTGTAGCAATCGAAGTACTAAAACTATAATTGGTGCTGCAAAACCTATTGTATCATAACCGGGAACCAAACCAATGGCAAAAGTGGATCCCCCCATTATGATCAGGGTTAGCAGAAATGTATATTTTCTTCCTACAATATCACCCAGTCTTCCAAAAAATAAAGCCCCAAAAGGGCGTACAATAAAACCTGCAGCAAAGGTTGCTAATGTAGCAAGCAAGGCTGCTGTGGGATTTGTTTTTGGAAAAAACTGGCTTGCAATAACTGTGGCAAGGCTTCCGAAAATATAAAAGTCGTACCACTCAATTAATGTTCCAACCGATGAAGCCCATATTACCGACCATATTTTATTTTTCTCTTTTTTTGGTTGCACAAGCTGCTTTTGAACCTTAAATCTAAGAAGAGGATTTGAATGAGGGCGACACTATTTTTAAAGATGCAGATTCTTTTTATTAAAATATGCATACGATAATGCATAGTTGTATTTTTAAAAACCAAAGTTGAATTAATCATGTCTTACCCATACCAGATAAAATCTTTACAGCAATACAAAGAAGCTTATCAGAAATCTGTTGATCAACCAGAATTATTTTGGTCAGAAGTAGCAGACACCTTTGAATGGAGAAAAAAATGGGATCGTGTTCTTGATTGGAATTTTGAAGAACCAAAAATAAAATGGTTTGAAGGGGGCAAATTGAATATTACAGAAAATTGTATTGACAGGCATTTACAATCTTTAGGGGAGACGCCTGCTCTGATTTGGGAGCCCAATAATCCTGATGACAGGGTAAGGGTTGTAACATATAACCGTTTATATAAAAGAGTTTGCCAGTTTGCACAGGTTCTTAAAAACAACGGTGTAAAAAAAGGAGATCGTGTGTGTATTTATATGGGTATGGTTCCTGAGCTTGCCTATGCAATTTTAGGCTGTGCCAGAATTGGTGCTATACACAGTGTGGTATTTGGTGGTTTTTCAGCACAGAGTATTGCAGACAGGCTTGAAGATGCCAAAGCTGAATACATCGTAACGGCAGATGGTGCATTCAGGGGCGATAAAATTATTCCATTAAAAAATGTAATTGATGATGCATTAATAGGAAACAGGACTGTAAAAAAGGTTATTGTGTATACCAGGACAAGAACACCTGTTTCTATGATTAAAGGAAGGGATGTATGGTGGGAAGATGAAATGGAGTTTGCAGAAACACAGGTTGAAAAAGAAGGTGTAGTTAGTTTTCCAGCAGAAGAAATGGATGCGGAAGATCCATTATTTATTTTATATACTTCAGGGAGTACAGGTAAGCCAAAAGGTGTTGTTCACAGCAGTGCAGGTTATATGATTTTTACTACATACAGTTTTGTAAATGTATTTCAATACAAGCCCGGTGATGTTCATTTTTGTACTGCTGATATAGGATGGATTACAGGGCATAGTTATATTATTTACGGACCATTAAGTGCCGGTGCAACTTCTGTAATGTTTGAAGGTGTTCCTACCTGGCCTGATGCAGGCAGGTTTTGGGATATAGTTGATAAACATAAGGTCAATATTATTTATACAGCACCTACTGCAATCCGTTCTTTAATGGGATATGGTACAGCGCCATTTGAAGGGAAGGATTTAAGTTCTTTAAAAATATTGGGTACTGTAGGTGAGCCTATTAATGAAGAAGCCTGGCATTGGTATAATAAGCATGTGGGTAAAGAAAAATGTCCCATTGTAGATACATGGTGGCAAACGGAAACAGGAGGAATATTAATTTCAAATTTAGCTGGTGTTACACCAGATAAACCCACATATGCCACACTTCCATTACCGGGTGTTCAACCCATTTTGGTGGACGAAGAAGGAAAGGAGATCACTGGCAACCCTGCAACCGGAAATTTATGCATGAAAGCACCTTGGCCATCCATGTTGCGTACTACTTATGGAGATCATGAACGATGCAGGCTCAATTATTTTTCAACTTATGAAAATTTATATTTTACCGGTGATGGTGCTTTGCGTGATGAAGAAGGAAATTATAGAATAACAGGCAGGGTAGATGATGTATTAAATGTAAGCGGACATCGCATTGGAACGGCTGAAGTAGAAAATGCAATTAATATGCATTATGGCATTGTAGAAAGCGCTGTTGTTGGGTATAACCATCATATAAAAGGCCAGGGTATTTATGCTTATGTAATTTGTAATGTGGTGCATACAGATGAAGAGCATATGCGGCAGGATATTATTCAAACAGTATCAAGAATAATTGGTCCTATTGCAAAACCAGATAAAATTCAATTTGTTCAAGGGTTGCCAAAAACAAGAAGTGGAAAAATCATGCGCAGGGTTTTAAGAAAAATCGCTGAAGGTGAAACTGAAAATTTAGGAGATACAAGTACACTTTTGGATCCCGGTGTTGTTACTGATATTGCGAATGGAAAGCTTAATTAAAATGTAAAAGTAAAAATGTAAAAAATAATCTTCATCCCTGGATGTTTACTATTTTCTTATTGTAACAGGCGTGCCTACGGTAACATATCCATAAATTTCCTTGACATCTGCATTTTTTAAGGAAATGCAACCCAGTGTCCAGTTGTTATAACGATCAATCATATAATCGTCTTTTGGCCAGGTTCCATGTATACCAACACCACCGCCGGGTTTTGCAGTTTTTGGTATCTCACCTCTTTGTTTACGTTGGTTGAATTTGGCAAGGCTCTCCTGGTTTGGATAATCAATTAATAAAAATCTGCTCCATTTATCGTGAGGTTTCTTGGCTACTATTTTAAAATTGCCTTCGGGAGTATATTTATCCCCTTCCATGCTTTTATCTTTCATAGGATCATTTCCAAACACTACAGGGTAGGTAGCATACCAGCCTTTACTGTCATACACACTTAATTCATAATCAGATTTATCAATAATAATTTTTAAAGGGGGTAAAGGGGGAGCAACAGATCTTACAGATTTAGTTACCGTGTAGGAGGCAAAACTGGTTTTATTAGTTGATTTTGTGTGGTTAAAAAGGAAGCTTCCGGCTACCAACATGCAAGATAAAAAGATGGTGGTTTTCATAACACAAAAACAGGTTTGAGGTTTTCAATTTAGTAACGGTGTTCTTTTTGCTTTATTATACTTGTTTATAAGTTTTTAACAGCACTCCAAGAAAAGCAAAAATCCTGCTGAATCAAATTCAACAGGATTAATTTTATTCACAACTGGTTGTTTTACCAATGTCCAAATCGTATACCTACGTTGTAAGGGGTTTGATCAAGTCCTTTTTCCCACATGCTTTTAGTTGCATAAGAACCATATAATTTAAGGGGACCCATATTGACTTCACCAATGTATGACAGTTTCCATTGGTTCAGATCGAAATCATCTTTGGTTTTATCTTTCTTACCGCCGTCTTTTATTTTTTGCCTTGCAGAATATAAATATCCACCACTTACACCGGCACTTAATCCAAAGCCCTGCTTTCTTTGCGGTGTAAAATTAAAATTCAACATAAGTGGTACTGTAAGATAATCTGCTGCCAGTTTGTTTTTATCTATTCCTTTCCATGTTTCATCTCTTGTGATCATAGTGGGGTTTCTTTCAAACTTTATGCGTTCATCAGAAAACCTGTAATTATTTAATTCAAGGCCAAGACCATACTTCAGGTTTACAACATGCTTGATCATGTTCATCTTTTGCATGAAGATCCAGATGTTTACATTGGTAGACTTTCCATTCCTTAATTTAAATAAGTCTTCATCACTTCCCAGGGCAAATGCCTGTGTTTCGGCAGATGCGTAATTAGTTTTATCATCAAAATTTGAAAAACCCAGGTCTATGATAAACCAATTGGTGCTTACATTAGTTGGTCTTTTCTTTTTACGGGAGTTGATGGTGATATGCCTTTCTCGTGTAGTGTCTCTGTTATCACCTTTTTTAATAATGATCATTCCACCTACTCTGATAGTGTCCGCTTTTTCAGTTGCTGTTGTATCTGTCTGGCTAAATCCGCTCACAGCAAGTCCCAGTGCAATTGTTGCAAGTAAAAATCTTTTCATTGTTCTTTAATTATAAGTTGATTATTTAAGTTTAATGGCTACCGCACCTATCAGTAATTCGTCATCTTCATTAACAGCATTGATGCCGGTACGACGTTCAATAAATCGGGTAGCTTTGCGAAGGAATCCTCTGACAGAACCCTTTTTATCTTCATCGCCATCAAATGCATCTAAACCAGGTACCAGTGTTTCTGATGCATCTACTTTAGTGTACGCAGGTACTTCAATAGTTGTTACAGGTTGGTTGTTAATATTTTGTTGCTGAAAAATATTTGCATCAATAGTATTTTGTTTTTCAACTTTAGGAAACTCAGTATGTGCTATATGTTCATTATCTATAGCAGGTACTACAGGTGATGTTGAATAATTATCAGTAATTGGTTTTTTTACCACATTATTTTTTTCAGTTACTGTAGCTATATCAATTTCTTCGGAACTATTTACTTCAATTGTTTCTTCAGAAGTTGAAGTTGAATTTTGCTTTGTAATAATATTTTCCTTTTGTTGTTGTTGTGGCTTATTAGTCTCCTGAACTATAACAGGCGGATCATTAGTTACATCAGAGCTAAAAATATAGAAAAGTGCAGACGTTAGTAAAATAACAACTGCAGCTGCAATTCTTAATATAAAAAATGGACGAATGCTACGCTCATTTTCTGTTCTGTAAAGTTCTTTTTTATAAGGGTAAGTGATAATATCATCTTTGTGAAGCCTGGTTTTTAAAAGGCCCTCATATTGAATTTTATAATTCGTATCTGAAGATAATTTTATTTCAACTTTAGCCGCTTCTTCGCGAGAAAGTTCATTATCTAAATACATTAGAAGTTGTTCATCAACTACATCTTGTAGTATGTGATGGGACAAAAGTGATTCTTTGTCAAATAACCGAATAGGTTCGGCATCTAAAACTGTAGCAGATAAAAGGGCAAGTTCTTCTTTCAGGTCGGGATGATTAATAATAAATTCTTCAACAGCCAAACGTTGTACATGTGTAAGTTCATGATCAACATACATAAGAAAATATTCTTCGTAGTTGTTGCGATCAATATGTAAATGTTTGTTTTTAAATGACATTTTCCACTTTTACTAAATATTCTTTTAATTGTAAACGGGCTCTGTGTAAGTAAACTTTTACCTGGCTGCTGTTAAGCCCGGTAATCTGTCCAATCTCTTCATAACTATACCCTTCATAATCTTTCAGCATTACCAGAGATCTTTGTGTTTCGTTAAGTCTTGCCAATGCTTCATGTATAACAGCTTTGGCATTATGTGCCGGTTTATGAACAACCTGTGTTTCGTCTTTAAAATCCTCCTGTAAATAGATCCTTTTTATCTTTCTTAAATGATCAATCATAGCATTATAGGCTATTGTGAACAGATATGATTTACTTTTTTCGGCATCCACTTCAGCCCTGTTACGCCATAATTTTTCAAAAGCAGTTTGTACTACATCCCGTGCATCCTCTTCATGTCTCAGGTTTTTAACAATAAACCTGAAAACTCCGTCAGCATAGTTTGTTACACATTCATTATATTCTTTCTCAGTCATAAAAGCAGTGTGTGCTAAAGGCTTAATTAATTATTTTACGTTTAACTTCTCTAGAAGTTACAGTAAAATGAAATATTTTTTAATTAATAAGGAGATATAGTTGTAATGAACTGTTGAGAAAGGGGTTCCCAAAGTAATTCCGGTTTAATAGACTGAGTACACTCAGACCCGGCTATGCAATCACCTGAAACATGGTTTAATAAAAAAAAGAAAGAGATGAGTAATATTCCTAGTGCAAGGAAGAAAATAGTTTTGGGTGTTAAAAGCTTTCTCATCTTATTATTTATTGGTGAGACGAAGCTAGTAAGACCTATGTTACAGCTTTACTAAACTTTTTTATTTTATTGATCTTTTAAAGGCTGACCAACTGCAATTTTACAATCATGTCCCGGCTGTCCATGGGCGGGATTCAATTTAACTCCTGCAGTATTACTGACCGGTAGTATAGGTGATGGTGTAATTCCTGGGGAGGGAATAGTTGGCTTTATTTCTGAGTTTTGACTAATTGGTTTGGCAGCTGCAGATCCGTCCAATGGTGCTCCAACAGCAATTTTACAATCATGTCCTGGTTGCCCATGTGCCGGGTTTAATTTAGCTCCTGCGCTTTTACCGGCAGGAAGTACAGGTGATGGTGTAATGGCTGGAGAAGGCCCAGCAGGAGAAGAAGCTGCCGGCTTTACATTTATTTCAGGGCTATTTGGTTTTGCTGCAGTTCCATTTAAAGGTGCCCCAACAGCTAATTCGCATCTGTGACCAGGTTGTCCATGTGCGGGATTTAAAGCCACACCTGGTTTATTAGCTACAGGTAGCGATGCATTTTGACCATTTGATGCAGGTGCAAATGCTGCCTGGGTGTTAAGAGTAGGCTGTAAAGGAGGCAAAGCCGGTGTTGTATCTAAAGGTGTAGAAGCTGTATTAAATAATGGGTTTGCTGTATCTGTTGATGTTGAATATAATTCAGTTGAAGGGCTTGAATCCTGGTTACAGGCAACAAAAAATACAGAAGCTAATATGAATAAGGAAAAATTTTTCATGAGATGCTTTTAATTGGCAGTGTAAGGTAATTGAAACTTATTAAGAATAAAATCCCAATAAACATATAACAGTGAAGTTATGTTGGCTTTAACAGTAGCAGCACCTCTGCCATTTTACTTGCATCTTCAACAAGTATATTTGCCTTTTAAAGCAGATATATGAATGAGAGATTTGTTACCCGCATAAAATCAGAAATTGAAGAAATTAAACAAGCAGGTTTATATAAAAATGAAAGAATAATCACTTCTCCCCAGGGAGCGGAAATTACTGTTAACGGTCAAATTGTTTTAAATTTTTGTGCAAATAATTATTTGGGACTTTCTTCTCATCATAAAACCATTGCTGCAGCCCATAAATATATAGACAGTCATGGTTACGGTATGAGTTCCGTACGTTTCATCTGTGGTACACAGGACATTCATAAAGAGCTGGAACGGAAACTTGCAGAATTCCTGGGTACAGAAGATACTATTTTATATGTAGCCGCTTTCGACGCTAATGGTGGTGTTTTTGAACCTTTATTTAATGAGCAGGATGCTATTATTTCAGATGCTTTAAATCATGCCTCCATAATAGATGGCGTGCGTCTTTGTAAGGCGCAGCGTTTTAGATATGAACACAATAATATGGAAGACCTTGAGGTAAAATTGAAAGAAGCTTCCGGTGCACGCAGCCGGATTATAGTTACAGATGGATCATTTAGTATGGATGGTACCATAGCCAGGCTTGATGTTATTTGTGATTTAGCGGATAAACATGATGCAATAGTAATGATCGATGAAAGTCACTCTTCAGGTTTTTTGGGTAAAACTGGGCGTGGAACCCACGAGTACAGGGGTGTGATGGGCAGGATAGATATTATAACCGGCACACTGGGTAAGGCACTGGGTGGTGCAAGCGGAGGGTTTACCAGTGGCAGAAAAGAAATAATTGATATCCTGCGCCAGCGTAGCCGCCCTTATTTATTTTCAAATACGCTGGCACCTTCTATTACCGGGGCTAGTATAGCTGTATTAGATATACTAAGTGAAACAACAGAATTAAGAGATAAGCTGGAAAAAAATACAAAATATTTTAGAAGTGAAATGACAGAAGCTGGTTTTGACATAAAACCGGGTGAGCACCCTATAGTGCCCATTATGCTTTATGATTCTGTGTTAGCAGCCAAATTTGCAGATGCATTATTACAGGAAGGTGTTTATGTTATCGGATTCTTTTTTCCGGTGGTTCCTAAGGGTCAGGCAAGAATAAGAGTGCAAATAAGTGCAGCACACGAACAGGAACATTTGGACACAGCTATTAAAGCTTTTATAAAAATTGGTAAAGAACTGAAAGTTATTAAATCAGGGGAAGAAGTTAAAGTTTAAGAAAAATGAAATAAGGCAAAAGGGTTAAGGTACAAGAAACAAGATTTCATACTTGTTCCATCACAATAAACCTTTTTCGTCATCGTTAAATAACAACCATTCAATATCTTTTTATTGAATTGATTTTTATGCGAAAATTTCTATTAATCTTTTGTTTAGGCGCTATGTTGACCGGGACTATGAGTTCCTGCGTTTCAATGAAAAGAGATTGTAACGGAATCAAAAAGACAAAGTTGCCTAACGGTATTTATATATAAACGAATTACATTCCTATGATGAAAGCAATATCCTAAGGGTATTGCTTTTTTTATTGTAAACCAGATTCAAATTGAAAACAATTAACAGCTATTACCTTTGCGCAAAAAACAGATGAAGGTTTTTGTTGGTGTATTTGCTGCTGTTATTCTTTTTTCTGCCTGTTCTCCCAATAATGTTAATGTAGATAATTCACTTAAGAAGCATTTTGATGAAGCCGGTGTTCATGGAACATTTGCCATTTTAGATAATGGGACAAATCAATTTACTATATACAATCTTGCCCGCTATCGGGATAGTTCATTTTTACCTGCGTCTACTTTTAAAATCATTAATTCATTAATTGGGTTACAAACAGGTAAAATTGTAAATGACAGCATGTTGATTAATTGGGATGGAATTGACAGGGGTAGATCTGAGTGCAATGGAAATTTAACTATGTATGAGGCATTTAGATTTTCCTGTCCACCTTGGTACCAGGAGCTGGCAAGAAGAATTGGAAAAGATACTATGCAAACCTGGATTGATTCACTGGAATATGGAAATAAAACTATAAGTAGTATTGATACCTTTTGGCTTGATAACTCACTAAAAATTTCTCCTGATGAACAATTGGGTTTAATGAAAAGATTATATTTTGATCAGTTGCCTTTTCACAAAATAAATCAGGATATAGTTAAGCGTGCCATGTTGTTTGAAGACAATACAAACTACCGTTTAAGTTATAAAACCGGTTGGGGGCATGATGAAGAAGGTAAAAACATAGCCTGGATTGTGGGATGGCTGGAAGAAAACAGGCATCCATATTTTTTTGTATTAAACATTGAGTCTGCTGAAAAAAATGTAAATATTCTGGACATAAGGATGAAACTTTTGAAAAATATTCTTACCCAATTAGATTTCCTGCATGGTAAAAGATAATTCATGATATTTTGAGATAGTACATGTTAAAATATCTGAGGCGCTTTAACCTAATATTACCAGCTGCCCATATTTATGCTTCTACCTATTATCTTTAGCACATAAATTGTTTAATACACCGCATGTTCGACTGGAGTTTTCAATATCCTTTAGCTCTATGGTTGCTGGCTCTTATTCCAATATTCATAATATTATATGTGCTATATATTTTCTGGCGCAGGAATATTGTAAAAAAAATTGGTGATAAGGGTTTGGTCAAAGAGTTATATAATTCCTTTTCTTCTACAAAAAGCTTTTTAAAATTTTTGTTTTTACTTATTGCATTTGCTTGTGGAGTTGTTGCTATTGCAAATCCACGTGTGTCTGAAGATGGATCCAGTGACGTGCGTAGTGGTATAGATATAGTTTTTGCACTGGATTTGAGCAATAGCATGTTGGCAACAGATGCACAGCCTGACAGGCTAACTGTGGCTAGAAATCTTATCCATACATTGATCCGTCAAATGCCGGACAATAGATTTAGCATAGTAGGTTTTGCAGGTAAAGCATATATACAAATGCCACTTTCTTTTGATAAAAATTCTGCAGATGTTATTCTTTCTGCAGCGCATCCCACTGCCATTGCAGCGCAGGGAACATCTGTAAATGATGCCTTAAAAAAAACAGAGTTGGCATTATCAACATCAGAAGACAGATATAAAACATTAATTCTTATTACAGATGGGGAAACACATGATGAAGATGCATTAATTACAGCAGGTGAACTTCGTGAGAAAGGAATTATGATTAATACAGTGGGCATAGGTTCTGTTGGCGGTGCTGCTATAATAGATCCATCAACCGGGAATCCTAAAAGAGATGCAGGTGGTACTGTTATTATTTCAAAATTAAATGAACCTCTGTTACAACAACTTGCCGCAACAACAAATGGCACCTACGTTTATTTAAATGATGTAAACCAGGCTGCCCAGCAAATAATAACCCATTTGTCAACGGCTGATAAAAAATCGTTTTTAGATACTTCTCTTTTGAATTATAAGTCACTTTATATGTGGCTTAGCCTTCCTATGCTGCTGCTTGTATTTGTTGAATTTTTTATTCCGGATAAGAAAAAAGTTAAGGCATGAAAAAGAATTCACTAACTATATATGTACTATGTATTTCCTTACTAGTATTTGCACAGGTTGCAGATGATTTATTAACAGGCAATGAATTTTTTCGCAATGGACAGTTTGACCTGGCGGAAAGACATTATCGTGCTGTAAAACCAGGTCATACTGATTATGTAAAAGCACAATTTAATTTAGCCACTGCATTATATAACCAGAATAAGTACAGGGATGCAGTCACAATTTTTCAGCAATTAGAAAATTCAGGAGCAGATCCTTCAATACGATCAGCAGCCTCTTATGATAAAGGAGTAGTTTTTACCAAACAAAAGGACCTTGAACAAGCTATTGAAGCATATAAAAGTGCATTACGATTAGTGCCCGATGATCAGCAGGCAAGGGAAAATTTACAGAAAGCATTGATGGAGTTAAAAAAACAACAACAGGAACAAAACCAGCAAAAACAAAACCGCGGAGGAGGGGGAATGAGTGAAAGAGAAGCTGAAAATAAATTAAAGCAACTCCAGGAAAAGGAAAAAGATATCCAGCAAA
>MWWA01000344.1_pt1 | contig 12433 bp, 10 predicted proteins | sample 1047341 | NCBI WGS metagenome assembly MWWA01 (sample SAMN06349978, study PRJNA376086) | soil metagenome | isolation source: MS5-1 sample Antarctic (ecotone) soil | place: Antarctica | collected 2015-01-13
AGAAGCTGTTTGGAAACTATTTCTGAAAATTAAGCCTTGTTGATTTCAAAGGACTTATGCTATCAAAATATTCTTAGAAAACAACAATAATGTCGCAAAAACAGCCAATTTCAGGAGTTTCCAAACAGCTTCTAAGACTTTATTTATGGTTCTACTGGGAATTTAATGGGACCGCATCAAAATTGAAAATCGGCGCAGTATCGCTCATTTATTCTAAATCCGTTGTTAATAGATATTTAGCTTACTTTGACGGACACCACGCGCCTCACCCCGAAGTAATTAAAATATGGCGTTTCCACTAAATTCCCAGTAGAACCTTATTTATAAACACTAAATCTTCTCAAGGAGTCCAATCGCTAACCAATCTCTTTTTTATTGACAAAATAAAATTGTACATTTTTGTATTCTTCGATCTGTTTGTGATTTCCGCGTTATTTGCCTGTAAGTCAGTCGGGCAGGGGGCGTCAACTAGCCTTGAGTGGTAAAACGCGCTCAAATCGCCCTGCAAATGAAAAGTAAGCCCATCCGGCGCTCAGGCAAGCATCTCGAATTTTGCCAACGCGGATTGATCTATCTGCCGATTGCCGGTATTTCCTATGCGGGCTGTTGTGAGGCGCCTTTACTTTTCTGTAGAAGGATTAATCTTTGTCCAAAGAGAAAGATCGGCTGATTCTGCCTGCTAATCCTGTACAAGCGGGCGGATGGTTCAGTCTTTTTTTGGTGTCGAATTTTCGCCACCCACGCCTCGCACACGCTACATCGCCTTTTTTAGTTTCGGGTTTCCGAAACATCACTATACACCCCAGCATATATATCTAGGCGCATTCTTGGACATTATTTGGTTCCGATCTCACCGTCATTTCTCCGCTTTAACTAAGCAACAATCGGACAAACAGACCGCTGGCACCCCGAATGACTGCAACTTTCCCCGCACCCATCAATGAGCCCTTCAAAATGTTAAGTTTTGTTAAGTTTTTTGCGCCTGCCAGACAGTAAAATTCTTAGAAGCTGTTTGGAAACTATTTCTGAAAATTAAGCCTTGTTGATTTCAAAGGACTTATGCTATCAAAATATTCTTAGAAAACAACAATAATGTCGCAAAAACAGCCAATTTCAGGAGTTTCCAAACAGCTTCTTAGCATTTCTTAGCATCTGCGCGAAGATAATAAAACCGTTGATAAAGGGAACTAGCTGCATTATCGGACGTTCAATGATTCAATTTAACTTGAATTGGCTTTAACGCTTGTTCGGGAGTACAAAATTACTATAACTTTAGTAGACACAGATAGTTTTTAGAAATGCTGTGAAACATTTTTGCCCTCTGGAGACTTTTAACCACAGTTACACGATTAATCTGAAAGTCACCGATTCGTCAGCCGCCCGGTTGCATCCGCCGTATTAATATTTTGGTCAATGACCTGAAGCTCTACATCTTTGCGTCTGAGTTCATCGGCGATTTGGCAAAGATGCAGCGTTGAACGACCCAATCGGTTAAGACGAGTGACAACCAATGTATCACCTTCTCTAACATATTCCAGACAAGCAGTAAGCTAGTGTTCAGTCAAGTTTGAATTGACGGGGTTGTCAGAACCCCGAACGGTAGTGAGGGGCTTAAACATTGAGCAAGTCGCTACCGCTTCCTGTTCTGACCCGTCAATAGAATCTTGACTGAACACTAGGGACGTTTTCCGCCGGCAGCACTTTTCTTTTCCTGAAAATTTTTTTTGCAGTATTTTAATTTATCAAGCTGGACATCCAAACTCTGACCGACCGAACTGACTCTTGCATAACCATCTAGTGCCATAATTTCCTAAAATTCGTTCGGATTTAAGGCTCCGGGCGTGCAGAAATCCGCAACGAAAAAAAGAGAATGATATTAGCGAAGATTGAAAAGTTCTCATTACAGGCGATTGCCGGCACTCTTGAGCGGTTCGGATTTGCCGTCGGCGCGGCTTAATCTGTCGTTTGCTGTCGTTTGCTGTCGGGTCGCTGTGGAAGTGTTCAAAAATGCGCGAAACGTGAAGGATTGTGCCGATTGGTGATTGAGGCGGGTAATGTGCCCGGCTTCGTTGTTTTTGCGGATTGTCTAGCGGACGCGGAAAAGGTGAAAGCGCGGAAAATTCGGAAAGGTTCGCTTGTGTCGGTCCTGTTTCAGACGTTCGGCGCGTCGGCAGTTTGTTTGGGTGATTGCCGATTGACCTAGTAAATCCTAGCAAAACTTTGCTTTTGGGCGGCGAATGTGCCAGAAATACGGCACCTAAAAAAAGCGTAATTACTGAACCATTGTTCAGTAGGCAAAAGCAGAAGTAGAGATGCGGATTCCGCATTCACGTTGACTTGTTCCACGCTCGGCGCGGACGCTCTGTTTCGTAAATGCGTAACAAAAAAAGAGAAACCTCATAAAACCTTACTTTTGGTTAAAAGTCTACAAAGGGTAAAAATGTTTCACAGCTTATTTGATAACATTCTAATTTACTTGAGTTTAGCGCGTTTTTTTATTCCCGAAATCTGAGGTTAGAAACTTAAGTGAAAATGAGAATAGAATTTCAAGATAAAGGTAATTAACATAATGAGTTAACCAAAATCCTATGAAACATTTTTGCCTTGTGGAGTGTTTTAACCTATACTGCAAAATCCATTCGATATAAGTTTTCTCAGTCCGATAGCTATAATGTCTGGTTCGCAAACAGCCTCGAACTTGGTCAAGCAATTTAGACATAACAAAAAAATTCCGCCTAAAAAATTATGCCGATTTATAAGACGGGTTCAAAAATAATCTAAACATTCAAATAAATCAAATAAAATTGTTGACTATGCTACTAAAATAAAGTATAAAAAATTCGTTCTGAGAAAACTGTAATTCAGTCTAAATCAAAGTTGGGCTGCTATCGAAAGAAATGTGAACTTATGCTTAATTACAATAAATTCGTAATTCTACTGTTTGTTCTCGTCTTATCAGGTGTGCAATCGCAGGCACAAAAACATTTGCCGATTATTGACATGCACATGCACGCGCGGAAAGCCGACCATTACGGTCCACCGCCGCTGCCGATGTGCGCGCCGGTCGAGAAAATGCCTTTGTGGAATCAGACCGAATCGTTGGAAGAATCCTCGGGCAAATTTTCAGCCTGCAAAAATCCGGTTTGGTCTGGGAAAACGGATGATGAGGTTTTCGAGCAAACTGTCGCCGTGATGAAAAAATACAACATCGTCGGAATGCTCGGCGGAAAGCCGGAACTCGTCAAAAAGTGGATGGATGCCGCGCCCGGACGTTTTATTGCGGGTTTGGACTTTCGGCTCGACCGCGCAACACGGCAACGAGCAGTGATAAGAATAAACCGATGTCACCCGACGAAATGCGAGAGCTTTACAAAAGTGGCGGCTTTGCAGTTCTCGGCGAGGTGTTGAACCAATACGCTGGAATCGCGCCCGACGACGAACGGATGGAGCCGTATTGGGCGTTGGCGGAGGAGTTAGAAATTCCTGTCGGCATTCACATCGGCGGCGGCGGTCCGGGAGAGGTTTATATGGGAAACAGTAAATTCCGTGCGCGAATGCAAAGTGCGCTGACGCTCGAAGAAGTTCTCGTTCGCCACCCTAAGCTGCGTATTTACATTATGCATATGGGTTATCCGCTGCTCGATGATTTGCTGGCGGTGTTGTTCAACTACCCGCAGGTTTATGTCGAAGTCAGCCCGATTGCCAACGTCGAACCACGAGCCGCTTTTTATAGATATCTGAAAGCAATCGTTGACGGCGGCTACGGCGAGCGCGTGATGTTCGGCTCAGACCAGATGGTTTGGGCAGGTGTGATCGAACCAGCCATCAAATCCATTGAACAAGCGCCATTCCTTACCAAAAGGCAGAAGCGCGATATATTTTATAACAACGCGGCGCGTTTCTTGAGGCTCAGTAAGAAAGAAATCGCACGACATCATCGCATGTCATCTCGCTCTCGGCATAGCAAAACGGTGACAACGGCGCAGCCCAACAAGTCATTGGACGTGAGGGCGAAACAGCGACTTTCTTTTCGCGTTGCTCGTTAAACTTTGAGTTGCGTGTAATCGGTTTCGCCCCACGTCAACTCAATCCTTAGATTGCTGCGTGGCAGCGGAACATCTTCAAATCGAGAAGAGATTATAACTAAGACATTGACTGCACCTTATTATGGGGCACTATAGCCTGATGTATCGTAACTTAGACTCTGAAAAAATTGTTATCACCGTCGAGACGCTTTGTAGAAGGATTGAGGAGCGCTTTCCTGACGCCGGTCTAGCTCAAGTCTGCCGCGAGTTACTGATAATCGCGGGGGAATCACAAAAGCGCTCTGCTTGGATTGCCAAACCACAAAAAACTCTTAGGCTTATTATTGGAGCTCTCGTTGTCATTATTGTTGTCGGTTTGGTCTTGATTCTGGCAAATTCGACCTTGCCCGCGAGTGGATTCGATTTCGCCAGCCTTGTACAGGTTTCGGAAGCTAGCATCAATGTCTGTCTTCTCCTCGGCGCGGCTATTTTGTTCATAGTCACAACCGAGGTGCGAATAAAGCGGGGGCGGGCACTCAAGGCAATTCATGAGCTACGCGCCTTGGCGCATGTCATCGACATGCACCAACTAACTAAGGATCCGGAACGATTGCTAGCCCGAGGAACAGAGACGCCTTCTTCGCCTAAACGGAATCTCAGTGCGTCTGAGTTGACGAGATACTTAGACTATTGCAGTGAAATGCTGTCGCTTATCGGGAAGCTCGCGGCAATGTACGTACAGAAATTCGATGACCCTGTGGCTCTGGATGCCGTCAATGATGTGGAGGAGTTGACGACAGGTCTCTCACGTAAGATATGGCAGAAGATCGTGATTCTCAATTCAGATCTGGTAAAAGCGAGGGGTTAAATGCCAGTAAATCATCTATTAACTTGCGTGATGCTTTCTATGGCGCAAATCTAACAGCTCATTCAACCGGACTCGCGATTAGGTAGTCTTTCATCATTAACATTGATTGCTCGCCGGTTAATTCGGGCGTTAGATTGCTTCGCTTTTCCAGAGGTGAGAATTTTATGACAATACGTAACCGTATCACAGAGATTTCTCTCTGGGTGTTTAGCATCAGCTTGGGGATTTTGATTGGAGCCACAGTATTTGAGGCATTAGTTATTACTCCTCTCTGGGCTGGCTCACCGCCTGAATCTGTCAGGGGATGGAATGAAAATCCGCGCTACGCCATTGAAAGTCGTATCTTTTTTGGTTTAATTGCGCCCGTGCTTCTACTTTCTACGTTAGTGTCTTTGATTGCGGGCTGGAATATGCCGTGGACGCGCCGCAAATGGCTGGTTGCCGCAGTAATCTGCACTTTTATCGGTTTCTTTGCCACGGTTTTGTTTTTCGTTCCTATTCTCAGAGAGACAACCTTCACTCGCGGCGCGGGTCTCAGTGATGCGGAGATTGTCGAAAAAGTGAGTAGTTGGGTAACATATAACTGGTGGCGAATGGCTATTCAGGCAGTCGGCTGGCTAGCAGCTTTACGAGCCTTAAGTTTAAGACACCTTCCACCTGATTCACGTTCAGGCTCGCGTCCTGATAAAGGCGCAATCTAACAAATCATTGGACGTGAGGGCGAAACAGCGACTTTCTTGAAACGGTCTTTGGTGAACTCGGAGTTGCGTGAATTCGGTTTCGCCCCACGTCAACTCCGTCGTTCGCTGTCTCCATAACCCAAAGCTACGCAGTGTTGCGGCATTTGAAATAAATAGTTTAAGTTACTTTCCGGTTTGATTCCTTATTGAGAGGTGTAAGCGTAATGAAAAATTGCTTGTTCGATGGAACTTGTTGCTTGTTTCGGCGGTCAAAAAATAATCTCTTTCAACAGTTTGCTTTTGCCGGATTGTTATTTTTGACGCTGTTATGTTTTGCCTTTGCCACTAACGCGCAATCCGATTTTGCTTCATTCGTTAGTCGCTCGGATTTCGATGCCGTCACGAGCAGCATTTCGACGATTGATTTTGAATCGGTCGCGCCTGCCAGGGGCTTCGGTAAATACCCTGTAAATGAGGGCTTGACGGTCAACCGCCTCGGCTTTCGCACGACCGGCGGTGGCAGATTCGGTGCGGGAATGATTCTCGTCCTGAGCGAACACTACGCCGTGCTTAATCCGATGACTAACATGGGAACGGGCGCGATTCTGGCTTGGGGTCCGCCGAATCAGCCGGGCAACGCTTATCTGGATGTCACGTTGCCGGGTGGGGTCTATGCCGTCGGCGCAGACCTCTGGACGGGTCAGCCGTATGTTTCGACGGTTGACGTTATCGCCACGACCAGCGACGGAAAAACGCACAGCATAACCGTCAATACGCAACAGCGCCCGAACAGCTCATTTGGCGGTTTCGTTTCGGATAAAGAAATCGTTTCCGTCAGATTCCAGCTTCCGAAAGGGCAGCCGTGGTTGTATCTCGATAATTTCAGCTACGGACGCAAAGCTGAAGGCGCAAATCTCAAATCTTCCGCTTCGGTCGCCGAGCAACAGAATACTAATAATGACAAGAGTCCGACGAATATTCCTGTAACTTCTCCGAAAAATCCGTCGCAAAAATCTTCCGCCATTCAACCGGATGCGACGCGCGAGCGGTCGAATAATCTACCTTCAACAATTAGCAAAAAAAGCGTCTCGACGGCTGCAACCGGAAGCATCGCGTATGTTCGCGGCAGTAAGGAAATTCGTTTGATTGCTCCAGACGGCGGAAACGACCGCCGGATTTTGGCATACCCGGACGCGACGGAAGTGAGCGGCATTAACGAACTCGCGTGGCGACCCGACGGCAAGGAGATTGCCTTTTCAAGCGGTCACGATGAGATATTTTCAATTTACGACGCCGACCTTTACGCCGTCAAGCCGGACGGCACGGGTCTTCGCAAGCTGACCAACGCGCCTGACCGGAGCGAACTTGCGCGGTATCCGAAGGGCAGCGTCAGCGTCACGATTCGCAACACGCAACCGCTTTACCAACAATCGCAGGCAAGCACCGGGCTTTTTATTATTTACGTTGCCGGAGCAGACGAGCCGCAACAAGTTTTGCTCCTTCCGGGCGCGTCGAAAACGCTCGTCTTTAAATCAGTCGCCGATTTCGGTAAACACGCGCAGGCAATCGTCGCCATCCAGGGCGGAAATCGCTGGCTTGCTCCCGGCACGGATGTCCAAGCTGGACGCGCGGTGAAAGCCCCGGATTTCAGCATCACGCGCGACGGCATCCCTTCGCTCGGCGCGTTTCGCCCCATCTGGCGCAGCGACGGCTCGCGTGTCAGCTACCGCAGCGGTCTCTGCGTCGTCAGCACCGCACCCGCCGCAACGCCCGCCGTCGGACACACTTTTAATCCGCTTTTCGGCGGCGAAAATCCGCCTTCGGGGACGTGCGCGTGGGATTGGGGTCCGACCGCGACTCTGGCAAATAAAATTCTTTATCAAGCGGGTGTGGAAGAGAATAGCAGTAACTGGAACATTTATCTGGCTAATGAGGGCGCCAAGCATCCGGGAGAGAAAGTCTTCGAGTGGGGCGACGACGTATTTGAGTTTTTGGAGGATTTGCGCTGGCTGCCGGACGGCTCTGGCTTTGTCTTTTCGAGCAGTTCGCTGCTTGATGATAAAGAGGGCAACATCACACGAGTCGATCTGGCGACAAAACGAAAAACACGGCTCACAGACTTTAAAGAACATTGGATCGGACAAATAAGCGTCTCGCCCGACGGACGCTGGATCGCCTTTGAACGCGCCGCATCAAGCGATGCGAAAACGGCTGACATCTGGATAATCGGAACAGACGGAAAAAATTTGCGGCTGCTGGTCAAAGACGGCTGGAATCCCGCGTGGAGCAGGTAAGTTTGAAAAGAATATCTTTTTAAATTTATTTAGCAGTTAGGGTTGTTTTCAGTTGAGTGTTTTTAGCTACGATGACAGCGAACAATTCAATGGACGTGAGGGCGAAACAGCGACTTTCTTATGAACGTCGCTCGTTAAACCTAAAGTTGCGCGTGGCGGTTTCGCCCCACGTCAACTCAATCGTTAGGTGCAGGAAACGTGAATCTTAATGAAGAAGAAAGAACCACTAACAGAACCGAGTGACGTGCTGTACAGAATCAAGCGTGGTTTAGCTGGTTATGGATACTGTTGGCGAATTCATTTTTAGTCAGAAATAAAGTTGAAATGCACTGCATTTTCACTGCGATTTGCAATACCTTTTGAATTCGCCAACAGTATCAGCAACGGAACAGAATCCAACGATCTTCGCTTAAACTGTTTAACCGAACGGAAGCAATAAGCCGCTTTCAGGTTTTCTCAATTCTCGCAGTTCTTTGCGTTTCAATCCTTCCTCCACGTTGAAATAGTATTTTCCATACATATTGGGGTATTAGGCACAAAGGCTCATTTTTTTACTCTAAGAGCTTAATTTTTCCTTCAAATCCGCTCATTTTCATGAAAATTCATTGATTTCTGCTTAATTTTCTTCATTTTTGGCGCTTTGTTGCATTAAATACACGCATACAACCCGTCTTGTATGCAACATTCCTAAAATATCAGCCGTATTTAATGCAATAAAACGGTAGTTTATCGTGGGTGATGAGATTGCATTAAATACAAACAACTTATTGAAAATGCTATAAATACGCCACCATTTCAAATTCGCGGATTGCATTAAATACGCTACAGTAAAAAATTAGGGGGCTTGTGCCTAATACCCCATTGTATGAAACAGAGCGTCCACGGCGTAAGTAGAAAGCTCGTTTTTTGCAATAGATTGCAGTATTCGCCCAAGCGGCCGCGCCTGATTAAGAAGACCTGAAACTTGATTGATTTTCAGTTTTTTCAAGGCGCAAAATGCTAGGTTTTTCTAGGATCTTCCTCTTTTGTAAAAAGTATCAATTTTAGTAAGTTTCGCTAGGTTTTACTTGGTCAATCGGCAATCGGACAAACACACCGCCGACGCGACGAATGACTGCAATTTTCCCTTGACCGATACAAGCGAACCTTTCCGAATTTTCCGCGCTTTCACCTTTTCCAAGTCTGCCAGACAACCGGCAAAAACAACGAAGCCGCCGCCAGCAAAGACCTGGTGCGGGATTTGTGGCGGCGGTACGCGGAAAAAGAGTTGTTTTTAGACGAGGTTCAGAGCAAAATATTAGCTTATGGAAACAACCCCAACAAAACCGAATGGAGCGACCACGCGGGCGTACTCCTCGACATGACCGCCCGACGCGAGGTCTTTCGTCCAATACGCCTCGCAGAACGGAACAGACCTTCCGCTGACGTGGGAACACGCCCAGGAACTGATAGCGGAATTTCCGCTGTGGGAAGAGGAGATTCTGGAAAACGCGGAAGAACCGGTGTAAAAGAGCGGCACAAATATCATTCTCTTTTTTTCGTGGCGGATTTCCGCCAGCCCAAAGCCTTAAATCCGTTTATAAGGGTATAATTTTCCGTTATCGGAATGAACCCTTCTCCGTAATAAATATTAGAAATTTTTTTAAGGGGCATCTATTGGCCACACCTAATCTAACTCGGGTGTCATTTGGTGGCACATCAAAATTGAAGCCCTTTTCGATTAAAAACAGTTTTTTAGCGATTTTTACCACAACACCAACTTAAATTACCTTAATTACTGCTTTTCCTTCCTAATTTCCGCCAAAGTGGCGAAATAATATGAAAAACTCAGGAATTAGCGTAAATTTTAACGTTTTTTATTTTGTTTCTGGTTAGTTGTGTGGTATTTTCGACAAACTATGGCGACACCGTTTCGAATTACTCCGAATCCTAATTCCCTATATTTAACCGACGGACTGAAAGCCGTTTTGCATAAATGCCGTTACACAATTGATGAGCGACAGGGATTGTCCTGCATCTTAGGCGATTTTGGCCTTGGCAAATCGACGGTGCTGCGCTACCTGTTTGCCGAGTTTGATGCCCGGGAGGATACCAGTGCCATTCTTATCGCTACACCTATTTATCCGTCTGCCTTTGCTCTTCTTAAAGCCATCTGCCAGAATCTTGAGCTTGAATCGGCGCGGTCGTTTCAGGCGCAAATGGGCTTGCTTGAAACTTTTCTGGTCGAACAGTTTGCGGCGGGTAAAAACACTATTATTTTTATCGACGAAGCGCAGATTCTCGACACCAAGCAACTAGAACTGTTGAGGGCAATCTTAAACTTTGAAACCAATGAAGAAAAACTTGTGCAAATCATTTTAGGTTCCCAACTTGAGTTAGCCATTAAACTTAGTCACAAGCGAAACCGGGCATTACAAAGCCGAATTACAACCAACTCCGTGCTTAAACCGCTTACGGAAGCGGAAACTAGCGAAGTCATTGCTGCGCGGTGCCAACTTGCCTCAATTAATAATCCGTTTACACCCCTTCATATCAGTAAGATTTTTGAATTAACAGGCGGAATTCCCCGTTCAGTAATAAAGCTCTGCGGACTGATTTACGCAATGAAACAATCAATTGGTGTTAGTGAAATTCCGTTAACTTGGATTTCAGAATTTACAAGTGAGGTTGGATTATGAGTAAAATTGCCGAACTTTTAAAACTTGCCGAAAAGAAGAAAGAAGAAAACATAGCAATTGAGGAGCACCCATTACCTCTGCCTTTTCCGAAAAATTTTGATGTTGTGAGTAAGGGTAAGCAAGAGCAAGTAAGTATAACTAAGAGAGAGCAAGAGCAAGTAAGTGGAAATACAAACCACCAAGAACAAATAGTAGCAAGTAAAAACACGAAAACAATTGATTCTATAGTTAAACCAGTTGAAATATCACCTATCAGAGATTATACGAAAGTTTCTAACTCAATAACGAAGCGTGCCATACCGGAGAAATACTTTCGCGGACTAAGTAAACACACTTACGATGTGCTTTATCAGCGCACCCGAGGTGCCATAAACCCAACCAGAACAATTCAACTAACAAAAGATGAGTTGGTCCGACTGACCGGGATATCCAAGGACGCCATCAAGTTACACATTAAATACCTAAAGGAAAAAGGGCTTTTAGACAGCCGCCCGGCAATAGGCAGCCATTCTGGGTGGGAGTATGAAATCTTTGTTCCCGAAGAAATTGAAGAAGCTGAGCAAGTAGGGGTAAGACAAGGTAAGGTAGGGCAAGGTAAGGCAAGTGAAAACTTACCCTTACACAGTGGGCAAAACTTACCCCTACTTACCCCTACTAATCGCATTGAAAATAAAGACAGTTACGAGTTTCCTAAAACTTCTTTTAAAGACAATACAAAGAATGATGATGACGCGCGCGTGAGTGAAACATTTTCAGTGATGGCTGAGCGATTCGACGCGGCAGTCAAAAAACTAACCGGTAAAGGCGTTTCAAAAAACGAAGCCGAAAAGTGGGGAACTCTTGCTGACCTGCTTATTCTGGAACTCGAGATAGTTGCCAAGAGAACCGATTCAATTTCTTCGGTACCCGCTTTTTTAACTGAAGTGCTGCGCCGCCAGTTTTTTGCCTCGCGTCAAGAGCAGTCCTCTGCCAAATCCCCGAACAGGAAAATTGATACCGTCGGCAAATCCGATTCCGACACCTTCAAAATTAAGCCACTCGATGCCAAAGGCAGGGAAGCCGCCCTCGAGCAGCTCCGTGAATTCGCTGCTGATGATTTCCTGCAGGATTTCAAAAAATGGTATCTACCCGAGGATTGGTCCTGGTTGATGACAGAACTGGAGAAGTTAATGGAGAAAGATTAAATGTTTGATATTTTCACGGCTCTTCTCGGAATTATTTCAATCAGTGTCTTAGCAGGTACAATTTGCAAAGTACTTTTGAGTTCGCCAAAAGTTTGGGACGAGATGATCTGTGATGAAGAAAATCAAATGCTTGAGCAAAAAGAAGTACTTGAAAATTATGACGAACTGCGAAAAGGAAATCCGCACATCTGGATGGATTAATTCTTCACTATGAGGAGTAAATAATTCAACTGAAGAGGAATTATAATCAGAATTAGAAAAAATAACCAAGCAATACAATAAGGTAAAGAAACTACACAGGGACAAAAAAATAAATGCAAATCAACTGTTCAACTTCAAAATATGCTTGACGAAATGGATTAATATCTAGGAAAGAATACATAGCGTCCGATAAGAATAAGCTACTTAACTTCTTAGTTTCGGTACTTGCAAAAGCAACAAAAAAAGGCAATTTTTATCTAACTTAGCACACTTTTTAACAGTACATGTTTGCTAGGGCAAACGCATTAAAATTCTTGGTCAGCTAATTATATTCAAAGCCAAGTAAAATAAAGGGATTTGACGATTTTTTCGCCACTAAAAGTAAAAAGTTGGAAGAACTTTTTGTTGAAAAACAGAGAAAATTCGGCATTTTTCAGTAGTTAAATTATTGCAAATGTTCGGAAAGCCTTTATTTTCAATAAAATTTTAATGCGTTTGCCCTA
>MWWA01000345.1_pt1 | contig 12415 bp, 19 predicted proteins | sample 1047341 | NCBI WGS metagenome assembly MWWA01 (sample SAMN06349978, study PRJNA376086) | soil metagenome | isolation source: MS5-1 sample Antarctic (ecotone) soil | place: Antarctica | collected 2015-01-13
CTCCCGGACGGTGCGAGTTTGCAGCCCAAAGGCGGCTTCAATGGCGACCGGGGGACAGCCATGCGCAACCAAGGTAATGACCTGGGTCACGAGCGGCTCAGGGGTGCGGCGGCGATACAGGGGCGTTCCGTGGCGCGAACTGAAGGTCTTGGTACAGACAGTGCAGCGATAGCGCGGGCGTGTGCGACCGTGGCTGGTGATGTTGCCCTCGCCAATTTGCCCTCTTGCGGGGCAGTCAAGATTGGGGCAGAATGTGTGCTGCGGGTCCATCGAAGCTCCTCAAGGTTGCTAGCCAAGAGGGATTCTACCGGGACCCGCGTTCGTTTGTCAGGCATCAGCCCTCACCCACCATTAAGCGCACACCTACCACCCTGTCACACTCGGCCCAAAAAGCAAGATATCTAGTAGAGACCAAATGGGAGGAATACCATGGCGCTCTACGTGACGCTAAGCGAAGGACCAAGGGCCGATCTGACACGACCGATTCTCGTGCTCTCCGAGCGACGCATCATTGATGTGCTGTTGCAGGAAATCGGTCAGTTGGGGCATCGGCAAGAAGGCAGCAGCTTAAAGAATCAGGCCGTCCAAGGGGGCAAGCAAATGCCCACCAAGAACGACCAGACATTAGACCCTCAGCAAGTCTAAGTCTAGTCTGTTCTGATGCATTTGTCTACCCCTGCGCGGCCATACCGAACATAACGAGGTATGGATATGGCAACAGAGACCAGACTAGGCTCCACCGGTGCCCCCCGCACCGACGTCCGTCCACACGTTACCCTCTTCGTCGACGGACTCGTAGAACCGATCAATCCTGGTGGCTATTGCTGCTGGGCGTGGGTCGCATTCGACGCCGGCGGCCTCCAACTCGCCCAGGACTATGGCTGTCTGGGGCGCGGCGCCGGAATGACGAACAATCGCGCTGTATACGAATCGGTGCTCCAGGCCTTGCGCTACGCTCAATCGCAGGGATGGACCCCGCGCATTCGTAGCGACTCACAGCTCGTCACTAAACAGATCCTCGACCAGTGGAACTGCAACGCGCCGGGGCTCATCCCACTCTATGAGGAGGCGAAACGCATCGGCCGCCAGTTGGGGGGGCGAATCAAATGGATTCCCAGGATCGATAACCAATTGGCAGATAGCCTCAGCCGCGCTGCCTACAGTGAAGCTCGCGCCGGCCGCCGAATGCGGGGTGCGGCATGATCCCACAGCTTCAAAACGTCCCGATTGAGCTCCGCGAGCGGCCCCAATGGGTGACCTGGAAATACGTTGATGGAGATAAAGTTCCCTTCAACGCTCGCACCGGTAAGGCCGCGAGTAGCGTCGACCCTACGACCTGGGCGACGTTCGACGAAGCGTGCACAGCCGCGCAACATCGCCATCACGCCGGCGTTGGCTACGTCTTCTCTCCGGATGATCCCTTCACCGGGATCGACCTGGACGATTGTATTGATGACGCCGGCGCGATCGCCGACTGGGCCGGCGTCATCATCGCTACCATGGCGAGCTACAGTGAGGTGAGCCCGAGCGGGACCGGCGTCAAGATCTGGGTCGTGGGCGATGTGCCAAAGAGCGTCAAAACGAAAGGGATCGAGATTTACCCTAGTCGGCGCTACTTTACCGTAACAGGCAACCGCCTGGAGGGAACGCCGGAGGCGATCCGCAACGTCAACGGCGAACTGACCCAGCTCTATACGTCGCTCAAGCCAGCCCCCAGGCCCCAGCTCACACCGGCCCCACCGCCCCAGGTGACGACCGACTCGGACCATGCACGGCGTTATGCCCTAGGCGCACTCCGTGACGAGGCCGCGATCATGCAAGCCGCCGGCGATGGCGAGCGCCATAACCAGCGCCTGAAGTCAGCACACGCCCTGGCCGGCTACATTCCACACATTACGGAAGACGAGATTACCGCAGGCCTGGCCGTCAACTTTGGAGCAAGCGAGGCCAGCGCGCGCAAGACAATCGCCGACGGAATTGTCAGTGGAAAGGCCGCGCCACGGACGATTCCAGCGCCCAAAGGGACCGACACGCAATTTGATGGTCGGTCCTCCAGCAGTGCAGATGACCTTGACAGCGTTGACCCGGCCGTGCTCCGGAGTCGCCTCCGCGATACGCTTGCCGAGCGCGATCATTGGCGCGACGTCGCGCAGCATGCCGACGGCTGGCGCGACTGGGCGCTTAAGGTTGCGGCCCTGCCTACCGAGACGCTCTCGCCGGCGGCTAAGGTCGTTGCTATCTCGCTCTGGCCAGAGATGAAGTCGCGCGAGTCGCGTGGCGTCGACGAGCCAAAGCGCATCTATATTCAGGAGTTCAAGGATAAGGCAGGCCTCTCGGCCGGCACCTTTGGTGGCAAGCTCAAAGAACTGCAGAACGTCGGCGCGATCGAGCGTGAGACGCAGGTCGACGCTGTTACCGGCTACTCCAGGGTACTGATCAAGGACCTCGCCTACAGCACGCCAGCAGCCTGGATGCCTCCCGAGCCACGTAACCATGGTGGCTTACGCGAGAAGAAGGAACGCCCGGCGCCAGTGTGCTCCAGTCCTGGGTGTGACGAAGAGACCCCAGTAATGGAAGAGATGACCGTCATCAAACAGCCACTGTGTGCGACGTGCGAAACACCGCTGGGTGACCCTGACTTCAAGCAGCGCCGGTATATGCTGTGGGATCCAGCGGAGCAACTTGAAAACCTGGTTCAGGATACCGAGCTCCTGTCTGATGCTGAGACCCCCGACACGCAACTTGACCACCAGTTAAGCACAGTAGTACCTACTGCAACGCAAGTTGATGGTCGGCCCCATCAACCCACCTTCGACCCCGACACGCAATTTGATGGTCGGCCCCCAATGTATCAACCAGGCGAGGTCTGGCGCGCCCTCTGGCGCGGCCCGGATACGGATGAGGAGGTGACCATTATTGGGGTCTGGGATGCGGCTCTGGCCCCTGATGGCCGTCAGTATTACCAGGTTGAAGAGTCAACAACCGGCATTCCCGCTGATGATGTGGAGCTGCTTCAGCAGATGCGCGCGGTTGATCCGCTGGCGGATTCACCCATCTATGCGCCTGGGTATGTCCCGAGCCTGATTGAACGCCTTCGGGCGCGCTCGGCGCCGCGAGGTGTGTCATGAGGGAGGCGCATGGACGAAGGTTTCAGGGACTTGCTCGCAGCGGTCGCCAAACAGGCGATCAAAGACCATGCCGCCGGCTTTCATCGCAAGGGCATCATGCCAGCCGCTCATTGGCTCCAACTGGCTGGTCTCATGACTGAATCTGGCCACCTCGATAGGCGCGGCGTGCATGCACGCCGCGCAGTTACCAGAAGCTCCCAGCGAAGGTTCGATGGCTCCTTCCTTCGCTGGGAGCCAGGAAGGGTGTGTGGGCGCCGCGATCCCGCCGGCGCACCCTTCTGCTTACACCACAAAGCTAGATCCATGGAGGAAGTAACGCAATGGCACTGAATAAAACCGAGATGGAACAGGTGATTGCTGTCGGTGGCAGTGTGCTGCTGAACGGGCGGATCATCACCAAGACGGCCGACCTTCCGACCGATCCGGAGATTACGTCGCTCCTCGCTGCAAGTGGGCCGCTTGTCTGGGTCGCCACGGCCGGCGGTGTGATTCCCAGCACCGCGCCGCGCGTCCACCTCTTCCCGACGGCACCTTGCACACTCAACACCTTGACGCCGGTCGCAGCTGGGCAGGAGGCGCTGCAGCGGCTTGTGGTGAGGAACATCACGGCGCAGCTGGTAACGATTCCAGTCGGTGGCAACGTGGAGCTGACGGTGCCGGTCATTCTTGGTCTGAATCACGAGCTGGAGTTGTCGTGGGATAGTGTGCATGCACGCTGGCACATACTGGGCCTGCTGAGGCCATAAGGAGAATACACCAGTGATCGAAGACATTCATCCGAATTCAAAGCTCGGGCAGGCACGCTCGATGCTCGAAGCAGTGCGCGGCCAGATACAGCCGATCGAGGAGCAACTCAAAGCTCACAAAACTGAGCGCCTTCAAAAACAAACGCTGGTGGAACGCGCGACCCTCGACACGCCGCCCATAGAGGTGGCCATGGCCGAGTCTCGTCTCCGACTCCTTAGCAAAGCCATCGCGCGGGAGACCAACGAATTGACGCCCCTTGTTCAGCAGCTGCAGGCCGCAGAGCGCGAGCTCAGCCAGATGGAGAGCGCCCTGGCCGATAAGCTGCTGTGGCTGCCTGATCTGCAAGATGCCCTCGTTATGGACGTGCAGACCATGAGCGTTGCTCGCTGGATGGAGCAACTCCGCGACGTGCGGAATCAGCTCCAGGCGTTGATAGAAGCGCCTGGTGGCGCGCGCTACGAACCCGTGGTTACGGTGAGCTTCCGGCGCCTTGAGCCCGGCGAGGCGCTGCCGACGGTGCGGCACTCGGCATGGGAACAGCGACGTCAGGCGAGCATTGAGCAAATCCGGGACATGGGGCGGTCCATCGTGGCCGGCCGCGAAGGCTTTACGCATGAACCGGTCATCGGACTCGGACGCGAAGGAGGTGCGACATGAGCCCAAGCGACCAACGGCGGTTATTGGTGGCACGCTACGATGCGGGCGAGATCACTTATCAAACCTACTGGGAAGGACTGTGCGCCCTCGACCAGGCGGCGAAGCGGGCGCACCAACACACCCTCGACACGCAGGCCCAGGCGACGCTTGCCAGCCTCAAGCGCCAGGCTGTGGCGACGACGCCGGCCGCACCGGTGATCCAGGCTGCCCGACCTGTGCCGAGCGTGCCCCCGACGCCCAGTGTGGTGCCTGTCACCGTCGACCCGGAGGCCCGCCGGCGTCACCTGCTCGAAGCAACGCCGCTCGGGCGCGATATGCTTGCGCACGAGCAGCTGGCTGAAACGGCCAACGCGCAAGCGCGGGCATGGGCTGAGCGCAAGAACCGCGCTGAGAAGGGCCGATCGTGATAAAAATGCCATGCAAGTAGCGGAAGGCCAGAAATCCCATGCAAACGTGTGGCGCGACAACGAGAAGCGGAGCGCCCTGCAAGGGCAAAGCCATGCCCAACGGCCGCTGCCGGATGCACGGTGGGACGAATCCCGGACGGCCCATCGAGACTGGGCGCTACTCGCTGAAGCATCGAGCCGCGCTTGCGGACAAGCTGCAGACCTTTCTGGCAGACCCGCGCCCGGGCGACCTCACAGACGAGCTCGCCCTGATGCGAGCCCTGCTGCAGGAGTACATCGAACGGTATCCGGACGGGAGCGACTTGACCATAACGGAAATCGGCCATCTGATGGGTATGGTCGAAGCGATTGGGCGCCTGGTCGAACGTATCGCCCGCATCGTGAACCAAAACGCGTTGACGGTCGCCGAGGTGCAGCTGCTGCAGGCGCGCCTCGCCGACGTGCTCATAAGGTACATTGATGACCCAGCCATCCGCCTGGCCATCCTTGACGAACTCGCCGGCGATGTCGGCGCTGATCGACGGGGCACGGCAACGCGTTCAGCGCTCAGCACCGCAGACTGAGGGCGGCTTCAGCGCGGTCGAACTGATGACGCGGGCGGGCCTCGTACCTGACGCCTGGCAGCGACGCCTCTTGCAGTCGAACGCGCACCGCGTGCTGTTGCTGTGCTCGCGCCAGAGCGGCAAGTCGATGAGTACCGCGGCGATCATGCTGGAGACGGCGCTCAACACGCCCGAGGCGCTGCTGCTGCTCGTGTGCCCATCTGAACGCCAGTCAAAAGAGTTCCTGGTCGATAAGGTGCAGAAGCTCTACAACGCCAACGGGCGACCGATGGACACCGGCAACGAATCGACCTTGCACCTGACGCTTGCGAACGGGAGCCGGATCCTGGCCTTGCCCGGCAATGAGGCGACGCTCAGGGGCTACAGCGGCGCCGCGTTGATTGTGCTCGACGAGGCCGCGCGTATCCCGGATGGCCTGTACTACTCGCTCCGTCCAGTCCTGGCGGTCTCTGGTGGGCGCCTGCTGGCTCTGTCAACGCCTTTCGGTAAGCGCGGCTGGTTCTTTGAAGAGTATGAGCAGGGTGGCGGGGATTGGGCACGGTGGAAGGTAACGGCGCACGAGTGCCCCAGAATTACGCCCACATTCCTCAATGAGGAGCGGCGCCGCCTGCCGGATCTCTGGTTCAAGAGTGAGTATCTCTGTGAGTTCACCGACGTTCAGGGGAGCGTCTTCGGCTATGACGACGTGATGGGCGCGTTGAGCAATGACGTCGAGTTAGTGCCATGGGGGAAGGGATGAGTGAGTATTGGGTGGGGATCGACCTCGGTCAGGCACAAGATTTTACGGCGCTGGTTGTGGCCAGGCGGCGGCGCGAGACCGTCGAAAAGCAGAAGGTCGTCAATCATTACGATATAGCACACATTCGCAGGTATCCGCTGGGAACACCCTATCCAGTCATCGTTGCGGAGGTGGTGAGCCAACTCAAGCAGCCGCCATTTGCGGGCAAGGTGCGCTTGATTATTGACGGATCGGGCGTCGGGCGCGCTGTGGTGGACCTGTTCCGCGAACCGCTCGCTACGATTGCGGTACCCATCACCATCACGGCGAGTGGCGCGCCGTCGAAGGATGATCAGGGCTACTGGCGAGTCGCGAAGCGGGACCTCATTGGCGCGGTTTCCGTGCTCCTCCAGACTGGCCGGCTGAAGATTGCCGCGCAGTTGGAGGAAGCGCCGCTGTTGACGACCGAGTTGCAGAACTATGAAGTGAAGATCAGCGACGCTGGCCATGACAGCTACAACGCACGCGGGGACTCGGCCCACGATGACCTCGTGCTTGCTACCGCGATGGCCTGTTGGGCGGGCGAGTCAGGGCATCTCTTTGGACGCCCCTTCACCGGCGCTGCCGGCGGCACGCGTCCACAGATAGGAATAAGGAGGATCAGATGAACGGTTGGGAGGAATTGGCAGCGCTCGAAGAGCAGCAGCAGCAGCTAGGATTCCTTCAGCAGCAGTTCGATTCTCCGACGGCCGATTTGGGACGGAGGAGGGCGTCGCAATCGCCATTGAGGTCGAGCTCACACCAAAGCCAATCGAGCGCACGGTCGCAATCATGCTCGAGTTGCCAGAATCCGGGCGCTGGTGCCAGGCGGTCCACTACATCGTCTCGGATGCCAGTCGTGCGGTCGTCCTCCGAGCTGCAGCCATGGCTCGCGTGGCCACGCGAGCCGCCGGCGTCGACTATCGAGTGTACACATTGCGCGGCATTGAAGCCAGTGGGTTTGAGGAGCTTGAAATCCCTGAGGCCGCATAGCCGAAGAGCGCCAGAAGCCCACGCCATTCGGGCTTCTGGCGCAGTCGTGCCAGTCCGAAAAGTGTAAAGCGGGGTGAGGGTCAATGAAAGATGATGACGATCTTATTTCAGCACAACTCGACTGTAGTAGCTCAGTCCTTGCGGGGCCGTCCACGGAGCGGCTTGTGCCAGAAGGGCGTGGTATCTTGCTCGGCCTGACGTGCGCGGTACCGCTTTGCCCTGCCTGCCTCGGTGGATCGGCGTGCCTCAACAGCGCAGCCCAGGCAGTACTGGGGCGTGGGGCCGGGCATGCGCTCCTCCGTGACCTCGCGGTAGCACCAGCTACAGGTGAAGGTAAGCGGTCGTGGCGTGCGTGGCATGATACCCCCTGAGTATGCGTGACGGTAATTATATATAAAAGCGCCCCCAGCGTCTCAGTCAGGGGCACCATACCGATAACCGTCATTGTCTCATCAGGGCAGAGCGATGATTATCGGGCTGCCCAGCTCGCAACCCACGCCGCTTCCTCGGCCATGCTTGCTTCCTGCTCTCCCTCCTGCTCCGTCTGTCTGGCAACCTCCTGCGCCTCCAGGAGCGCCACCACGGCTGGCATCCGAAGGAACGTATGGGGAGGGCTACCTCGTAGGCATGTCACTCCGCAGAGACTCCAGGAGATCATCATAGGCCCGCTCAGCAGCCAGTTGCAGTACGTCAGGATGCGCATTAAGCACTCCAAGAAGGAGAAGTTTTCCGAATGCACTGAAGCCACCAGTGCTATCCTGATCCAACTGCCGAGCAGCATCAACCAAGATAGGATCACACGCATCGAATTCGTCAGAGGCAAAGAACTCGGCGGCACCAATAACATGATCAACCTTGCTCATCAAATCCTGCCATTCTGCGTCGCGTTCTCGCTGTGTCAGCTTCCTCGCCATGGCAAGCAAGGCTGGAAGTACATCGACTATCATCCGTGTATCGTCTTGCAACGTAGGCGACTGTTTCTTCGTAGACATTGTTACAATACTCCTGTATCGTCCAAAGGTTTACGCCTAGAGACGATGCGGTTAGGGGTGGGGTGATACTTTCTCAGGGTGAGCCCCATCCCTGCTAGTCCTTCTGGTCTACCCCGCGAACGCTGGACTCGCTATCACGGTTCCGATTTTTGATCCTGCCGGCCTACCGCCGTGGAGTCTTGGTGCATCTCGATACGCATCTAGCTCCTTCCGTGTAAACAGCCATACCGATCCGTACTTCCGTCCTAAGCCCTTCCGAACTGTCAGGAGGTTGATCGCCGTGTTCACGATGTCAGCCGCCCAGTTCATGGCATCCCCGAGCTCGACTGACGTTTCTTCGACTGGTGTACCATTGGTGGTGGTCATGATGGGCTCCATTGTGACTCGTGGCCCCGGTGATGATCTAAGACCTCCGGGGCCTTGGTGTACCCAGAACCTGCTGGGCGCCGCCGTCAATGCGAACATTTGTACACATTGTTTCCCCGTTTGGGGATAGGTGTAGACTGGTGCTCCTGGTGGCTGGGGGCTTCGGGGAAGTTGCTCCCAGTCGCCGGGCATACCTTCTGCTATGAATCGTGTTCCCGGTGGCTGGGAGCTTCAGGAGAGTTGCTCCCCGCTGCCGGGGCATACGTTCTGCTGAACCGTCAGTGCCCGGTGGCTGGTGGTAGGGGGCACACCTTCCCCGGCTGCCGGGCTAGCCTGTTTGCCTCACCTCCTCTTGTAGTACGGTTCGCACTCCGGACTTGTAGGTCTTCACTCATTCGAGCGTCTGGCGTAGAGTTCCTCCATACCACTCTTCACAACTAGACAGGGCGCTGAAGATCCACAATGGCGTGGGCTCAGCGCCCTGTCTATTCTGTCCCTACGCCGTCTGCGCTACGCCGTCTGCGCCACGCCAATCAGCGCCCATTGCGCCTCGGCCGCATGCTGATTCCAATCATGCGCGTAAAGCACGAGCCCGCGCAGCTCCACGGCGGCACGCTCGAGGGCCTGGGCGAGGGGGATACCCTCGCTTGCGGCGATCTCTTTGGCCAGGGCGAGCAGCTCCTGTTGATAGCGTCCCATCACGCCACCAGCTCGTCTATAGCAGCTTCGCGGGCCAGCCGGCTGGCTTCGATCTGCTCGGGCGTGTAATAGGCACCCTTGTACCAAGCGCCGCCGCTGTGCGGCTCCTGGTCCATCTCGGCCGTCTTGCAGAGCAGACGAGCCGCTGCACGATGCCAGCAGGGAATACCACGCTTGAAGGCCCGGCACTCGCAGTGCTTCGTGGTGACGAGGTAGCGGGCGTCGTCAGTCGTGGCCGACATGATCACCAGCGTCTCACCATCAAACGCCCACTGCTCGGCGGCGAGGTAGAGCGCGGCTTTGTTGATCGCGTTGAGCCACGCCTGATGCTCGCCGGCCTGCTTGCGGGCTTCCTGGAGCGCCAGGGCGACGGTTTGACGGTTGACGGCTTGTGCTACGGTTGCGTTTGCCATTACGCTGCCCTCCGACGTGGGCGCGCTTCGACGAATGTCACGCCGTCGGCCTTGGCTGCTTCGGCGCGGTGGAAGCTGAGGCGGGCCGGGGTCTGGGCCAGGGTGGTCACTTCCAGGACCCGCGAGCCCCGCATGATCTCAACCTGCTTGGTTGCTGAGTTGAGCCGCCATGTTACGATCTGGTCTGCCATTGGGATAATCCCCCTTTGGTGATGGCTCGCTCAGAGTTCGTACCTCCGAGCGAGCCGCTTGTTTAATGTACCCCAAGTGTACCACTAAGTGGTACGTTTGTCAACTACCAAAAGGGATATTATCCCACTATCTAGTATTTTCCCTATAAAGGTGGTATATTTGCAGTATTACTTGAGTCACTGTATTGTTGAGGAGTGAAAACTGTGAATAGCCGTCTAAAGCTACTAGTGGCTGAGCGCGAGATCCGCGAACGCCGCACGATCGGGATTCGCACCATTGCGTCTGAGTCTGGTGCAAGTCGGAGCACAGTCGAGCGGTTGCTCAATAACACTATGAAGCGCGTACCGCTCGATGACCTCGCCTCACTTATGACCTACTTCGATTGTGGCGTTGCCGACATTCTCCAGGCCGAAGAGATCCCCGAGACCCAGCAGGCAGCGTAGTTAACGTTGACATGTCCAGGACCGTCTAGGACATTGGCATGGCTGAACTCGAGTACATCACGGTGGAAGCCGCTGCGGCTGCCCTCAATGTCACGACACGTCAAGTTAACCGTTATGGCAAGGGTGAACCACCAAAGATCCGCACCCAGCGCGCCGGGAAGCGCCTGCTCTACCATGCCGCCGATGTTGACGCCCTCGCCGATGAATTGGGCAGCGTCCGGAGTGTCACACCACCAGCGGCTAAGGCTGAACTGGTACCGCTCGGTGAAATGCTCCAGTACCAGCGCGAACGTGAGCAGGACCATGCTAGACATGTCAATGACCTTCAAGGACAACTTATACAGGCAGCAAAGCGCGTCGGAGAGCTTGAGGCGCAGCTCGTGAGCCGGCCACTCCTAGATGACCATACAGCCTTGCGCGCCGAGCGTGATGCCCTTGCGACTGAGAATGAGCGACTACGTGCTGAGGTTCAACTTGACATTGACAGACGGTCAATGACGTCCTTGACAGATGTCCAGGAGCCCGAGCCGGCCCAGCCCGAGCGGGTGAGCTGGTGGAAAAAGTTATGGGGCTAGAGAACCATGAATAAGAAGGACAGGCCAGACACGACCCCTAAGCCGGAGCGACGACCATTGTGGAGCCTAGCTCTTTGGTCAAAGATCCCAAGCTATAGCATACGACCACCAGAAATCAAACTGCCAGAAATCTTTTCTTCACTTGGTACCAGCTCCCGCATCCTAAAGCAGCGTTATGCCTGGTACGGTGACCTCGAAGCCTGTGCCTTCATTACAATTCCTCATGCTGCTGGCATGGAGATCACCGAAGAGTCAGCAGCCGCTTTTGAGCGCCTCGTAAATCAAATCCCTTGGTCGATAAAAGACGCCGAAGTCACAGAGGCACTCAACAATATTTCGATGGAAGAAGGGAAAGAGATCGCCACAGTAAAACATGAAGTTCTCTGTAAAGCGACGGTATTGGCACTCGGTGCTATGGGCGAACCCCAGCGCCATCGTGAAGGGCGTGACGGATGGGTAAGGGATGCACAAACAGGCGAGATCGCCACATTCATCCCCGACGAACTCCCACTGGCATCCTTTGATTTATTTTGGGAGCGACTTAAGGATAGAGCAGTCAGTGAGGCAATAGCTATTCTCGTTGAATCCGGAAGATCGAGAAAAGAAACGGAAGTCCTTTTTGAGGAGCTCACATCATATCCTGACGAATCTCCTGGCCCATTAGACATACTCCTCGCACAAGCAGAGCAGGACAGTGTACGCCCCGCAATGCTACACCTCCAGCATGACGATCGTCAGGCTCTATCTCTCTATGCAGACGGCTACACCGGTACACAGATCGCCACCCTTCTCAATATCACACCAGCTGCCGTTCGCAAGCGTATTCAGCGAGCCAAACAGCGCCTAAGGAGGATCATGGAAACAGATTAGAAATTGGTGCCAATTACCCTGTCGGTAGGCATGCGCTTAATGGTGGGCATCGGGCACCCAGCGATCGATGAGCGCTTGGAGGCGCCTGGAACGACGCCCACGGCGTTTCGGGGGCTGCCAGCGCGGTGGCGGCACCCGAAACTGCAAGACCTCCAGCACCGACCAGCGGTGGTTGCTCAGTCCCGCTGCCATCGCCGGCGTTCGCTTCAACCCATCCGTCTGCGTGAGGCTCTGATGGAACGTACAAAAATTGTAGACCACTCCCACCAGATACATCCCCTGCTCCAACGTTGCCTGCTGCCGCGCCAAGCCACGGGTTCGCCGCGCCAAGCAGGCCAGCCGCGACCGAAACGTACCGTTAAGGCGTTCGATGTAGGCCGTACTGACCACCGTGCAGCCAACTGTGGCGCGCAGCCCGCGCATGACCGCCGCCCCGGTCCCGCGCACCAAGCGGCTCACCATCCCCACCGTCCCTCGTCCAGCCTTCACCAGTTGGACCACCGTGAGTTCCGGCCAGACCACCAGACGCGGTGCCCCTCGCTGGTGGGTCCGCTGCGGCGTGCGGAACACACGCGCGAAGGCGGTGGGATAGCTCGCCAGGCCATCGCTGCTC
>MWWA01000346.1_pt1 | contig 12413 bp, 8 predicted proteins | sample 1047341 | NCBI WGS metagenome assembly MWWA01 (sample SAMN06349978, study PRJNA376086) | soil metagenome | isolation source: MS5-1 sample Antarctic (ecotone) soil | place: Antarctica | collected 2015-01-13
TCTCCACCGCTTTCAATGGGCTTGAGGTCATAACGTGTGCCGTATTGAAAACCCCGGCCTGATTGGTTTACCGCCGGATTAGACCTTGTAACCACATTACGGGTTCTTCTTGCATCACCAGCTTTAAACTCCTGTATCCATCTTTCGCTGACAAACTCCCATGCATTGGTAAGCAGTCTGTATGGCGACCAGGTTGTTTGAAAAACCACATCATTTGCATCGGCTGAACGCATGGTAAGAATCTTATCTGTCGGCTGAAGGCCACTAGCTGTTAGGGTAAGTATCTCATTATATTCTGCAGGGGTAACATCTCCTACTTTTTTATTCACAAGAATATTTCTTGCTTTATAAGTATTTATATGTCTTGTCCATTCTGCTGGTGAGAATAAACCACCCTTACCCACTTTGGTAAATGAAAGGATCAATTTATCGAGTATGGCATTATACGTAGCCATATCGCTGATAGTGCCCAGGATCTGAATGGCCTTATCAAAATTTATTTTTGCTTCAGCTATGATCAGGTCTCGGGCTTTAAAATCACTGTTCGTTTCTCCAAAGCTGTTGGTAACAATGCCTGAAACATACATGGACCCGATTCTTGAATAAGCAAAACCTTTCCACCAGTAGGCCCATGCGCGCAGTGTATTTTTCTTGGCTTCAATGTTGCCTGTCAGCACAAGCTCGGGTTTTTCCAGTTGGACGAGGATCAGGTTTGCCTGGTTGTTGATCTGGTACATCGACACCCATTCGTAAGCCATCACATTCTGGTTCCCGTTTGCTCTTGTATTCCTGGCTTTTAATTCCACTCCCTGTGTGCTTCCCTGCGGGGGTGTTAACACCGTACCATTATCAAGAATGATTCTTTCTGTCTGATTCGCCCAGCGCATTCCAAAATTACCTACAGAGCTCCATGTATTATCCCCCATTGTGTTGTGGTAGTTCAGTACCATCCACCAGTAGTCGGACTGGCTTTCCCAGCCAAACTTCGCGTGTATGCCTGCAGCGGCCCTGGTAATGCCTTCTTCTGTATTCAGTGAGGCCAGACTCGGAACGTTGGGATTGGCAAGATCAAGTTCTTTTTTACTGCATCCCGAAAAAACGAGGGATCCGGTTACAGTTGCCAGAATGATTTTATATATGAATTTCATTTTATTAAATTTTAATATTTAGAATCCCAGGGAAAGACTCACCTGGTACGTTTTAAAGTTCGGGAAGGAAAAAAGATCCAGCCCTCTGCGCAATGGATTATTAAAAGATGCTGCGGCTTCAGGATCCATACCAGTATAATTTGTAATGGTGAAAAGGTTTCTACCAGATAAGGAGATCTGTGCATTGTTTATAAAATTTGTTTTGATCAAATTCGTAAGATTATAATTCAATGTGAGTTCTCTTAATCTGAGGAAACTGCCATCTTCAACAAAATTGGCGTTACTGTTATTGGTATGATACAATGAATTATAATAATTCACCCATGCCTTTGACTCTCCATTGATCGTCACCGGCTCATCAAAATCACCACTCAGGTAATCTCTGTACAACCATTGCCTTGTCTGATTATAGATCTGGTTTCCATATACCCAGTCCAGTTGCGTGGCAATCGACAGGTTTTTGAAAATTCTGAATGAATTTAAAAAGGTCATATTGAATTTAGGATTCGGATCGCCAATCGGTGCCAGTTCGTTTGTGAACTGAACGGCTCTTGTTGTTTTGCTAACCACATATCCATTTACCACTTCAAAGTTGGCAGCCTGGGCTTCCGGGATATAACGTACACCTTTGGAGGTGGTCTGGTTTACATCACTCAGCGGTGTAAAACCAAAAAACGCACCCACACTGGCACCTTGCTTCAATACAAACTGACCGGAACCGCTTGATCCGAGCGCAAGGTCTTTTCCGTTGCTGATCGAGCCTACCATTGATTTGGATTTACCAAAGCGGATACCGAAATCCCAACCAAAATTCCTAAGGTCTAAAAGGTCTGCATCCAATGAAGCCTGGAAACCATTAGCCTCTAATGAAAGTGCATTATTCAGGATACCTACAACACCTGTTGATGGCGCCACATTAAGTGTTCTGATCACACCATCACTTTTTTTATCCCAGTAAGTAGCACTCAATCTTACATTCCTGAAAGATCTGGATCCAAGTTGAAGCACTACATCTGTACCTACTTCCAATTCAGTTGAAACTTCAACATTCAGCAGTTCATTGTTACCGGTTGTATTCACGGCAAGGTATCCGGTGTTGCCAAAATTTCCGCTGAGCAGGGTGATCTGCCTGTCGTAAGCCTGTGGCTGAATACCTGCCTTACCCCACGCGGTACGCAATTTCATTTCCCTTACTTTATCTATTTTCAACACTTCACTCAGCCTGAAATAAGCATCGGCTCTTGGAAAAGTAAACGGTTTTGAGGCCGCACCAAACGCTGATGAATAATCCACGCGAACACCTGCAGAAACACCAAAAAGCTCCCCATAATCAAGACGCTGATTAATGAGCCAGCCAAATGTTTTAAACTCACTGTTGTTTTCTCCAATCGCGGGTGTTCCTCCATTAATGTTATTGGGTGGAAAGGGTGTAAATCCTGTACCCTGGGTGGTAATGTTCCTGTAATTATTATCCCTGTAATCATAGGCAATGTGCGTAGTGGAGCTAAGCGGAATATTTAATTTGAAATCTCTTTCAAAATCTGCTTTCAGAAAAACACTGATCAGTGAATTTCTGAAGGTTTCATTGAAGTTATCATAGGTCAGCCTTCCATTCACGGGTGTGATACCCAATGTTGGCGTAAGCGTATTTTGCTGGTATCCGATCAGGTCACTGAAATCATACCTGTAATTATCAATACCCAATTTATAATCGATCTCCAGGAAACGGTAAGGCTTGTAATTAAGGTTAAAGTTTTGAATTACCCTGGTATTCTCTGCGCGCCATTGTCTGAACTGCCTGGTATAAAACGGAGACACTGAAGTTTCGCCCACCTGCGGATTCACCAAATAATTACCAAGAGAATCTTTTCGCGTAAGATCCAGATAGCGCCTTGTCATAATGGCGCTTGACATGGGACTGAAAATATTACTTTGCCCGGTGATGCCTCCCGTGTTGTTATCAGAATATACCAATTGTGTATTGGAGCGGAAATTAAAATTCGGGAAAAGCTCTGCACCCAGATTCAATGTTACATTGCTTCTTTTATAATCTCCTGCAAAAATACTTTGCTGGTTAAGATGGGAAAGTGTCAGGGCGAAATCAAATCGCTCTCTTCCACCTGAAAGTGTAATACTGTTGTTGAATGTTGTTGCATTATCACGAAAAGCCGCATCGATATTATCATACAAAGGTTCTTTATACGCTTTGTCATTAACTGCATTTACAAGGCTTGCAGGCAGTTTAGGCTGCAGCGTTTGTCCAGTACCACTATTTGGACTTAACCGGGCATTTGTATTGGAAATAATATATCCTTCCGCATCTGTTTCATAAAAATGGCGATCGGCCAATTTCAGGTTTCCGCGGATAACATTATCAAAACTTGCACGGCTGTTAAAACTGATGCTTGTTCTGCCATTTCTTGATCCTTTCTTTGTGAAAATCTGTATGACACCGTTGGCGCCTTGTGCACCATAAATCGTTGCAGCAGCAGCACCCTGGATCACTTCAACTCTTTCAATATTGGAAAGATCCAGATCTGAAAGTCTTGATGACTGGTTGGTAGAAACTATTGAACTGTTGCCTCTTCCCTGGTTATCATCTGATGTTAATGTACCATTAAGGTTGCTGTTAGAATTGATCTGTACACCATCTACCAATATCATTGGTTGTGTACTTCCCAGTGTATTAATTCCTCTTAAGAGGATAGATGCCTGTTGCCCCGGCTGTCCCGAGGTGGATGAAATCTGTGCTCCTGCGATCTTTCCTACCAGGGCCTGGTCGATAGAGGCCTGCGGCACTTTTGGAAGATCTTTGGCAGAAATTGATTCAACAGCAATCGCAACTTTTCTTTTGCTGATTGCTGTTCCCACACCCGTAACAACAAGTTCCTCCAGCGTGTTTGTTGCAGCCTGCATGGTATGATTTATTACCGATTGATCACCAATCATAAGTTCTGAAGTCGTACGGTCTGCATAGGAAAATACAAGTGTTGCAGCATTGGCGGGAACCGTTATAGAATAATTTCCCTGGGGGTTTGTTGTAGTACCCTGGGAGGTGCCCTTTACCATTACAGAAACATTTGCGAGGGGAATCCCCTGATCATCCGTAACCTTACCGGTGATAACCCGGCTTTGACCCCATACCTGCATGCAACAAACAAGGAGCCCGAGGCAGAACAAGATTTTTTGTCTCATTGGATTTAATTTATTTTAACAAGACCTTAAAATAGTTTGCGCTGCTTCAGCTGAATGGCGGAGAAAAATTGAAACGTGAAAACTGAATGGCAAAGCTGCAATTATGCAACTTAAAGGCAGCATGTAAACTTTGAAAGTTGGGTAATAATGCGCCTTAACTAAAAAAACTTTCTTCCAAAATAAAGGTGGTCGCAGATGATTCCATTGTAATCGACAACTGAAGGCAATCGCCCCCATTCCACAAAATGATGTTTCGATAAAAAAGAAATGCTTTTTGTATTCTTTGAAATTACAATGGCCAGCAGGTACTGAATACCTATTTGCGGGGCGGCCGTATAAACATGATGCATCAGCGCATCTGCTATTCCTTTTCTCTGGTGACAGGCATGCACATAATAACTTACTTCCCTCACACCCGACAGCGCCTTTCTCCCCGATCTGTAGGCAGTTAATGAAAGCCATCCAACAACTTCCTCATTGAATGTGGCAACAAATATCGGGTGTTGTTCATCGTGCTCTTCAAACCACCGTCTTTTATCTTCAGTCTGAAAAATTTCTGTATCAGCAGTGGCAAATCCATCCAATATGGCCTGGTTATAAATGGCCACTATAGCAGGAAGGTGAGAAAGCGTAGCAATCCGGATCTGAAGCATCAGGCCGAAATTAATAAATGCAGGAGGAAAATCAATTTTCTGAAAAAAACGCCTGCACTACATTCATTTCTTTATCGAGATAAAAAGAAAATTTGGAGATCTTTTGAATCTGAGTTTTTGTGTTTTTTACAAATGAAGTTTTTGTTGATTGCTCAGCCCTAAAGAAATCGATCCGGAAGCGCGCCTCTTTTATATCATTCTTTACTTCTGTTAACTTTCCAAAATTTCCTTTTACTGGTAAAGCATCCTTAATAATTTTTTCCTGCAGGTACCGGGTTACATTTTCACAGGCAAGTGTATGCGCAGAAAGACCGGTTTGTGATTTCCCTGCAAAAGGTAAAAGCAAAATCAACCCCAGGAGTACAATTTTCATAAAATGAATTTTAATTGTTTGGAAGCCTGTATAAAAATAAATAAGGGCTTTGTCATGTACGATTATTTCATACAAATTTTTTCACGCTCCGGAAAATTTGAATGCCCAATTAAATAGTTGATCGCGAGCCGGAGTTCATGCTGAACCTGGTGCAGCAGAATTGCCAATAATCATCCACTTGATTTTAATCCTTCCATTTTAAAAGATAATTTTTCTGCATGAAGTCACGTCATGTTTTTTATAGGTTAAATGTGAGCCACACTTTCTAAGGTGAGCAATAACAAACTGATCAGCAAATCATTTAGGAGCGCAAAATCAACATTAAATTAGCAATGAACTTTTGGTGACCTTTCTGCGTCCGGATCGGATCAAAAACCTGAACAAGGAATTTTACATCCAGGTGATGCCATTGTTAAGGTGACCCGCTCCTGTATCTGTGGCTCCGATCTTCACCTATACCACGGTATTGTTCCGGATACCAGGGTTGGAATGATGAAAGCTGAATGGAAATACAACCGGGGTCCTTTCATTCAACAACTGGCCATTACTGCCGCGGTTACCCCAGCGGTGGTGGCGCTGATTTGTAACAGGAAAAAAAACAAACTTTTTAATTAATAGCAGGAACGCCTACGCCTATAAGGTGTTGCTTCCTTTTCATACCTCCCATCCTGCTTTATAAACTTTATTGCTGTTATCAAAATATTGATACATTTACCGTAATCCGATAAAATATGGCAATAGATGTTCTTTCCCGCAACAATGTAAAATCTTTTGGAAAAGGCACACAACCTATGTTGTTTGCCCATGGTTTTGGATGTGACCAGCACATGTGGCGTTATATTACGCCTGCTTTTGAGGAAGACTATAAAATTATATTGTTCGACTACGTGGGTGCAGGAAAATCTGACCTAACCCTTTACAATCCGGACAGGTACAGCACATTGAATGGATATGCCAAAGACATTCTTGAAATTTGTGAAGCGCTGAAACTTGAGGATGTAGTATTTGTGGGACATTCAGTCAGCAGCATGATTGGTTTGCTTGCGGCAATTGAAAAACCTGATTATTTCAGTCAAATCATCATGGTAGGACCTTCACCCTGTTATATCAACAAGGAAGGATACATTGGTGGTTTCGAAAACCAGGATATTGAAGGCTTACTGGAAACGATGGAAAAAAATTATATTGGCTGGGCAAATTTCCTTGCACCGCAGATCATGGGAAATGCAGACCGTCCGGAATTAGGAACTGAACTAACAGAGAGCTTCTGCAGTACAGATCCAGTTATTGCCCATCATTTTGCAAGGGCTACCTTCTTTTCCGACAACCGCGAAGACCTTTCCAAATTAAACATTCCCTCTCTGATCCTTCAATGTTCCGAAGACATCATCGCACCCACTGAAGTAGGCAAATACCTGCATGATAACCTGCCGCAAAGTAGTTTGAAGCAGATGAAAGCCAAAGGTCACTGTCCGCACATAAGTGCACCTGAAGAAACCATTGAACTGATTAAAGACTACCTTGGCGTAATGGCATGACCACCGAAATATTTGATAATGCACCCTGCGGCTATTTTTCATTTTTTGATGATGGCAGCATTTGTAAAGTCAATCAAACAATAACCACCATTCTGCAACATGACAAATCATCACTTGAAGGGAGTTCTGTAGAAAAAATCTTTACCCTTCCCACCCGCATATTTTTCCAGACGCATTTATTTCCATTGATAAAAATGCATGGACATGCTGAAGAGATCTTTCTTTCTTTACTTACAAGAGATGGACAACATTTACCTGTGCTGCTGAATGCAAAGCGCATTCAATGGGAAGAAACCATGCTGAATTGTTGTGTGTTTATTGTTGTTCCCAACAGGAAAAAATTTGAGGACGAATTGCTTTCTTCCAAAAAGCTGGCTGAAAAAGCTTTGCATGAAAACACAGAACTCATTAAAGCTAAAATGGAGATCATGCAACATGCTGAAAAGCTTGACCAGCAAATGCATATTGTAAAAACACAAAATCACGAGTTGGAGCAGTTTAATCATGTAGTAACACATAACTTAAAAGAACCACTCAGGAAGATTCTTTTATATACCGGCCGGTTAAAAAATGAATGCGATCTGCCTGCAATGGAAAAACTGGTGCGGGCATCGGATCAGATGAAAACGGTTGTCACCGGCCTTCAGCAATATGTATGGCTGAAAGAAAAGTCAAATGAATTTATATCGGTAGATCTGAATGAAGTGGTTGAAAATGCTTCCAGTCAATTAAGATCCGAATTTCAAACGGATCCCATTGAGCTTGAAACTGACAATCTTCCATCAATCCAGGGCGATGCCGCGCAATTGCAATTGATGTTGTATCATCTTCTGTTGAATGCAGTTAAATTTAAAAAACAGGAAAAAGCGAAGGTCAAAATAGCTACCACTTTATTAAAGCAGAATCAATTCCGCACGCTGGATGACAAATACAGGTATGATGATATGGTTCGACTGGAAGTGCAAGACGAAGGAATGGGATTTGACCCGATTTTCAAGGAACATATTTTTGAATTGTTCCGGAAATTGCATTTTAATGAAGGGCAAGGAATTGGACTGGCACTTTGTAAAAAGATCGTGGAAAATCATTCGGGTTCAATTGAGGCAGAAAGTGAAGTAAACCTTTTTACACGGATCATTGTGTGGTTGCCTGCAAAGCAGGCGCAGCCGGAAGTTTAAATGAATTGTAGGATTTTTTTATGAAGGGCATCTATTAATTTTGCCAGCTATCAGCAAGTAATGAAATTTAAAAACGAAGTCAGGACTATTCTAATTATTGATGACGATCCCGATGACTATGATATTATTGTAGAAGCATTCAGGGAGATCGATCCCGATATCAGGGTGCATCATGTCTGCACCTGCGATGAAGCAAGGCAATATGTCAACCACCATTTTGACCTGGTACTTCTTGATATTAATATGCCCGGTCATGATGGTTTTCACTGGCTCAAATCGATCAGGGAAAAAGGTTATTCAACTCTTCCGATCATTATGTACACCAATTCGCTATCTCCGGCACATATTACAAAAGCATATAATGAAGGTGCCAACCTATATTTCTCCAAACCAGATTCATTTCAAAAATTGCAGAGTGGATTAAAAGAACTGATTCGCCTGGATTGGTCCCATCCTTTTTCCATTACCGAGCAGTATATTAAAAAGGGAAACTACAAGGTTTTTGAGGTCGCATAGTTTTTGAATAATTTAAAGCGAGGTGCCAAAGGAAACAAAATGACTAAAAAACCGGTAATACTGTATGCGGAAGACGACCCCGACGACCGCGAATTACTTAGAACGATTTTAGAGGAAAAAGGTGTTGGATACGAGATCGTGGAAACGGCAAATGGCCGGGAGGCTTTGCTTTTTTTACGTTCTACAAAAGGCATTCAAAATCCGCCATCCCTTATTTTGCTCGATTTGAACATGCCCGTTTTAAATGGAAGAGAAACGCTGGCTATTATAAAAAGTGAATCTGAAACCCAATCGATACCGGTTGTCGTTTTTACCACTTCCAGTTCTCCGCTGGATGATGAATTCTGCAGGAAATTTAATGTGGAAATGATCACCAAACCTTCTTCACATGAAGAATTGGTAATTGTTGCTGAGCGGTTGCTCCACTATGTGAGTTGAGATCGATTCGCCCCTTCATCAGGCGTACCGGGCCGGCTTTCTTCACCACCCGCAGCCCAGAAGTCTGGTGAAAGAAAATCCCTGCGAGCCCGCCCAAAAAACCCCAGGAAGAAAGAGTGCCAGTGCTTGCTAAAATTACCTAAAGAAGCTAAAACGATAATAAAACAGCGTTGGGCAATATAATCCTACGGATGAGTAATTAATGTCTACTTTGCCCTGTAATGGAACCCCGAAAGTATATTCTCTATGCCGAGGACGATGAAGAAGACCAGGATCTTCTTCAACTGGCCTTTCGGTCGCTGCCAGAATATACGCTCATTACTTTTGAAGATGGCGACTCCTTATTGGATTATTTTTCCACCACACCTAATACCATTAGCCTGGTTCTTTTGGATATGAATATGCCTAAATCCGACGGAATAACCATTCTGAAAAGAATGCGGTCGGATGTGGCGCTGGCCGATCTGCCGGTGATTATTTACACCACCTCTTGTGATCCAGCCATCCGGGCGCAGGCCTTACAACTTCATGCCGAATTAATCATCAAGCCAAGCCGTTATAAAGATTTTGAAATGGTAAGAGATGAAATGGTCTCCTTTTTAAAAAAAAAGGCGCTTACCCCATTGATGTAGTTCCGGCCATCAGATTCATTTTTACTACTCCATTTTATCGTTAAGCTTACAATGGGTGCTGCCCCAAAAACAATCATTTATATATTAATAAGAACAGAGCTTCATTATTAACGAAAATGATCAGGATGATAAAACAGGGAAAATGCCATTTCTGATGCTGTCTGATATCAATATGACAAAGCAGGATGGCTTTGCCCTGGGGAAAGGATTAATACTGATGCGCAACTGGAGGTAAAATGCATTCCTTACTGTTTATTCCCACAGTTTCCAAACAGTTTGCGGATATCACCTAAGCCTTCCCGCTAGGGCTTTTTATCAAACAAAATACAAGTCAGAAATTGAGAAATCCTTTTCCGTAATCATCAAGTACCGGAAGCGCTGCACACCACCGAACAGTTATTAATTTTACCCAGCGGCTTCCTCAGTTACCTTAACCTTATTTATTGTTTCAATGGCAGAAGGATGCGGAATAAGGCACCGTCTTTTGCATTGGAAACGGCTTCTATTTCTCCGCCGTGGTTCAGCACAATGCTTTTACAAAGCGATAGGCCAATCCCTGTTCCTGGATATTTGTTGCGGGCATTCAGCTGCTGAAAAATGAGAAAAATCTTATCCGCATATTCCTGTTTGAACCCGATCCCATTGTCCTCAAAGCTTATTTCGCAGTAAGAAGATTGCGCAATAAGGCTTTTATGCTGAAACACTTCTTCCTGCAACAGGTACCGGCAAGTAATGGCAATCACCGGTGGCACGTCTTTCCTGGAAAACTTCAGAGCGTTGGAGATCAGGTTATAGAATAGCTGGTTCATCTGCATCGGTATGGCATCAATCACCGGCAAAGTTTCGTTGGTAATAACGGCTCCTTTTTCCGTTACCAGCAATTCAAAATCATAAATGATATTGCTCAAAATAGAATTGAGGTCGGTGCTTTCAAATGCGGTGTCGCTGTTGAGAATGCGGGTAATATTCAGTACATCTTTTATCAAAGACGTCATTCGAATAGCCGAAACAGAGATTTTATTGATTAAAGTTTTACAACTTTCGGGCACATCGCCATTGGCTTCCAGCATCGACGTAAAGGTCATGATCTTGCGGAGCGGCTCTTGTAAGTCGTGCGAGGCGATATAAGCAAATTGCTCCAGGTTTCGATTAGAATGTAGCAGCTCAATATTGGCTTCGTGCAAGGAAGCCGTTCTTTCCCGCACCTGCTTTTCCAGGTTCTCAGCAAATAATTCCTGCTCTCTGGCTGCTTTGTGTTTGGCGGTGACGTCTATCATAGCCAACAAAATGGAATGGTCGTCACTGCCATCCTTCACTACGCCGGCATTGATCTGAAATATCCTTTCTCCTACTGAGCGGATATTCACTGTTGCTTCAAATTCAATAGTATCATTTTTCTGTATGAAGATCGCTTCCAGGTTTTTTCGCAGCCCTGCAAGATCCCATTTTCCATTGCCTAGCTCAAAGAACAGGTTTCCGGTGGTTTCTTTTTCCGTAGTTTCAAATTTGTTATAGTAAGCTCTGTTGGCACTGCGCACGAAGAATTCTTTGTTCAGTATAATAAGCGGTTCACTAATCGTTGAAACAATCGATTCGGAATAAAGACGCAACAGGTTTAGTTGTTCATTGCGGTCTGCCAGTTCCTGGTTTACAATAATCAACTCTTCGTTGCTTGTCTGTGTTTCTTCCTTGGAAGTTTCCAGTTCTTCGTTCAGGCTTTGCAGTTCTTCGCTGCCCGACAGCAGTTCTTCATTCACGCTCTGCAACTCCTCGTTAGAAGCTTCCTGGTCTTCGGTAATGCTGCGCATGTCTTCCCGTGCCAGCGCCAGTTCTTTTTGCAGTTTATCTATCCGGTTCTCCAGCCGCTTTTGCAGCACCACAGGCATTGGCTTTGTTTTACCGCCTTCTTCAACTGTGCTAACAGGCAGCGTTGTATCTCGAAAAAGAATAAGAAAATAAGTCTCGGCTAAACCAGTCAAAGGGCTTACTTCTATGGTCACCAGGTTTTCCCTTCCCAGGAATTGTATGGGTATCTCTTCTTTTATAAAAGCTTCCTGGCTTTCTTTCACTTTGTGCAATGCGCTGCGCAGTTCAAAGGCCAAACCTTCCCGGGCCATCTTGATCACATTCATATTGGGCTTGCCCGGCGATGGCTCCAGCCAGAGACCGGTAGCACCGCGGAACTGAACAATATCAAGGTCTTTATTCACGACCACGCCAGCCAGTGCTTTTGATAAGATAATGTCATCTGCCGCTTTTTGAAAATCATCCTTATTGCCTTCACCTTTTGACAAGACATTGCCGGTATTAATAAAGGCTTCTTCGGGCCGGTCGGTAAGCGCATGCGAAAATTTGCCCCGGCCGGGTTTGCGGGTATATATCTTACTTCCCTTGTCGAAAACCATATAAAGGTCCGGCACCTGTGCGGTAGTTTCCGATTTACCGAGCAACAGGAAGCCACCTTCTTTCAGAGCATAATGAAAAGTGGTCAAAGCATTTTTTTGCACCACCTGCTCGAGGTAAATAAGCGAATTGCGGCAGGAGATCAGGTCGATCTGCGCAAAGGGCGGATCTTTCAGGTAGTTGTGGTTTGCAAACATGCAGCTCTCCCGGATCAGGAAGCCACCTTCTTTCAGAGCATAATGAAAAGTGGTCAAAGCATTTTTTTGCACCACCTGCTCGAGGTAAATAAGCGAATTGCGGCAGGAGATCAGGTCGATCTGCGCAAAGGGCGGATCTTTC
>MWWA01000347.1_pt1 | contig 12338 bp, 7 predicted proteins | sample 1047341 | NCBI WGS metagenome assembly MWWA01 (sample SAMN06349978, study PRJNA376086) | soil metagenome | isolation source: MS5-1 sample Antarctic (ecotone) soil | place: Antarctica | collected 2015-01-13
ACCTGGTGGCGAAAGAATACGTGGCCGGTTGTATTGATAAAGGAGTGCTGATACTAAGTGAACTGACAGGTGCAGCCAATGAACTTAATGAAGCCATTCTTGTTACGCCTACAGATATTGATGAAGTGGCAGCCGCACTGAATGAAGCATTGCAGATGCCTTTGCTGGAACAAAGATCAAGGCTATCCTATATGCAAAGGAGGTTGGCGACTTATAATGTATTTAAATGGATCAATGAATTTTTAGATTGTCTTATGGAAACAAAAAAAGAACAGGAAACCCTGAAGGTAAACGTGCTGCAGCATGATGTAATTGAAAAAATGTTGACAGATTATCATCAATCCACGAAACGATGCATTCTGCTTGATTATGACGGAACACTGGCGCCTTACCAGAAGCTGCCTCAACTAGCTGCGCCTTCAGCCGATCTGCTGGAACTGCTGCATGACCTTACCAAAGATCAGATGAATGAAGTGATCATCATCAGTGGACGTGACGCTGCTTCGCTTGAGCAGTGGTTGGGTCATCTTCCTCTGACGCTGGTAGCAGAACATGGCGCCTCAATTAAAAAGAAACAGGAAGGGTGGAAAGAACAAGTTACCATTAATTCCGAATGGAAGCATCAGGTAAAACCATTAATGGAATTATTTGTAAATCGCTGCGCAGGTTCTTTTATTGAAGAAAAGAAAAGTACACTTGCATGGCATTACAGAAACACACATCCGGAACTTGGTTTCAACCGTTCAAGAGAATTGAGCAACAGTCTGATTCAACTTACAACAAACACCTTGTTGCAGGTTGTGGACGGCAACAAAGTGCTTGAAGTGCGCATGGTGGGTGTAGACAAAGGCATTTCCGCAATGAATCTTTTAAATGAAATCAGGCCAAACTTTATTATGTGCCTTGGTGATGATACAACAGATGAGGACATGTTCCGGTCATTAAAAGATAAAGGATATACAATTAAGGTAGGAAGAGGAAGCACCGCAGCAGAATATACCATCATGTCGCAACCTGAAGTTTATCCTTTCCTGAAGCGGTTTGTAGAACCAGTAAAACAGGAAAGTTATGGCTATTCATAAATACAACCTTGGCGTTATCGGCAACTGCTCATTTATAGGGTACATCGATCTGCATGCAGACGTCAAATGGCTTTGTATGCCAAAGTTTGACAGCAGTTTTTTATTCGGATCGCTGCTCGATGAAGAGAAAGGAGGCCATTTTTTTATAAAACCTGCCGACCCGGAATTTACTTCAACACAATATTATATACCAAATACAAATGTGCTGTGCACCGAATTCACGGCGGGTGATGGAAGGTTCAGGGTCTTTGATTTTGCTCCACGCATGACCATTCACGAAAGAAGTTTCAAGCCGGTGATGATGATGCGCAAAATTGAACTGATGAAAGGCGATCCGAGCATCGTGGTTGCCTGTGATCCCCGTGGAGATTATGGAAACCTTGTTCCTGAATTTGTGATCGGCAGTAACCATATCGGTTTTAGCGGAATTGGAAAACAAGCGCGCATCACCACTGATTTATCGCTCAATTATATCATACAGCAACGCCCGTTTGTACTTGACCAGGATCGTTACATCGTTCTTACTTATGGTGAACCTTTTGAATCACCATTAAAAGAAACCGTTGAAGAATTCCTGGATTCAACCGTGCGGTATTGGCAGAACTGGATCAAAGGATCTTATATACCCAATATCTACCAGGAAGAAGTGATCCGGTCGGCGCTGGTGCTCAAGTTGCACCAATATGAAGATACAGGCGGCATTATTGCTTCAGGCACTACCAGCCTTCCTGAATCGCATGACAGTTCACGCAACTGGGATTACCGTTTTTGCTGGTTCCGCGATGCCTATTATACTTTAAAAGCATTCAACCATCTGGGCCATTTTGATGAACTGGAAAGATATTTTGATTATATACAGAACATTATCCGCAATGCATCCGACAGCCTGCAACCGCTCTATTCCGTTACAGGTAAAAAAGACCTCATAGAAAGGGAACTCGATCTTGCTGGTTATAAAAACAATAAACCGGTACGCGTGGGAAATGCTGCGTATGAGCAAGTGCAGAATGATGTGTATGGACAGGTGCTGGTTAGCCTGCTGCCGCTCTACGTGGATAAGCGGCTCACCTTCCCCAGGAAGAACAGCTACAACAAGATCATTCCCTGGTTGCTTGAAAAAATTGAAATGACCATGCATGCCGAAGATGCAGGGTTGTGGGAATTCAGAAACAGCAAATCCATTTTCAGTTACACTATGTTATTTCACTGGGCAGGTGCCAAGGCGGCATATAAAATTGCAAAGGAATTTGATGATGAAGCAGTCATGCAAAAGGCTGAAAAACTTTGTGCTGAAGCTGCAGCCAATCTTGAAAAATGCTGGGACCTGGAACGGGAAGTTTACACACAGGCAGTAGATTCTCCCAATCTGGACGCCAGCACCCTGATGCTGGTGACTATGAATTTTCTTGACCACAATTCACCAAAGGCCAAAAAACATATTGAAGCGCTTGAAAAAGAACTTAAAGTGGAGAATGGCCTGTTCTATAGGTACAAACATTACGACGATTTCGGAATACCGGAAACCACTTTCCTGGTCTGTGCTTTCTGGTATGTTGATGCGCTTGCCTGCGTGGGAAGGATCGATGATGCAGTTAAATATCTTGATGAAATTCTAAAATTCAGTAACCACCTCGGGCTGTTCAGCGAAGATGTTGCAGTAGATGGTTCACAATGGGGCAATTTTCCGCAAACTTATAGTCATGTTGGACTGATCAACGCCGTTTTCCGGATTGCAAGAAAAGTAGATGCAGCTGATTTTTTATAGCTTTAGCAAATGAGCAGATTGATCACAAATATCAAAACCCTGGTGAATACAAGAGACACCTCGGTGTTATTAAGAGGAGGACAACTGAAAGACCTTCCTGTTATCCATGATGCGTACCTGATTATGGAAGAAGACCGAATTACGGATTATGGAATGATGAAAGATCTCAAAAAAAAATCTTCCTACTTCAATGATAATACAGACGCCGCCGGCGCCATTGTTTTACCAACCTGGTGCGACAGTCATACCCATATTGTTTTTGCAGGAAGCCGGGAACAGGAATTTGTTGACAAAATCGAGGGGTTGAGTTATGAAGAAATTGCTGCCAAAGGTGGTGGCATCTTAAATTCCGCAGAAAAATTAAATGCCACACTGGAAGATGATCTTTATGCGCAGGCAGCGGAAAGATTAAGAGAGGTGGTGAAGCTGGGAACAGGCGCAATCGAAATAAAAAGCGGTTATGGATTGTCGTTAGAAGGGGAATTGAAGATGTTACGTGTGATCCAAAAGCTTAAAAAGAATTTCCCTATTCCCATAAAAGCTACTTTCCTGGGCGCACACACCATTCCGGCTGCTTTCAGGCAGAACAGGGAAGGCTACATACAATTAATTATAGATGAAATGTTGCCTGTAATCGCAAGAGAAGGGCTTGCAGACTTTATTGATGTTTTTTGTGAAAAAGGTTTTTTTACACCAGAAGAAGCTACAAAGATCTGCCTGGCAGGAAAAGAATATGGATTAAAGCCCAAGATCCATGCAAATCAACTACATGTTTCAGGTGGCGTTCAGGCAGGTGTAAAAATGAATGCAATCTCTGTCGATCACCTGGAAAGCATGGACGAGGCGGCGATAAATGCACTGGCGGTTTCGGGAACCATTGGTACGCTTTTACCAACTGCGGCTTTTTTTCTGAGAATGAACTATCAACCAGCCCGAAAATTGCTGGATGCAGGTTGCGCCATTGCGCTGGCCAGTGATTACAATCCAGGGTCTTCTCCTTCGGGCAATATGAATTTTGTTGTGGCATTGTCCTGCATCCAGATGAAATTGCATCCGGCAGAAGCCATCAATGCTGCCACCCTGAATGGCGCATGGGCAATGGAGTTGCAGGATGAAGTGGGAAGCATTACCAGGGGCAAGAAGGCCAATCTTATTTTCACCCGTCATGTTCCATCGGTGGAATTCCTTCCTTATGCTTTCGGATCCAATCTTGTTGACAAGGTGATGATCAATGGTGAATTTGTAGTGGACACCGAAGCAGAAGCATGAAATTGATCAAGCCACACCTTAATAATATCGTCTTCGGCAACACTTCCGTGGATGCTTTTGGCTAATTCCCTTTTTCTTATTTAAATTCGGCTATGCAGATTCAACATTTTAAGGTTTATACCAAACAGGATGTTCTTTCCCTGGTTAAGCTCAGGAGATTTGAAACCAAGCTGGGAGAAAGGGTAGAAGTGATTGCTGAAGCGGCTGAACTTCCTGTTGCCATTCCGCAATTACAGGCGCAGTATGTTGTTTTTGGGATACCTGAAGATATTGGTGTGCAGGCCAATCATGGTATGGCTGGAACTACAACTGCCTGGCTTTCTTTTTTACAGTCTTTTCTTAATATTCAAAGCAGCGATTTTTTAATTGGGGATAAGATCGCACTGATCGGCCATTTTGATTTTGGTGATATTCAATACCTCATTGATCGCAATGCTTACACGGAAGAAGAAAAGACCGAGGCCTACAGGCATGCAGTTCAAACAATTGACGACGAAGTAGAAAGCCTTGTTAAACAGATTGTAGCTGCAGGCAAAATTCCAATTGCCATTGGTGGCGGACATAACAACGCATACCCGTTGATCAAAGGTGCCGCCAAAGGTTTGCACCAAAACCAGCTCATTCCCATACCGCAGATCAATTGCATTAACCTGGATGCGCATACCGATTACCGGCCTACCGAGGGAAGACACAGTGGCAATGCTTTTCGCTATGCCGAAGAAGATGGTTTTTTACAGAAATATTGCGTCATTGGTCTGCATGAAAATTACCTGCCTCAAAACATCTGGATGGATATCGTCAACAATCCTTTTATTGATTGCATTACTTACGAAGATATTTTTATTCATGAAAAAAGAAATTTTCGCCAGTCGGTTTCGCATGCCATACAGTTCACAGACGATAATTATACGGGAATAGAACTTGACCTGGATTGTGTTGAAAATGTTTTAAGCAGCGCCTGCACTCCAAGCGGCATCAGCTCCGCTCATGCACGCCAGTACATGAACCTTTGTGCCGCGCACGTAAAGCCTGCCTATCTGCATATCTGTGAAGGCGCTGCAAGATTATCCAATGGGAAAACCTCCGACCTCACAGGAAAGCTGGTGAGTTACCTCGTTAGTGATTTTGTAAAGATGCATGAAGTGATCAGCTGATCCAACCTGCAAACAACACGGATGCAATCATTGATTAAGATCTGGAATTCAAAGACCGCCAGATCAATTGTTTTCCATATCCATCAGCTTTTCAAAAGCTGCCTCATACCGTTTATTGATTTCCGCTAATTTTTCATTCACCTGTTTGTATAAACTCTCGGTTTTTTTAAATGCTTCCGGGTTGGAATAAGTATCAGGATCAGAAAGCTTTAATTCGATTTCCTGTTTTTCTTTATTCAAATCGGCCATTTGTTTTTCCACCTGGCTAAACAATTTTTGTTGCTTTTGTAATTCCGCCAGGGGCGTTTTGTTTGTTGATCTATTATTTGAAGATTCTTTTTTAACTGCTTCTTTTACCTGGGGTTGTTGCCTGGGTGCTGTAGGCTTTTCTTTTTCTCTTGCTTCCATTCTTTGTTTCCAGTCAACCCATTCTTCATAAGTTCCTTTAAATACACGAACTTTTTTATCAACGATCTCCCAGATCTTATTGGCTGTTTTTGAAATAAAATACCTGTCGTGGCTTACCAGGATAAAACTGCCCTGGTAGCGGTTCAGCGCCTCAATCAATAATTCATTGGAATGTATATCGAGGTGATTCGTTGGTTCATCAAGCAATAAAAAATTGGCTTTGCTTGTCATGGTTTTTGCCAAAGCAACACGCGCCTTTTCACCTCCACTTAAAACTTTGATCTTTTTATCAGCATCATCGCCACTGAATAAAAAACAACCCAAAAGCGAACGCAGTTCAAGTTCGGTTTTTTGAGTTCCTGCTTCTTTCATTTCTTCAAGAATGGTGTTATTGGTGTTCAAAGCCTCCAGCTGATGCTGGGCATAAAACGCTTCATCAACATTATGTCCCCACTTTCTTTCTCCCTCAAAATTTTCATTACCGCCAATGATCCGTAATAACGTAGACTTGCCTTTCCCATTGGCGCCGATCAGTGCAATTTTATCTCCCCTGTCAATTTCTCCGGCTGCATCTTCAAGCAGCTCCACATCCTTAAATTTTTTAGAAACATTTTTCAGTTCAACAAGTACCCTGCCCGGCATTTTATCTATATTGAAATTGATCCTGATATTAGGTCTTTCAATTTCCACGTCTTCAATTCGATCCAGCCTGTCAAGTCTTTTCATTACAGACTGCGCAGCGGCAGCCTTAGAAGCCTTTGCTTTAAATCTTTCAATAAATTTTTCCTGCTGCCGAATATAGTCCTGCTGGTTTTCAAAGGCCCTTTGCTGTATCTCGATGCGCTGCAGTTTTTCGCTTTCATAAAAATCGTAATTCCCCGTATAGATATGCAGTTCCCGCTGGTAGAGTTCCACGATCTTTTTCACCATGCGGTTAAGAAAATATTTATCGTGACTCACAATCACAACCGCGCCTTTATAATGCAGCAGGTATTTTTCAAGCCATTCAATGGAAGGAAGATCCAGGTGATTGGTAGGTTCATCCAGCAACAACAAGTCGGGTTGCTGCAGGATCATTTTTGCAAGCAAAACCCTCATGCGCCATCCTCCGCTGAATTCCCGGTAGGGCCTTTTAAGATCGCTGTTATTAAAACCAAGACCTTGCAGTACTTCTTCCGTACGGTGTTCGATCGAATAGCCACCTGCTTCTTCAAACTCGTGCAGTTTATCACTGTAGGCATGTAGCAGCTCTTCTGTTTCATTTTTTTCGATCTGCGCCGTTAGAACTTCCAGTTCTTTTTCTATTTTCTTGGCCTTGTCGAAAGCATGCATGGCCACCTCAAGAATTGATTCTGAAGTGTCAAAACTTAAAAGGTCCTGGTGCAGGTAACCAATAGAAGTATATCGGCCCCTTTCAACTGTTCCAGCTGAGGGAAGGTATTCCCCCGCAAATAATTTCAACAAGGTTGACTTGCCGGTACCGTTATATCCGATCAGCCCTATGCGCTCATAAGGGTGAATGTGCCATGTGGCATCGCGTACAATGGTGCGCGCACCAAATTCGAAAGTTACATTTTGAAGTCCTGCCAGCATAAGCTGGCAAATATAATTAAGCTTTGCCGGGGAAAACAGTTATTCTAGCCTGTGTGGATTTTTTAAGGATACTTTATTTTAAGATGCAAACAATTCTGCAGCGCTTTAAACAGGTTTAATGATGCATTAACAGGCAAAGTTTATTTTTGCGTAAAATTGAATTATGCGATCCATCCAGATAATTGTCTTATTCGCTCTTATTTCCTGTACGAATACAGAGGAAACTACCGAAAAAGCTACAGGGCAAAGCAGGCACAGTGATGCCTTTAATCAGTCGATCCAGTCTACATTAAAAGCTTATTACAGCCTTACGGAAGCTTTTGTACGTTATGATTCCGCCACTATTCCTTCCCTGGCTGCCGATCTCCAGCAGAAGATCAGTTTAATGCGCCCTTCCGAAGATGATTCCACATCTGCCAATTACATCTCCCAGGCTCAAAGGCATGCCACGCAGATTGCAGAAGCCATTGGGATGGAAGAAAAAAGACATGCTTTACATGAACTATCCGAAAACCTTTTCACCTACCTGAATGCAGTTGAATACGACCAGGAAAAATTATATTACCAGCAGTGCCCGATGGCCTTTAACGACAGTGAACCAGGCTACTGGTTGTCGGCTCATGACAGCATTCGCAATCCTTACCTTGGTTTATTTCATCCACAATATGGTAAGGGTATGTTGAAATGCGGCGAAAATAAAGAAGTGATCAACCACCTGGATTCAAAATGAGCAAGAAGATCCGCACACTTCTCTTTTTATTTTTTTTGTTTTGTACCCTCTCCGGTATTTCCCAGCAAAAATTTACCATCAATGGATACATCCGTGATACCATCAGTGGTGAATCCATTATCGGCGCAACCGTTTCCATTAATGGAAGTTCGGTTTCCAGCAACCAGTATGGCTTTTATTCCCTTACGCTTGACTCCGGGAATTATGAAGCAGTTGTCTCTCACCTTTCTTATTTTTCTTATTCTTTTTCAATAGATCTGAAGGAAGACCTGAAAACGAACATTTACCTGATCCCCAGGTCTGCTTCACTCAATGAGGTGGTAGTGTACAGCCGCCGGCGCGATGGCAATGTAAGAAACGCACAGATGGGCAAGGTAGATCTCACCATGACGCAGATCAAAACCATTCCTGCTTTTATGGGCGAGGTGGACATATTAAAAACCATTCAGCTCCTGCCGGGAGTGCAGTCAGCAGGGGAGGGCAATGCCGGGTTTTATGTAAGGGGAGGAGGGCCGGATCAAAACCTCATCATGCTCGACGACGCTGTGGTGTACAATACAGGCCACCTGTTTGGATTCTTTTCCATTTTTAATTCAGATGCAATAAAAAATACTTCCCTCATCAAGGGAGGTATGCCCGCACAATACGGAGGGCGGTTGTCTTCTGTGCTGGATGTAACAATGAAAGACGGCAATTCAAACAGGTTCCAGACAGAAGGCGGCATAGGACTGATTGCTTCCAGGATTTCGTTGCAGGGTCCCATCGTAAAAGAAAAAGCTTCTTTTATGGTTTCAGCACGACGTACCTATATTGATGCGCTGGTAAAGCCATTCATCAGAAAGGAAAGTAATTTTTACGGATCTGGCTATTATTTTTATGACCTTAACGCAAAAGTCAACTACCGTTTTTCAGAAAACAATAAAGTTTTTTTAAGTGGCTATTTTGGAAGAGATGTTTTTACTTTCAGTAATAAGGAACTTTCTTTCAATGCCAATATTCCATGGGGTAATTCCACAGGAACACTGCGGTGGAACCATGTGTTCAATCCAAAACTGTTTGCTAATACCACTATTGTCTATAATGATTACAATTTTAGTTTTGGTGCAGCACAGGACAATTTTGAAGTGAATCTGGCGTCAGGAATCAGGGATGTTACGGCCAAAGCAGATTTTGATTACTACCCTTCATCAAAACACAAAATCAAATTCGGAGCATTATCCACTTACCATAAATTCACACCGAATGTGGCTTCCGGCCGCCAGGATTCTATCATATTCAATCCAAGTAATGAATCGGTGAAATATGCACTGGAAAATGCATTATACCTGCAGGATGACTGGGAAGTGAATGAGCGCATTACCCTGAATTACGGAATGCGCTGGAGCAGTTTTACGCAACTGGGACCTTACACAATGTACCAGAAAGATGAAAACCAGAATAAGCTCGATAGCACGGTCTTCAGCAAATGGAAATCGATACAGTCCTATTCAGGATTTGAACCCAGGATTACCTTTCGTTATGGCATCAATAACCAGACATCGGTCAAAGGTTCTGTTACCAGGAACCTCCAGTTCATTCACCTGGTTTCCAATTCAGGTACTACATTGCCTACCGATCTTTGGGTGCCCAGCACTTTTCGTGTAAAGCCCCAAACCAGCTGGCAATATGCAGCAGGTTATTTCCGGAATTTTAAAGACAATGCTATTGAAACTTCTGTAGAAGTGTATTATAAAACGATGCAGAACCAGATAGAGTTTAAGGAAGGTTATACGCCTTCTTTGCGTGATGCGGAAGAAGAATTTGTTTTTGGAAAAGGATGGAGTTATGGAGCAGAATTTTTTGTAAATAAAACCCGCGGAAAATTGAACGGATGGATCGGCTATACCCTTTCCTGGACCTGGAGACAATTTGATGCACTCAACGATGGAATAAAATTCCCTGCCAAATATGACCGCAGGCACGACCTTTCGGTAGTTGCCACCTATGACCTGAATGCTAAATGGAAATTGGGTGGCGTTTTTGTTTATGCCACAGGTAATGCCACTTCATTGCCTGAAAGGTTTTATCTCATGAACGGGGTGCTGACGCAGGAATACAGTGCCATAAACCAGTACCGCCTGGCTGCTTATCACCGCATGGATCTTTCAGCAACATTTACACCTAAACCTGCACGGGTTAAAAAAGTACAGAGTTCATGGGTTTTCAGTATTTATAATGTGTACAACAGGTACAATCCTTACTTTATTTATTTTGCACAGTCGGGAAGTCCGCTGGCAGGCAATCTGAATATCCAGGCCAAACAGGTATCACTTTTTCCTATACTTCCTTCGGTTACCTGGAATTTTAAATTTTAAATGCAGCAGCTCTAAAGCGAAGAGCCTGGTGTATAAAGAATACGCACCATGGCACTTTTTTGTTTATCGGAAGACAGAAACAACCGGTATTTTTTGGTTCCGGCAGTTACAATAAGCATGGCAGTATTTGGAGGAATCGTACCCAGGTTTTCAGCGATCATGGTGAGTTCCTGTTCGGGTTGATCGGCGCTTACCCTGATCTCCATTGAAATAGGTTTCAAACCTAGCCGCTGATTGGAAACAAGAATTTTTTCATCAAGTTTTATGGTAATGGAATCGCCATCAATTTCAGCATTATCATAAAAATCAAGGCGCAGTATACCCGAGTCCACCCTGATCTCCTGTATATGATCAAAAGCAGAGCGCGTTACGCGGGCAAGTTCTATGCGGCCGGGTGTGCAGGCAGCACTTCCATTGAAAACCCTACCACCCCAGTCACCACTCAATTTTTCCTGGTTGCCTTCTTTGGTATAGGTCAAGGTAAAAAAACGGATGCAGGGCGTACAATCTTTGGGCACATGAAAAGTGGTGATACTGTTTTCCTGTATGCTGATGGTTTTTGTAGCGGCATTATAAATCCCATCGTAATTCTTGCGTACATAATTCTGAAGATCAGAAAAATGATAACAAAAACCATACACACTGTTGTTTTTAATATTTACCTGCAACTCTACGTGATAAACTTCAAAACAACCGCCCGCATTCTGCGTTAAGGTTCCTTTCCAGATGCCGTTGAGTTGCTGGGTAAAAGCGGCAGTACCGGATAAAATTAAGTACAGAATAAAAATTAATGTCCATCTCACCTCTGTAAATTAGGTGTATTCGATATGAAGCAGCTGTATAAATTGTATAAGTGGTTTAATCCGGTGATTTCTGTAGCCGGAAACGCACCATGCCATTTTTTTGATCAGTGGAAGTAATGTTGACGCGGTACCTGTTTTTCCCGTCTTCAACGATCATCAGTGAAGTGTTTGGAGGGATCCAGCCCATATTTTCCGCTACCATGATCAAGGTTTGTTCGGGCGCATCTTCACTCAGGCTCAGTTTATACACAATAGGAACAGTTGACAATCTTTGATTGGCCAGCACCAGGTTTCCATTCAGGTAAAGACTTACTGTATCGTTATCCACTTCGCCATTATCAAAAAGTTTAATAATGATTTCTTCATGTTTGACATTGATGGTTTGCACAAGATCATTACTGCGCGACCTGGTAAATTCAGGAACAAAGATCTTTTTTGCAGCCTGCTTTTCCACACGTATAGGTTCAGGCGTACCTAACCGGATCACTGAATCTTGTTTATTTCCCTCCGCAGGCTTCTTTGTGTTTTGAACTTTAGGAGGCGTGGCAGGTTTTTTAGAGGAGGTTGCTGGCTTTTTAGGTGTGACCGTTTTTCTAACTATGGGTGGATTTCTTAAAAATGGTTCTACATAAAAATCGGAAGTGGGCACTTTTCTTAAGAAGACCGTTCCTCCTCCGCAATCACCCCATTTGCCATTTTTCTTTGGATCCTGTTTATTTTCTGTTCTTCCAATATAAGTTCCTTCCAAAAATTCTTCTTTCCCCGACTTTACATAAGTGAATTTATAGTTCATCAGGCAGGTGCCGCCCCCACCAAGATTTCTTACCTCCACCGTTCGAAGTTCCTGTATGTTAAAGCCCTTATTCGTCTTTACAAAGTTACCGGTCATGCTGGCCTTGCCATAAAATCGGGTGTCCAGATAAGAATAGGAAACCCCTTTTACTGTTTGCGTTTTGGATTGCTGAACCTGGAATTCCAATTTGTATTGTTCTCCCATTTCTGTAATAAAATAGCCACGCCAGATACCGGTAAGGTCCTGAGTTGCGCCAGCAAAAGGAAGGGCCAAAAGGAAAAAAAGAAAGTGCCTAATTACAGTATATCCCATTGTGAAGCGCAAATTAATTATTAAGGTTCCTGTAAATCCACCACAGTAAAAGGGGTTTCCTATTCTTATCTGGAC
>MWWA01000349.1_pt1 | contig 12322 bp, 9 predicted proteins | sample 1047341 | NCBI WGS metagenome assembly MWWA01 (sample SAMN06349978, study PRJNA376086) | soil metagenome | isolation source: MS5-1 sample Antarctic (ecotone) soil | place: Antarctica | collected 2015-01-13
TCTACCAGATCTTTTGCGCTTATTTTCTTTTGCTTTACCATAGGAAAATCCTGCTTATCAACCATCCAACTTATTGCCACCTGCCATTACTTCATTGGCCAGGCCACTGAATGCTTCGGGTGAAAATCCATTTAGCCGGGAAACGAAAGAAAGGAAGTTGAAAGTTATAACGAAGAAACCATTGGTTCCTTCGCAGCAAGAAACAAAAAGAAATCCAAGATCACGCAGTGCAAAATTGCGTGTGGCGGAAAAAATAAATACGAACCCTTAGAATATTTAAACATAATAACCAATACCTGCTGAAGAATATTTTGAACATGTATTAAACAGTCAAAATTAATTATGCCTGAAACTGAAAACCCAAAAGAACGGGACTCGCGATTAAACTGGAAATCCTGGTTGAATTATCAATCGATTGTCAGGCAGGTGCCGTTCTTTTTGTTTCTGGCTTTCCTGGCCGTTTTATACATCTATAACGGTCATCATGCAGACAAAACAATCCGGAATATAAACCGGGAAGCAAAACAGGTGAAAGAATTACAGTATGAATATAAAACCGTAAAGAGTGAAGTGATGTTCCGTAGTAAGCAAAGTGAACTGGTAAATGCTGTTGAACCCATGGGATTGAAAGAGCTCACCGTATCACCTGTTATTTTAAAAGATTCTTTATAAAAATTAGCAGCTTAGAAAGTTGGAAATAAAAAAGGACATATTGTGGCGTGTTTACCTGAGTTTCATTGGCATTGGTTTGCTGGGATGCTTTGTTATAGGTAAGGCTTTTTATATTCAAAATATGGAAGGTGAATATTGGCGCAGCATGAGCGACAGTCTTCACCAGCGCATTGTTCCATTGGAAGCAGATCGCGGGACTATTTACAGTGAGGACGGACAAATGCTCAGCACTTCATTACCCACTTTTGACATTTACATTGATTTTGCGGCAGAAGGATTAAGGGATAAAAACGGAAAAAGATTTAAAGAAAATCTTGATTCATTTGCAATCGCTATGTCTGCTTTCTTTGGCGATAAATCAAAAGCTGCTTATAAGAATCAACTGGAAGCAGGCTATAAATCTAAGACCCGATATTATTCTTTGAAAAAGAAATTGACTTTCGCGCAATATAAAATTTTTCGTGAGTTTCCATTAGTAAGGTTAGGAAGAAATAAAAGCGGTGTAATTACCGAAGTAAACAGCGTTCGTTTAAATCCGTATGGTTTATTAGCTAACCGTACTATTGGACTTTCAAGAAACAATGCACAAAACGTTGGATTAGAAAATACCTATGATTCTTTGCTTCGTGGTGCCACCGGTCAGCGGTTGGTACGTTTTATTGCAGGAGGTGCAGCCATCCCGGTTGAAGGTTATGAAATAGAGCCAGAGAATGGAAAGAACATTATAACAACGATCGATGTAAACATGCAGGACATCGCAGAAAATGCTTTGATGAAAATGATGTTGCAAAGTGAGGCGCAAACCGGTACCTGCGTGGTTATGGAAGTAAGCACTGGTAAAATCAAAGCTATTGCTAACCTGGGAAGGCAGGAGGACGGCAGCTATTGGGAAGATTATAATTATGCATTGAGAACCACTGAACCCGGTTCAACCATTAAACTGGCTACTTTAATAGCAGTTTTGGGCGAAGGTAAAAAGACAATCCATGATCCGGTGCAGATCGGAACTACCGGTAATGCATACGTGGGCGTTAGAAATGTTACTGATGCAGAAAGAGCTCCCAAGGCTTTAATGAGTGTTAAAGAATGTTTTGCGCATAGTTCCAACGTAGGGATGAGCCGCATCGCTTACGATGCATTCGCATCAAACCCTGATAAGTTTTTGGAGTACCTGAAACATTTTCAATTGAACAGCCGGACCGGAATCGATTTAACCGGAGAAGAAAAACCAAAATTACCAAGAATAAAGAAAAATAATGAAGGGCTTCATGCCATGGTTACTATGAGCTTTGGATATGCCATTGAAGTTAGCCCGATGCAAACGCTTACATTATATAATGCGATTGCCAATAATGGTAAAATGATGAAACCTTACCTGGTGAACCGCATTGAAAATGATGGTTTGTTGGTTAAAGAGTTTAACCCGGTTGTTGTAGTCGATGAAATTGCCAAACCGTCTGTTGTAACTGCCGTACAGGAATGCCTGAATGCAGTATCCATTGAAGGCACAACCAAAAGAGTATTTAAAGAAACACCTTTTGCGGTTGCAGGTAAAACCGGAACATCTCATTATGCCAGCGGAGAAATAAAATATCATCATGGTATTTACCAGGCTTCCTATGTTGGATATTTTCCTGCAAATGAGCCGAAATACAGCTGCATCGTTGTGATAAAAACAAAACCACGTGCAGCCATGCATTATGGTGGCCAACTTGCGGCACCTGTTTTCAAAGAAGTAGCTACTAAGTTATACGCGATGTACGTGGAAGATAAACAGCCGGTTAAAAACAAATTTGCTCCTGACAGCACAGGCTTTTTTTATGCTGGTTATACCAGCGATGTTAAGGATATATTCAATCAACTTGGATTGAGATATAAAGACTCAGTAACACAAAATTTTTGGAGCACTGTTTACGATCAGCAATATTCAACAGTTGTTTCTGGAAATGCGGTAAAACCAAAACGGATGCCTGATGTAAAAGGACTTGGTTTAAAAGACGCCCTTTACTTATTGGAGAATATGGGTGTTAAAGTGGTGATTGGTGGAAAAGGAAAAGTAGTTGAACAATCAATTGCGCCCGGTACCGGCTTAAAAAACGGAATGACGGTGTACCTGGATTTCAGTTAAAATATTTTATTAGTTACATGCAATCATTAACAGACTTATTGTACAAAGTGAACCTGAGATCAGTCTTGGGTAGCATGGCCATGCAGGTAAGTGATGTGCAAACAGATTCAAGAAAGGTTACGCCTGATACATTGTTTATTGCTGTTAAAGGAGTGCAGGTTGACGGACACCTGTTTATTGAAAATGCTATTGAAAATGGTGCTACCGCTATTGTTTGCGAGGAGGCGCCAACACCTATAATAGATGGTATCACCTATATAACAGTTGATAACAGTGCTTTGGCAGCTGGTTACATAGCACATAATTTTTTTGGAACGCCTTCTGCAAAATTGAAGATTGTTGGTGTTACCGGAACCAATGGAAAAACCACTGTAGCAACACTTTTATATAAACTATTTACTGTACTGGAATCCAAATGTGGGTTGATCAGTACGGTTGAAAACAAGATTGGAGATCAGTTACTTCCCGCATCATTTACTACCCCTGATGCTATTACACTAAATGCATTATTGAAACAAATGGTGGATGCAGGTTGTGAGTATGTATTTATGGAATCCAGTTCTCATGCCGTTCACCAGCATCGTATGGCAGGCATCCATTTTAGCGGAGCTGTATTTACCAATATCACCCATGATCATTTGGATTATCATCAAACTTTTGATGAATACATCCGTGTAAAAAAATCTTTTTTTGATGGATTGTCTTCAGATGCATTTGCCATCAGCAACCTGGATGATAAGCGTGGTACAGTAATGCTGCAAAATACATCTGCCAAAAAATATTTTTACAGCCTCAAAACAATGGCTGATTTTAAAGGAAAGATTTTGGAAAATGCATTGACAGGTTTAGTGATGAATGTAAATGAACAGGAAGTACACTTCCGGTTAATTGGAGAATTTAATGCTTATAACCTTTTGGCAGTGTATGGTACTGCCATTTGTTTGGGGAGGGAGAAAACGGAAGTGCTTCAATATCTCAGCATGTTAACAGGCGCCGAAGGCAGATTTGATTTCATCCTTTCACCCAAAGAAAAAATTATGGGCATAGTTGATTATGCACATACACCGGATGCACTGTTGAATGTGTTACAAACAATTAAAAAATTGGTTAAAAGTGATGAGCAGGTCATTACGGTTGTGGGTTGCGGTGGCGACAGGGACAAAACAAAACGACCTGTTATGGCGGAAGTAGCTTGTGCGCATAGTCACCGGGTGATTTTAACGAGTGATAATCCACGTACGGAAGATCCATTGCAGATTATTGCTGATATGGAAGCCGGTTTGAGTACGACAGCAAAAAGAAAATACATTTCCATTGCAGATAGAAAAGAAGCGATCAAGACTGCCGTTAGCCTGTCAGCACCAGAGGATATAGTGTTGATTGCAGGTAAGGGTCATGAAAAATACCAGGAGATCAAAGGTGTCAAACATCATTTCGATGATAAGGAAGTATTGATGTCGATGTTCGAATTGTTAGATAAGTAAGATAAAAAAGCAGCATGCTATATCATTTATTTGAATGGTTTAAATCAGAAGGAATAAGTTTCCCGGGCAGTCTGCTGTTCCAGTTCATTTCCTTTCGGGTGATGCTTGCCGTTATACTTTCTCTTGCTATTACTACTTTATATGGAAGAAGGGTGATCAATTTCCTCAAGAAAAAACAAATAGGTGAAAGTGTCCGGGAACTTGGACTGGCAGGAGAGAAGATTAAAAAAGGCACACCTACCATGGGTGGTATCATTATCATATTGGGCATTTTAATTCCAACCTTGTTGATTGCAGATCTGAATAAAGTTTATATCAGGTTAATGATCGTAAGCACAATTTGGTTAGGACTCATTGGATTTATTGATGATTATTTGAAGTTGAGGGCAAAACGTAAAGTGCAGGAGTCTGGAGAAAATTATAAAAAAGGTGATAAGGACGGATTAGCGGGGTGGTTCAAAGTTTTAGGTCAGGTTGGGCTTGGCGTAATTATCGGGGCAACATTATATTTTAATGATAATGTAAGCATCTGGCGGGAATATATTGGTACACATAATCCGGCAGATACAACGCAGATCGTAAGAATGGTTGATGGCAATCAAAAGATCTTTGTAGAAACAAAAGTTCCAATTACGACCATTCCTTTTGTAAAAAATCATGAATTCAATTATTCAAAACTTTTACCTGCAAGCCTGAGAGATTTTACCTGGGTTTTATACATTCTCATTGTGATATTTATCATAACGGCCGTTTCAAATGGTTCTAATATAACCGATGGTTTGGATGGGTTAGCAACGGGTACATCAGCATTGATTGGCGTCTGCCTGGGAATTTTTGCCTATGCAAGTGGTAACTTTTTTGTAGCTGATTATCTCAACATCATGTATATACCCAACCTGGATGAATTGAGTATTTACATAGCAGCAATGATAGGAGCATGCGTAGGATTTCTCTGGTACAATTCATATCCTGCGCAGGTTTTCATGGGTGATACCGGTAGTCTTACACTAGGAGGTGTCATTGCGGCTATTGCTATAATAGTTCATAAAGAATTATTGATACCTATTTTCTGTGGTGTTTTCCTGGTGGAGAATTTAAGTGTGATGATGCAGGTAGGTTATTTTAAATATACAAAGCGAAAATTTGGTGAAGGCAGAAGGATTTTTTTAATGAGTCCCTTGCATCATCATTATCAAAAAAAAGGATATCATGAATCGAAGATTGTTACAAGGTTTTGGATCATCACTGTTTTATGCGTGGTTTTCTCTATTGTAACGTTGAAGCTTAGATGAAAAATAATCAGGTGGTAATTACCATGTAAAGAAGACTTGCTGAAAAACCCGAACTACCCTGGAACTGCTCTGAAAGAAACGTGCTGTAGATAAACCAATACTTACGAAAAACCCCTTACCGTACTAGGTTGTACGGAGTATATGAATAATGAAAAAACGAATGGTCATATTAGGTGGTGGTGAAAGTGGTGTGGGCGCAGCACTGCTGGCTGCAAAAAAAGGATATGAGGTTTTTTTATCGGATGGAGGCTCTTTGAAGGAATTGTATCGTAACAAGTTGAAGATGGCTTCAATTGATTTTGAAGAAGGCAGTCATTCTGCTGATAAAATATTATCCGCAAATGAAGTGGTCAAAAGTCCTGGTATACCAGAAAAGGCTGAAATGGTTCGACAGATCAGGGCAGCAGGTATACCAATGATCAGTGAAATAGAATTGGCTTATCGCTATAAAGGGGACAGTAAGATTATTGCAATAACCGGCAGCAACGGTAAGACCACTACAACGGCTTTAATTTATCACGTATGTAAAGTAGGAGGAATAGATGCGGCACTCACTGGTAATATTGGTTATTCATTTGCCATGCAGGTAGCAGAAAATCCTAAACCTTTATATGTGGTGGAGATCAGCAGCTTTCAACTGGATGATATAAAAACATTCAGACCCGATGTGGCAGTATTGACGAATATCACTGAAGATCATCTTGACAGATACGATTACAATTTTGAGAATTATATACGCAGTAAGTTCCGGATAACCGAAAATCAACAACCCGGTGATCATTTTATTTACTGTGCGGATGATGAAGTAACGATGAAGTATTTAAACAAATTTACAAAACTAGCTAACCCACTACCCATTACCATGAAAGGAGAAGTAAAAAACGGAGCATTTATAAAAGACGGAGATGTTTACATCAGAGTGGGACATGAACAAACCACAATGAGTGTATTCGACTTCGCTTTAAAAGGAAAGCATAATCAGTACAACACTATGGCAGCATGCGTGGCGGGAGCAACAATGGAGATCAGGAAAGAAAAGATCCGGGAAGCAGTGCAAACTTTTCAAAGTCTTGAACATCGTATGGAATCGGTTGCTACTGTTAGAGGTGTTGAATTCATAAACGACAGTAAGGCTACGAATGTAAATTCAACCTGGTATGCTCTTGAGAGTATGGAAAAACCAACCATTCTTATTTTGGGTGGTGTGGATAAAGGAAATGATTATTCATTGCTGACAGAACTGGTGAAGGAAAAGGTAAAAGCTATCGTATGTATGGGAACCGATAACAGGAAGATTCATGAAGCATTTGGTCATGCAGTTAATACGATCATTAATACAGCGAGTGCTGCAGAAGCCGTTCATGCATCATTCCACTTTGCAGAAAAGGGAGATGTAGTGCTATTGAGCCCGGCTTGTGCAAGTTTTGATTTATTCAGTAATTATGAAGACAGGGGAAACCAATTTAAGCAATCGGTTAAAAACCTTTAATTTTTTTAGAATCAATTCTTCTTTTTATAAATATGGAATTGAATAAAACATTGGAATAAATAATGAATAACCCAGGAGACATACGTTTTTCACAGGTAGGAAGCCAATTAAATACACGCAATCTTTTAGACAGAACCAAAGGTGACCGTGTTATATGGGCATTGGTGGTTTTGCTTGTATTAATATCCCTGCTGGTTGTTTACAGTGCAACAGGTTCTCTGGCATATAAAATGTATAAGGGCAACACAGAGATATATTTATTCAAGCAGGTTGCATTTATCGCTGTGGGCATTATCTGTATTTATTTTGCACACCGTGTTAATTATACTATTTATTCAACGGTTTCAACTTTTCTTTTCTTATTGGTAATTCCTTTATTGATCTATACATTATTTTTTGGGGTAACCATGAATGAAGGAAGCAGATGGATCAGGCTTCCAATCATTAACCTGACATTTCAAACGTCGGATTTTGCAAAACTTGCTTTATTCATGTACCTGGCCAGGCAACTTAGTAAAAAGCAACATGTAATTAAAGATTTTAAGAAAGGGTTTTTACCGGTTATTATTCCAATTATAATTATTTGCGGGTTAATTGCTCCGGCCAATCTTTCTACCGCATTATTATTAGGTGCAAGTTGTATGTTACTATTATTTATAGGTCGTGTACGTGCCAGGCATTTATTATTAACAGGTGCCATTGCAATGATACCCATTGCTATGTTGGTGATGGCGGCAGTCATCCAACATAATACTTCGGATGCTGATACTGTTACATCGAAAGAGTCTTCATCCAAACTTTTTGTGCGGGTTAGTACCTGGGTTAACAGGGTAGAAGCATTTATGTACAGTAGCAAGAGTGCCGACAATGATGATAATTATCAAACCAACCAGGCTAAGATAGCTATTGCAAAAGGTGGGATGTTTGGGGTTGGTCCGGGAAATAGTACACAAAGAAATTTTCTCCCACAGGCATACAATGACTTTATTTATCCCATTATCATTGAAGAATATGGATTAATTGGCGGGGCATTCATCGTATTTATTTACCTGGTTTTTCTGTATCGCAGTATACGCATTTTTAAAAGATGCCCATTTGCTTTCGGTGCATTTTTAGCACTTGGATTAAGTTTTACATTGGCCATCCAGGCTATTTCAAATATGGCGGTAAGTGTAAATATTTTACCGGTAACCGGTGTTACGCTTCCACTGATAAGTATGGGCGGAAGCAGTTTTCTTTTTACCTGTGTTTCAATCGGAATTATTTTAAGTGTTGCGCGTAACGTGGAAAAAATGGAAAAGCCTGTTGTAATAAATGAAACAAATGATTCTAAAGAAGAAGAGGAATGAGCATTGAGATGAACCATACCGTGAATGAATTAAATACCTCTTTCAAAAAAGGCGGCCGCATCATCATAGCTGGGGGTGGCACCGGCGGACATATTTTTCCCGCTATTGCTATCGCCAATGCACTTCGCCGGAAAGATCCAACCATTTCTATTTTGTTTGTAGGTGCAAAAGGTAAAATGGAAATGGAAAAAGTTCCACAGGCAGGATATGAGATCATTGGATTGGACATTGCCGGTTTCAACAGAAGTTCATTATTGAAAAACCTGGCTCTGCCATTTAAGATTTTAAAAAGCATGGGACAGGCCAGTAAAGTGATGAATGATTTTAATCCTGATGTTGTCGTTGGTGTGGGTGGGTATGCAAGTTTTCCGATGCTTCGGATTGCACAAAAAATTGGAATTCCAACGCTTATACAGGAACAAAATTCTTATGCGGGCAAAACAAATAAACTGTTGGGGAAAAAGGCGGCAAGGATCTGTGTTGCCTACGATGGTATGGATAAAGTTTTCCCTGCACATAAAATAAAAAAAACAGGTAACCCTGTCCGTGATACCATAGAAAATATTACTATATCCCAGCCTGAGGGATTGAGACATTTTTCCCTGGAAGAAGATAAAAAAACATTGTTGGTTGTGGGTGGAAGCCTGGGTGCAAAATCCGTGAATGAAGCCATTGAAAAACATATTGATAAACTCTTGAAGAATAATATCCAGTTGATCTGGCAAACAGGTAAAAATTTTGTTCATAAAGCTGCTGAACAAGCTGTTGATCACCGGTCCGTTTGGGTGAATGATTTTATTTCGCAAATGGAATATGCTTATGCCGCCGCCGACCTGGTTGTTTCAAGAGCCGGTGCTTTGGCTATAGCAGAATTATGTATTGTTAAGAAGCCCGTTTTGTTTGTACCCTATCCGCATGCCGCTGAAGATCACCAAACCGTCAACGCTTTAAGTTTAGTTAACCAGAATGCTGCGTTGATGGTTCCCGATGGTGAGGCGCTGGATAAAGTGGTGCCAATGATCATCGAATTGGCAAAAGATGAGGAAAGGCAACTGGAACTCAAAGAGAACATTGGCAAAATGGCTATGCTGAAAGCGGATGAAACAATTGCCGATGAAGTGTTTTCATTAATTAAAAGTAAAAAAAAGTAGAACGATCATATACTAAATGCATAAACAACAAGGAATATCAACTTCCGACAGCCAGTTAAACTTTTCCAATGGAATTTATTTCATTGGCATTGGTGGAATTGGGATGAGTGCTATTGCCAGGTATTTTCATACACAGGGTGTTTCTGTTAGTGGGTATGATAAAACAGAAACCCAACTTACAAAAGAATTAGTGCGTTCCGGAATAACCGTTAGTTATGTGGATGATGTATCGTTAATACCTAGGGAAATTTCTTTGGTTGTTTTTACGCCCGCCATTCCAAAAGATCACCAGGGACTGAATTTTTATCAGCAAAATGGTTACCAGGTTATTAAAAGAAGTGATGTACTAAAGATCATCACTGAAAATTCTTTCAATATTTGCGTGGCCGGAACGCATGGAAAAACAACTGTATCAACCATGACAGCTCACATTTTAAGACATAGCGGTTTTGGTTGTAATGCTTTCCTGGGTGGTATTTCAGTAAATTATGGTACAAATTTCTGGAGCCATGAAAAGAATGTTTGTGTTGTTGAAGCCGATGAATATGATCGCAGTTTCTTAAAACTTTCTCCCGATGTAGCCGTGATTACATCTATGGATGCTGATCACCTGGATATCTACCATACCGAAGAAGCGTTGCAGGATGCATTTATCCAGTTCAGTGAAAAAGTAAAAAATAATGGTATTCTTATCAGCAAATTTGGCTTAAAGAGAGGATCTGAACTAAAGTCAGGTAATCATATTAGTTATAGCCTGCAGAATGAAAGTGCCGGCGTTTATGCCGCCAATATCAGGATGGATAATGGCAGTTATGAATTTGACGTGGTATTAACAGATAAGGTGTTAGAAAGTTTTCGCTTAAACATGGGCGGTATGCATAATGTGGAAAATATTGTTGCCGCTGTGGCTGTTGCCAATCACCTGGAGATTGACGAGGAGAAAATTAAAGCAGCTGTTGTTGAATTTAAAGGAGTTAAGAGAAGGTTTGAATATATCATCAAAAATGACCGCCTGGTGTTTATTGATGATTATGCGCACCATCCGGAGGAATTAAAAGCATTGATAAAAAGCGCTAAAGCATTGTTTGGAAATTGGCGATGCACCCTGATTTTTCAACCCCATTTGTTTAGTCGTACCGGCGATTTCACGGACGCTTTTGAGGAAAGCCTTGATCTGGCCTACCAGGTGATCCTATTACCCATTTACCCAGCCCGTGAATTACCCATTGAAGGCGTTAACAGTGAAATGATTGCAGGTAAAATGACCAACAAAACGCATAAGGTGATGAGTAAAGAATCAATGCTCGAATGGATTCGAAAGGATTATATTCCAGCAACGAGTTATGAATTTGGAGAGATTGTAATAACAGCTGGAGCCGGGGATATTGATGCACTGGTTGAACCAATAAAAAAAGAATTGCAAGCCATATAAAATGAATGCTAAAAGAACCATACAAAAATTTCTGATCGCACTTGTCTGGATGGCACTGGGTTCAGGAATGCTGGTATTATTAGTCGCCGCAATAGGAAAGCAAAATCGGCAAACATGCCAGGGCTATGCAATATCTGTGAAAGGTGGAAAAAGTCATGTATTCATTAATGAAAAGGAAATTTTGCAGCTGGTGAAAACCGCAGCCAATGGAAATATAAAAGGCAAAACATTAAGCAGTTTCAGGATGAAAAAAATGGAATCACTGCTTGAAGCAAATAAGTGGATACTGGATGCGGAATTGTATTTTGATAACCAGAATATGCTGCAGATCTCAGTAGCTGAACGTTCCCCTGTGGCAAGAGTATTTACAATATCAGGTTTTTCTTTTTACATCGACAGCAGCGGCACCCGTATTCCTTTATCCCAGCATTACACTGCAAGAGTGCCGGTATTTACCGGCTTCCCGGAGTCGAAAAAAGTATCAAAGGCAGACAGCATACTTATGTTGCAAATTAAAAATGCGGCTATTTTTATTGACAATCATCCTTTTTGGAAAGCACAGGTTTCACAGGTAAGTATAACTGAAGATCACCAGTTTGAAATGATACCTGTAATAGGAAATCATGTTGTTTTATTAGGTGATGGAGCGAATTTGGAAAAGAAATTTCACCGGTTGTTTATTTATTATAAACAAGTGGCCGGGAAAAAGGGATTTGATACATATGAAATGTTGAATGTGCAATTCGATGGCCAGGTTGTAGGAACCAGGAAAGGTGCGGCGTTATCAGGAAATGTTTTACAGCAACAGCGTACAAAAGCCATGCAAACTGTGCAGACGGCATATAATGAAAAAGCTGTTGTGAAAGAAGCTATCAACCAGGGGAATAAAATTTTACAGACTCAAAACGTAAAAAAGGAAGTGGTAAAACCAGCGAAGCCGGAACCTGAGATGACAACTGAAAAGAAAACGCCTAAAGCGGTTATGAAAAAGAGAAGTGAAAACGAATAAAATGTTTAAAATTTTTTAACTATCCAAATCTAAAAAAACCTGAAGAAATAAATTTAGAACATGCAACAACTAAAAACAACATAACATGAACACAGAAAAACCCATTATTATCGGTCTTGATATAGGGACTACCAAAATTGCGGTCATTGCCGGGCGAAAGAATGAATTCGGCAAGCTGGAAATCTTAGGATTCGGTCGTTCCCATAGCAATGGCGTCAAACACGGACAAGTATTAAATATTGATGAAACGATAAAAGCCATACGGACTGCTTTGGACAATTGCTATGCCAGTAATCCTGACCTTGATGTCAACGAG
>MWWA01000350.1_pt1 | contig 12302 bp, 12 predicted proteins | sample 1047341 | NCBI WGS metagenome assembly MWWA01 (sample SAMN06349978, study PRJNA376086) | soil metagenome | isolation source: MS5-1 sample Antarctic (ecotone) soil | place: Antarctica | collected 2015-01-13
TGCAGCTGCTACTGCTTCCGCTATTACCTTGGTTCCGTGTTGAAATTTTTTCATCTCAAATACGCCCATAGGTCCATTCCATAAAATAGTTTTAGAATCAAGAATCACTTTTCTAAACATGTCACAAGCATTGGCACCAATATCCAAACCCAGCCAACCTTCGGGGATATTTTTACTGAGGGAGGATGAAATTTCTGTATCCTCGGCAAATTTTTCAGCAATAATAGAATCATGTGGCAAATGAATGCTCACACCATTTTCTTCAGCCTTTTTTAGCAAGTTCAGTGCAGTGTCTAACCTATCTTCTTCGCAAAGGGATTTGCCAATTTTCCCTCCCTGGGCTTTAAAAAATGTATAAGCCATACCACCACCAATAATTATATCCGTTGCTTTGCTAAGCAGGTTTTCAATAATGAGAATCTTATCCGAAACTTTAGCACCACCTATTATGGCAGTGAATGGTTTTTGTGAATTTTGCAGAATTTTTTCAGCACTGGTTATTTCCCGTTCCATTAACAGGCCAAACATTTTTTTTCCTTTTTCAAAATACTTTGCAATTATTGCTGTTGATGCATGTGCCCGGTGTGCCGTTCCAAATGCATCATTCACATACAGATCACCCAGCAATGATAATTTCTTAGCAAAGCTTTCATCACCCTTTTCTTCTTCTTTATAAAAACGAAGATTCTCCAGTAACAGAATTTCACCTGGTTTTAAAGAAGAAGCTTTTTGTTTAGCTGCTTCACCTATACAATCTTCAGCAAATATTACCGGGATGCCGGTTTTTTTGGATAAATGACTGACCAGGTGTTTTAGTGAAAATTTCTCTGATGGCCCATCTTTAGGACGGCCAAGATGCGACATAAGAATTACACTTCCACCATCCTCAATCACTTTTTGAATGGTAGGTAAAGTGGAAGTAATCCTTGTATCATCTGTAATGATATTATCATCATCCAATGGAACATTAAAATCGACACGGATTAATGCTTTACAATCTTTAAAATTAAAATCAGTAAACTGGTTCATATACAAAGTTTAATATCATCAAATTTAATATAAACAAAAATGCCCCGGTTATGGGGCATTATTTTTTGCAGGGTAATTATTTATTTATTCATCAATTCCGCAAAATATTTAACTGTGCGAACTAACTGGGACACATAACTCATTTCATTATCATACCAGCTGACTGTTCGAACCATTTGCGTATCGCCAACAGTAATTACTTTTGTTTGGGTGCCATCAAATAATGAACCATAATGTATACCAATAATATCACTGCTAACGATCTGGTCTTCGGTATAACCAAAACTATCATTTGATGCGGCTTTCATAGCTGCATTCACTTCATCAACAGTAACCTTTTTACCCAGAGTAACTGTTAATTCGGTTAGTGATCCTGTTAAAATCGGTACCCGTTGTGCGCTGCCATCCAGCTTACCTTTTAAACTTGGCAATACCATGCCAATGGCTTTTGCTGCACCTGTACTGTTTGGAACAATATTCTGCGCTGCGGCCCGGGCCCGGCGTAAATCGCCTTTAGCATGAGGTGCATCTTGTGTATTCTGATCATTCGTATATGCATGAACGGTAGTCATCAAACCGGCCAGTATGTTATATTTTTCCTCCAGCACCTGGGCCATAGGAGCCAGGCAGTTGGTAGTACAAGATGCACAACTGATTATAGTTTCACTGCCATCTAATATTTTATGGTTTACATTGAAAACAATGGTCTTTAAATCGCCGGTCGCTGGTGCTGAAATAACCACTTTTTTTGCGCCAGCATTTAAATGGGCTGATGCTTTATCTTTATCTGCAAAGAAACCGGTACACTCTAATACCACGTCTACATCATGATCTTTCCATGGAATTTGAGCAGGATCTTTTTGGGCGTATACATTAATAACGTTACCATCTATAGTTATGGATTTTTCTCCTGATTTAATATCCGCATCAAAGCGCCCCTGTGCACTATCGTATTTCAGTAAGTGAGCCAAAACTTCCGGGCTTGTAAGATCGTTAACAGCCACTACATCGATACCTTCCATTTTATATATCTGACGATAAACTAACCGGCCTATTCTTCCAAAGCCATTAATAGCAACTTTTACTGTGCTCATAATTGAATTATTTAAATTTAAATGCCGTGCGAAGGTACAATATTGAAATTATTTTTAAGCCGGCAATAACCATTGCAATATTTAATAAAGATGTACATTAAATAATCATTCTTTATTGAAACCTATTTTCAGTATTAAATTAAATTATTTTGGCTCATTTTCGTTGAGACCCTATCTTTGCCGTCCTTTAAGAGAACGGCCCGTTCGTCTAAGGGCTAGGACACCACCCTTTCACGGTGGTGATACGGGTTCGAATCCCGTACGGGCTACCAACAGCAAGGCTTTGATTGATTTCAAAGTCTTTTTTTGTTATGGTACATGTTTACGTGATACAAAGTCTTTCTGATGATACCTGGTACACCGGTATGGCCATTGATCCCACCAAAAGATTAAAAGAACATAACAAGGGAAAGAACCGTTTTACAAAAGGACACATGCCCTGGAAATTAATCTTTACCGAAGAACATCCCAATTGGGAAGTTGCCAGAAAAAGAGAAAAATATTTTAAAACGGCTGCCGGAAAAAAATGGTTGAAAAATTATTTCACTACCCATAACGGTGGTGAGACAATTTTTTACGCTTTTTTTATTCTGTACCTGGCTTACCAGAGCTATATACAAATCTAACCCTTGCGCTTTTGCTTTCTGTAGAAGTTAAAAACAAACGAAATCGTTTATCTCCGGCCGTTACAATTAGCAGGGCAGTATTGGGTGGGATACTCCCTTCATTTTCCGCAACCATCTCCACTTCCTGAAAAGTATTTTGAGGATCAATTCTTAAAGTCATAGTAACCGGTTTGGCACCCAGTCTTTGATTAGAAAGTACCGTTATATTATTTACCCGAACGGTAATACTGTCACCATCGATTTCACCGTTATCATAAAAATCCAACCTGAGTTCACCGGTATCAATCAATACTTCAGGTATTTCTTTAAAAGAAGATTCTTTTACCCGGGTAAGAACAATAAAACCTGATTCACAATCACGATTTGTGCCCATTATTTTTCCAGTCCATTCGCCCCGCAGTGTTTCAATATTTCCTTCTTTTGAATATATAAGATCATATTTTTTTATACAAACAATACAACGATCAGGAATTTTAAAAGTGGTAACATCTCCTTCCTGTACAATCAGTTTTTTTGTCTGCTGATTATAATTACCACGAACATCTTTCTTTACATAATAATCTATATCCTGGAAATGATATGAATCCCCATACACTTCATTACCCGATGTTTTTATTTGCAACTCGATATTGTTTTGAGAAAAACAACTACCCGGAATTCCTAAGTTTCCTTTCCAAAAACCACTCAGATCCTGCCCAAAAGAGAAGTATTGAATGAATGACATTAAAAAAAGTAATAGAAATTTTTTCACACCTTAATTTAAGCAGATTTATCGATGGGAATGATGTTTTAAGAAAAAGCTAACAAACCATAAATGGTGCTGGATAATATTGTTCCATTAAGAATTAAAAAAAATTCCCTGCATGAACAGGGAATTTGTATAAAACTGCTTGATTTGAAAAAGATGATTATTTTTTAGCGATATCAAATTTCTTAAAAATGGATCTTACACCCGCATCCACTTCTTTACTGGTCATTCTTCCGCTGGCAACTTCAGTAGTCGTCCAACCCTGCCAAACTGTTTTATCAGTTTTTGCATCAATCATTGTTACCGTCAGCGTACCTTCTTTAATGGGTGTTTCATAATTGTCATAACCAAGAAATTGAGGCGGGTAATAAATAGTACCATAACGCCTTGTGTAGGGATTATAATACACCCTGGTATGCGGTCTGGTATAAACAGGTTCTGTTTCCTGCCTTACATTTCTTTCAACCAGTACGTCATAACTTAGCAGCACATCCGGGTTTTCATTCACCATGCGCCATCCATTCATATCCAGTTCTGTGTTTACTGCGTCACGCACTCTTTCGGCGGCTATGGCGGATGCATCAACCCGCTGCGAATCTTTTTGAATCCAGGAAAAAGTTTGATAACTACTGAAATCCGTGTTCTCATCTTTTTCAAAAAAAGCCGTGGATGCACATCCCGCCAGGAATAAAGAGGCGATTGCAAACAGGCCCAACATATTAAATTTTATTTGTTTCATAATAACACTCCCTTTTTTATTGTAGACGATGTTATTACAGCAATAATTGTACTTGGTCTACTAAAGGTTTGTGAAGATTAGTTCTGTTGTTAGTAATAATTGGCGGCCAGGATATGTTTCTGATTGAATGAGAATTAACAATTAACCTAACCCGGTTTCATAATGCATTTCAGGGATCTCAATATCTGCAAATCCTTTTTTTACAAGTCGCTCTTTAAAATCCTGCTGTACATCATATTCACCGTGCACTAAAAACATTCTTTGTACCTGTTTAGGATCCTGGCAGGCTAGCCATTGATAAAGATCTTCATAATCACCATGCGCACTCATGCTTCTTATTGAGCCTACTTCTGCATGTACTTCGTGCCGTACACCAAAAATGCCTACTTCTTTGGCGCCACTTAACAACCTTGCACCTAAAGAATTTGGTTCACAATAGCCGGTCATCAATATCGTGTTACGACTGTTCTCAATATTATTCCGAATGTGATGTTTTACACGTCCGGCATCTGCCATTCCACTGGCAGATATGATTACGCAAGGCTCATCATAAAAATTTAACAACTTTGATTGTTCTACACTGCGAATGAATTTCAAACCCTTGAAATGAAATGGATCTTCATCAACCGACAAAATCTTTTGAATATGCCGGTTAAAGTTTTCAGGAAAACTCTTCATCATTTCCGTTGCCTCAATACTCAGTGGACTATCTACAAAATAAGTTATTTCAGGAAGCCGGTTTTCCAGTTCAAGTTGGTTAAGTGCAAATAAGATTTCCTGTGTACGTCCTACACTAAAAGCAGGCATTATAAGTTTGCCTTTTTTCTCGAGGCAAGCTTTCTCTATCCATTTCAATATGATATCAGGTGTGGTCAGGTGCAAATCGTGAAGACTGTTTCCATATGTAGATTCCATAATAATAAAATCAGCCTGCGGAAATGTTTGTGGCGATTTCAGGATCACATCGCGATAACGGCCAACATCACCACTGAAAGTTAATGTTTGATATTTACCACTGTCATTGATTTTTAAATGCACACATGCACTGCCGATAATATGACCGGCATCGGAAAATAATAATTCCACTTCGGGTATGATCTCAACCCATTCGCCATATTCTACGGGCCTAAAAAAACCAAATGATCGTTGGGCATCTTCTAAGGTATATAGCGGTTTTACATATGGCTGATCATTTAATGCTCTTCGTTTATTAGCGTATTTCACCTCATCTTCCTGTATGCCTGCTGAATCTTCCAGCAGAATTGTGGTTAATGCTTTTGTGGCAGTTGTACAGAATATTTTTCCTTTAAAACCTTCCTGCACCAATCTTGGAATCAACCCACTGTGATCAATATGCGCATGAGATAAAACCATAACATCAATAGATGTAGGATCAAAACCAAAATGCCGGTTCAAACCATTTGTATCTTTTCCCATGCCCTGGAACAATCCACAATCTAAAAGGATCCTTTTACCATTTTTTAAAGTGATGATATGTTTTGAACCCGTTACGCAGCGGGCAGCACCGTGGAATGAAATTTTCATCTTTTAAATTATTGAAATAATGCTATTCTTTAAAAAAGCAAAAACTAAGAAAAATTTTCCAGTATACTTTCATTTTAATGATATTTCAAAATTATCATTTGATTTGAAAGTGGAATGTTCGGTGCTTTTAATAAGAGTTAGTTGCTCCATCGAAGCTCCATAATGAAAAAAAAACCGCACATTGCTGTGCAGTTTTCATAAAATAAAATTGAACTGATCACTTAATAAATGGATCCACAATCGCTAATACCTGGGCTTTTGTTAATGGCTCATCAAATGCGCCGGAAGCATCTTCAGCAGTTACGGCTGTTCCGCCAATACCTACTATGTCTACAGTTGCCTGCGTGGTTATTTCTTCACCATCATAACTGGGCTGAATAGCCGCATTTGCCGCGCCTGCTTCTATATTGCTCATCTTGCCAATTATCCATGGCTGAATGTTGCCCGTAACTAATGCGCTTGGCTTGTTTTTACGCATGTAACGAATTTTAGCCGCGTGCCTTGCTTCAACGGAATGTATCCGAAGCGCGGCAGTAAGCACATCATTATTACTCATTAAATTAGCCGCCTGTCCTTTGTATGCTCTCACACCGGTGTCTTCAAACACCTGCGCTACGGCAAGTAACAGATCATAATTAACAAACGCCGTGGCAAAAGGTCCTGTACCGCTTCCATTACCGCCACTAAAATCAAAATCATTGGCAGTAAAAGAAACCGGTGTGCCAATCGGCATGATAGCGGCACGTAAGAACGCAACGTGCGCTATTTCATGATCACGGATAAGGGTAAGCGCAGCTTTATCCGCGGCTGAAGCGGTACCGACTGCGGCAGAGGCAACGGCCTGTTTGTAAAATTCCGCTTCAAGATATTCAAGCGTTAAAGCAAAATTCAACACATCCACAATTTGTCCCGTAGATTGTCCGTATGCTTTTTTAAACATACCACCAAAGGCAAAAGGAATGGCCGCAGCGGCTAAAACCTTACCAGCAAAGGCAAATCGCTTCATTGAATTTCGTCGGGTATCCATCCGCTCATAAACTTCCGGATCCACCTTTTCTATTTCTGTTAAAATATTTTTTAAATTCATTTTTTTAGATTTTAAGAGGTTGGAAGATTACTTGCGTTAATTTTTGTTTTGAGAAATGCTGAAGCTATTTGTAAAACTTCGGATGGCATCCTGGATACATCTAATCCCATAGCATCAACCACTTCCGCATTGGCGAAGGCGGTTCCACTTGTATCAAGCAGTTCCCGTATAAGGGCCGCATGCCTTGCTTCTACCGATACTATTTTGCCAGCAAGCCCTAAAAAAACTGGATCGGCAAGTAACTTACCTGCACCATTATACGCAGATACGCCGAGATCTTCAAAAGCTTTTGCCGTACCTAAAACACTTGCGCGGCTGGAGAAATTAATGCTTTCAAAATTTACTTCCAATGCCTGAATGGCATTGCTGCCTAAAGCCGCTTTAAAGAATTCACGATGCGCAATTTCGTGATCGCGGATGTCAGCCATAAAAGAGGTTTCCATAGCCGTAATACCACTATAAGGCGTTTCCAATACCTTAGTGTAAAAGGCCGCCTCTAATTGCTCTAACGCATAAGCGTAGTTTAAAATACCAAAATCTCCACTGCCGAGATCTACACCTTCCCTGTTCATGTCGTTATCATTTTTATCACATGCGGTTGCAAAAGCAACAAGACCTGTAGCAGCCCCGGCATATCCTAAAAATTTTCGGCGCGACAGGCCGGCAATGATTTTTTCATTTAACTCTTCCGCTTTGTTTTCGAAAGGATACTTTGTTAACATAATTTGATTTTTGATGATGAATAATTGATACGGTAGTTTTAGTGTATATGGCAATTATAAAACCACCATCAAAATCATATACGAGAACATTGTTTGAAAAGATTGCAAATTGAAATAATTCCGAAGAATGTTGGAGTTTTGTTTAAATATACCTCGAATTAGGTGTTAAAAGATTAAACACCCGGTTACTATAACGGCAAAAATGCAGGATATAAAATCATTTATATATTTTTCATTGCCATTTGATCATCCCATATTATTTTTCTTTGAATGACCAGGTAATTAAAAATTGAGCAATCACATCCCCGTTCCCGTTTTTTCCAGTTGTTAAAACAACAATTGTTTTAGGCATTTTTGTGCTTATACATTCAGTAATTGTATGATGTATTTTTTCTCCCTGATCGCAAATAAAAAAAGTGGTGCCGGTGGCTTTCTTCAAAAATGTGCCTTCCACTTTTGTAACCAGCATGGAAACAGCGGGATCCAACTTATATAAATACGCCATCGCTAAAACACCGGTACTCATTTCGGCAGCCATACTTAAACAGGCAAAATAAGCAGACCTGAATGGATTTTGTGTAAACCATCCGTAAGGAACCTTCACTTTGCACATTTTTTCATCGGCATATATTACACGAACTCCCGAAAAAAAAGCACTGGGTAATTTTGCCAGCAAAAACAAACTGAATTTTACAGGATGATTCACCATCTTTAAAAACAATGCGGCGTTTTTCAAAACTTTGTGGGTTTAAATTATTGCGCTTAGAACCATCTATGTAAATTAATGATGGTGCAGCTTTTTAAATCACTTCAATCTGGTTTCTAAACAGGTCTTCAAATTGTTCTCTTTTTCGGATCAGCAAAGTCTTGCCATCCTTAAATAAAACTTCGGCTGGCTTAAACCGTGAGTTGTAATTAGATGACATTTCAAAACCATAAGCACCTGCATTATAGAAAACCAGATAATCACCTTCTTTTACATCATTCAATTTACGGTCCCATGCAAAGGTGTCCGTCTCGCAAATATTGCCCACAACGGTATAAATCCTTTCAGAACCTTTTGGATTGGATATATTTTCAATATGGTGATAAGCTTCATAAAACATAGGGCGAATCAAATGATTGAAACCACTGTTAACACCAACAAAAACTGTTGCTGTTGTTTGTTTAATCACGTTCGCTTTTACAATAAAGTAACCAGCTTCGCTAACCAGGTATTTGCCCGGTTCAAACCAGACTTCAATTTTATTTCCTGTTTCTTTTTCATATTGATGAAAAGCCTCTCCCACTTTTTTTCCCAATAACTCAACATCGGTGGTTACATCATCATGATCGTACGGCACTTTAAATCCACTACCCAAATCAATAAAAGAAAGATCCGGGAAATGCCGCGCCAGGTCAAACATTACTTCAAGCCCTTGCAAAAAAACACTCACATCCTTAATGTCACTACCGGTATGCATATGAATGCCTTTCACTTTTAGTTTGGTAGATTTTACAATGCGTTCAATATGCCGCATCTGGTGAACGCTTATACCAAACTTACTGTCAATATGCCCGGTCGAAATTTTATAATTACCACCACCCATAATATGCGGGTTGAAGCGGATGCAGATCGGATATGTATTTCCATACCGGTTACCGAACTGTTCCAGTATGGAAATGTTATCAATATTCAGGTTCACCCCAATTTCTTTAGCTTCCTGTATTTCTGAAAAATCTACTGAGTTAGGAGTAAACAAAATGTTTTCAGGTAAAAAACCTGCACCCAGACCCAGTTTCACTTCATTGATGCTCACGCAATCAAGCCCTGCACCTAATTGATGCATGTATTTTAAAATGTTGATATTGCTTAATGCTTTACAGGCATAAAAGAATCGTGCATTGGTACTTTTAAAGGCATGTTGCAAAATTTCAAACTGTGCTTTTATTTTTTCTGCATGATAGACATATAATGGTGTTCCAAATTCGTTGGCCAGGCCAATCAGTTGTTTATGGGTTAATTTTTCTGACATCGGTCGAAGATATTAATTAAAAAAATGCCATAATTCATTTTGAATTATGGCATTCGAAAAAAGTTTTCATGAAATCAGTCCTGGCCGGGCTTATCGTTATTTTCTATCAATTCGCCATCCTCAGATACTGCCATTAACGTTGTTTCATCTTCATTAGGTGAATGATCTATGGGGTTTTCCAATTCTGTTTCATTGTGATTAATAATAGTGGGCTCAATCATCTGCTCGGCTAAAACTTCTTTAATTTTTGGTAAATCATCGGCACTGTTGATCCCAAAATAATCCATAAAATTTTTAGAAGTTGAATATACCAATGGGTGTCCGGGCAGTTTTTCATTTCTTCCACTAATAATTATCAATTCTTTTTCTAATAATTTCTGAACTGTATAATCACTGTTAACGCCCCTGATGGCCTCTATTTCTCCTTTCGTTATGGGTTGTTTGTAAGCAATTATGGCCAGTGTTTCCAGGGCAGCAACCGAGAGTCTTTTTAAAAATTTTTCCCCGTTTAACTGGGCAACCGTTTTATGAAATTCCTTTTTGGTCAAAAACTGCCATCCGCCACCACTCATTTTAACTTCAAAAGGATAAAATTCTGAATTGTATTTTTCCACTATCCCTTCCGTTGCTGCTTCTACCTGGTCTAATAAAATTTTTTCATCCATAAAACCAAAAGCGTTGTTGATCAATTCGGTGATCTCAAGGTTGGTTAATGGTTTTTCGCTGGCGAATATTAATGATTCTATATGAGGTATAAGGTTGGTAATTTCCATATTTCAAGATTAATGCCGCAATAATTCCTGTCAATTAATTGCAAGCTTCCTCTTTTTTCCTTGTATTCAAAATGTAGTTTCTCACAATGTGGAAAACTTTAACCTTCCTGCAGTGCGGCAGCCCCGCTTACAATTTCTGTAAGTTCGGTTGTGATAGCAGCTTGCCTTGCCCGGTTATAAGAAATGCGGAGGGATCTTAATAATTCATTGGCATTCTCACTGGCCTTATCCATGGCCGTCATACGGGCTCCATGTTCGGAAGCATTTGAATCCAGCACTGCTTTATATAATTGTGTGTTCAGTATCTTAGGCATCAGTTCTGCAACTAACTCAGCACGATCTGGTTCAAAAATGAAATCTGCCTGCACATTTCCTTTTTTCTCAACCCTGGGAATGGGAAGAAATCGTTCCACTTTAAACCGTTGTGTAGCTGCATTTTTAAATTCACTATAAACAATTTCAACAACGTCGAACTGCTTTTCTTCATAGGCTTTCATAGCTGCTTTGGAAGCAACCTGTACATTCTCAAAAGTCAGATTAAGAAATATATCCTTATGGTCGGCTATTGTATGATACTTGTTTTTGGTAAAATGTTCATATCCTTTCTTACCCATATTCCAGATGGTGACCTTTCCTTTACTGTATTGGGCGGAATATTTTTCGTTGATTACCGATTTGGCTGCTTTTATCAGGTTGGCGTTAAAGGCGCCAGCCAAACCGCGGTCAGAAGTGATGACAATGAGTAATACATTTTCTATTGGTCTTTCTGCTGCCAGCTTCATTCCAACTTCACCTTCACCACTGCTTATAATATTACTAAGCAATTCCTGAAGTTTATTAGCATACGGACGCATTTGCAGAATGGCATCCTGGGCTCTTCTTAATTTAGCGGCACTTACCATTTTCATAGCTTTGGTAATCTGCTGAGTGCTTTGAACTGATTTAATGCGGTTTCGAACTTCTTTTAACTGACCTGCCATTATAATATTTTTTGCTGAATGGTTGCACGGAACAGCCCTTTAAAGGCTTCCAAATTGGCCGCAAAAGTAGCTGAAAAGACCAAATTATTCAAATGATTTTAATACAATTAATATTAATCAGTTAACAAAAATTCCCTTTGCAATCCATAACTGATCTTTAGTTTTCCACCTTTACGGGGACCATCCTGCAATTTTTTATTTTCCTCGCGATTTAATTGCATTAGAACCGGGCCGTTGGTTACCTCATTCAGCCTTTCAGCTGGAATGGAAAGTATTCCATTTTTAACCGTGTCCATCCTGAACAGGTCATTGCTGAGAAATGAGGTATCTGTAAGAATAATAGATATTCTTTCATTTTCATTTAATCCTTCCAGTTCCACTTGAAAATTTTTCCTGCTTACAGCCGCTGGTAATTCACTTTTAAGGGAAAATGGCTGAAAATAAAATGTTTCCGTGTATTCCCGGCCCGACGGAGCCCTGAATAAAACGGTATGCTCACCTTCAAATTGGTTCAGGGGCAACATGATTTCATAAAAAGTACCAGCCATCCTGGCACTATCTGCAGTTATTTCCAAACCATCAAAAGTTAACATTACTGTTTCACTCAATTCCACAGGATCTCCATCAGCATCTTCTTCCCTGAACCGGAACAAACAACTTACCATTTCACGGCCTTCTTCAGCTACCACACTATAATCAAAATATAACGCGTCCGTGCGCTTTTCAACAGCTTGATTATCCTCGTTCTTACAAGCCATCAGGCTACTTAAAATGAATAACCCGTATACTAAATGCCATCGTCTCATAGTATCAAAGTACGTAAAAAATAAAGTTGTTAACCACACCCTGACCATAAAACGTGAAATATAAGTATCCGAACCAAAGACGGATAATATGTTTATTTTTTACAAATTCTTTATTCCTTCAAAGGCCCTTATATCCTT
>MWWA01000351.1_pt1 | contig 12301 bp, 23 predicted proteins | sample 1047341 | NCBI WGS metagenome assembly MWWA01 (sample SAMN06349978, study PRJNA376086) | soil metagenome | isolation source: MS5-1 sample Antarctic (ecotone) soil | place: Antarctica | collected 2015-01-13
ATGAATGGGGTAATAGGGGAAACTGAACCGTAGAGGGGGGGCCTCCCCCCCCGGTGGTCAGTCTGTTTACGGGTCTTTCTGGCGACACCTCACCAGCAGTCAGCGGGCAACCCTCGCCGTTGAACTGTTGCCGATGCTGGAAGGCGAGGCCAAGGAACGGCAAGCGCACGGGCAGACATTCAGCAAAGAATTGCTGGAAGTTCGGGCCAAGCACGCGATCACGCCGCCGAACTCACACAAACGAATCCGATGCTGGAGGCTGAGGCGAAGGAACGGATGACGGCGGGCGTCAATCAGCACGCTAGCCCTAGTCAAATCGTTGACGAGGGCGACAGAGGCGAAGCGCGGGAACGGCAAGCCGCCAGGCGGTTCGGCGGTGGTGGAAACATTTCCACCACCGCCGAAGCCGAGGCGAAGGAACGGCAAAGGCAGGGTCGTCAAAGAATTGACGACCCTAGCAAAGTTGGTCAAGCTAGTGACCACGCCGCCAAGTTAACCGAAACAAACCGCCAGTACGTTTCCGACGCCAAAAAGCTGGCAGACAGCGCCTGGCAAAACGCTTGTGGAAATAATTCCCGAAGCGTCGGGCCGCGCCCACAGACATTGTGGAAATAATTCCCGGAAGTCTGGGCCGCGCCCGTGACCACGCCGCCGAAATCGCCCAAACCAATCCGATGCTGGAAGCTGAGGCACGGGAACGGCAAGCTGCTACGCAGTTCGGCGGTCCAGGAAATATTTCCGGGACCGGGCATGGTTCGCTTGTTCGCTTCGTCATCTCCCTTAATCTTCACAGGCGACACCTCACCAGCAGTCAGCGGGCAACCCTCGCCGTTGAACTGCTGCCGATGCTGGAAGCCGAGGCGAAGGAACGGCAACTATCCACACTTAGGCAAAACCAGGATACCGATAGTCAAAGCTTTGACACACGGGGACGCGCCGCACAACAAGCCGCCAACCTGACCGATACGAATCGCCAGTACGTCAGTGATGCTAAGAAGCTAGCCGATGAAGCGCCAGACCTCTTTGAGGCGGTCAAGTCGGGCGCGGTGAGTCTGCCCGAGGCCAAACGCCAACACCTCCACATACTCTCGAGCCAGAGAAACGGGCTACTCGGTCGGGCTTATCACCCGTAGCAGCCTGAACAAACACATGCTCAAAGTCTTGAAGATGGCCTAGGTCGTAAGTTATCCCACCATGAACGAAGTTTGCCCAACGCATTACTTATTGTACCTACCGTCAGAAGTACCATTTCGGCCCGAATCAACCAATACAGGCAGCGCAACTTCACCAGCGGGTCAACTGCCTAGCTCAAGCTGGCCCCAAAATGACCGTATAGAGCCATGAATACCCCGTAAATAAGTGAAAAGCAGTCTTTTCACTTGTTTATTCAGCACCCCCTGTCAACACCCCTAAGCGCAAGACGACACAACACCCCTAGCGTCTTGCGCTTGGTCTGGCAAGGCCGTTACAGTCCAGCATGGACACAGGTGAGGCTGGTCCGGGGCAAGTGCTATACCTGCCCAAGGAAGCAGCTCGGCGGCTGGGAGTATCCGGCAGCGGGTTGCGACGGCTGGCTGGCATCTACGCCGAGTTGTACGGTCCGCTGCCACGTGACGAGAGCGAACAGGGCCCCAATAAGACGAGGTTATGGCCTGCTGAGGCCATAGGGCGGCTCGAGAGGGCTCGAGCCTTGATGGATGCCAAACGCTACAACAGTATCAAAGAGGCTCTAGAAGGGCTTGAGCGAGGGGAGGACACACCCCAGGCGCTAGACCTGTCAACACCCCCTAGCGATGAGCTGAGGCGGCGTGTGGAGGCCCTGGCGGCATTACCTGCACAGGTTGATGAGCTAGCCAAGAGACAGGGTGAGGCCCTGGTGCTCTTGCGTGACCTGGTAACGACCGTAGAGCGGCTCGAGGCCAAGGTAGAGCAGCAAGCGCCACTAGAGGAAGGTAAGGCCGAGCATGTGGCTGCGATGGAAGCGGTACACGCTGACCTAGAGCGGCGTAACAATTACCTCTTGGGCGAGCTCGAGCGCAGGCGCTTGGCAGCTGAGAAGCCACAGCAACGGCCGTGGTGGAAATTCTGGAGGGCATAGCCCGATGCCCGAAGGACAAAGCGACTTACTTGCCTTTTTCCTTTTTCTTCTCCTCATCCTTGCTTGCCAGATAGCTCATACCCACCCCACCCACTACTACGCCAATCACTAAACCCCACGGCCCTCCCTGTTTGCCGATATTGCCACCCGTCAGTGCCCCCGCCAGGTCAGCTGCCGCAGTGCCTTTCTTTCCCCCTTTACCCTCGTCCTTATCCTTTGCAACTGCTGTAATTGAATCTTGCGCAACACCAGCAATTGCCACAGCAGCTGGACTGGCTCCCTCCGCACCAGAAATAGTCCTGTAGAGCGAGTCAACTTGTCTGACCGCTACCGTCAAATCTGTATCATCATTTAGAGCGTCCACTATTTGACTAAGTGCTTCTCCTTCATTTGCACTTATGAGGTTGTCACGCTGTAGCTTGGTGACAAGGTTTCTAGCGAACAGACGTTCGTCTCCATCGAACTCTCGCAGTTCCGAGAAAAGCTCCTCTAGCTCTGTTCTATGGCGCTGACCCGTAGTAGCCGCGAATGCTCTTACAGAAGAGGGGGAGGCATCCGTCATATCAAATCTATCAGCCATAACATTCTCCTTTTTGCTATTGACTTCTGAGCAAGTAAGTTAAGCGGTGGTAGTTAAGTGCGCGTATTCTTCTGGGTTTCTTCTCGGTTTGGTCGGGTCGCCATCTGTCTGAAACATGTCCTCTCTATGAGCGATTTGTCGCGCCACTGTGTGTCAATAGTGATTCACTAAACGGAGCCTAATTCTCGCACTTAATCCCCACCACGATGCCCGACAGTTGACCATTTTTTATCTGCACATTGGTTACATCTGGTCGACAACTCGCGCCGGCAACGTCAAAAGTAACAGCATCCGCAACAGCCTTACCAACGCCCTTCGCCCAATCCCAAAGACGGCCCCAAAATCCATCACCTTTTTTCTTCGCCTCAACGAGGGAAAAGCCGTCAACGACCAAGGTGCTGAATTCGCCCTCTATATCACCCGTTGCGCGAATGGTTGCTATTCCGGACCTGTCGATCGCGACTTCCAATGCGTCACCGCTTGGGGAATTTATCAACAAAGGAGATTCCTGTCCATTTGACATTCGTTTTTCCCACTCCCTACCCCCCGAAGGGCCAGTGTGTGACTCGGTTCAAAGGGATGACATCAGCCAGCGAACCTCCCTCCTTATCATCTTCGATGTAGATACAGTGTACTGCCATTGCTGTCATGCAGTTGCGTCACGAGCAAGCTAAAAGTACAATCTCGCCCCACAACCAAAAACCACCAAGTGGGGTGCAGCTATCAGAATACGCGCTGCTGCCCAAATAGGGCAGGAACATCCTTAATCAGCTCTTGAGCCTCCTTCTCAGTCACACCTAGAGCCATCCAGTGGGTACGCCAGAGATGAGCCATCGGCTTGAGCATCACCTTCAGGTCGGCCCTGGCAGCCTCGAGCCGCTTGTACTCAGCGGCGCAGTGCAGGCGGTTAACCGCCGAGAAGCCACGGCGGCGGCCGTGGTGGAAGTGGTGGGACTGACTTTTGACATACTATGAAGAATGGAAATCGAGATCGCCCTTTTTGTCGCAGGGTTACTCCTTGGCACTCTGATTAATTGGGGCTTTGCTCGGCAAAGTAGCCAGGAACTTAGAGCCTGTTATGAACTTTAAAGCCAGCGCCTAGCCGCTAGGCTTGAGCTGTGAACAAACGCAAACAATACCCTAGCGACAGCAGCGATGAGGAATGGACCTTTGTGGCACCCTACCTCACACTTATGACCGAAGACGCTCCACAACGCAGCCACAACCTTCGGGACGTGTACGACGCCTTGAAGTGGGTGGTGAAAACCGGCTCACCGTGGCGTTACCTACCGGGTGACTTTCCGCCTTGGGAAGCGGTTTATCAGCAGAGTCGCAGGTGGTTGCGGGGAGGCGTATTCGAGGCTATGACGAACGACCTACGCTCAATTTTGCGCCTTGCCCAAGGACGGCAAGCCAACCCAAGCGCAGCAATCATGGATGGTCGTGTGATGCAAAGCAGCCCGGAGAGCGGGGCGCGCGCTGGGTATGACGGTTACAAACGCAAAAAAGGCAGCAAAGTACATGCGGCTGTCGATACGCTAGGGCACCTGTTGGCCCTAGTGGTAACACCCGCCAATGAGCAGGAGCGCGCACAGGTGGCGGAGCTTGCAAAAAAGGTACAGGAGGTGACTGGGAAGAAAGTCGAACTTGCCTTTGTGGATCAAGGCTATACGGGTGAAACGGCTAAAGAGGCCGCAGCAGAACAGGGTATACGCTTAGTGGTCGTCAAGCACGAACAAGCGAAGCAAGGCTTCGTGCTGCTCCCAAGAAGGTGGGTGGTAGAGCGTAGTTTTGCGTGGGTGTCCCGGTTCCGGCGGTTGGCGCGGGACTTCGAGCGCTTGCCTGAAGTGCTGGCAGGTCTCCACTTCGTGGCCTTCTCGTGCTTGCTGCTCAACCGACTTCAACCTTTGCTGACGCTCACCGCAAGTGCATAACAGGCTCTAGGCGCGAGGCTACAGCGCTTCGTGAAGAAACCGCGCGGCTTCAGACGCTAAGCACCATCGTTACCACAGCACTGGAGGATGCTGGCATGGTGACCCTGGTTAGGGATGACAAGGGCCAGGTAACAGGCAGGGTTCACTTTGGCAAAGCCTCTGCGTCTGGCATGGCTACGGCTTCGGCGGCTGGTACGGTGGTGAAAGCGTCTGCCAAAGACCCAGAGGGTCATTAGGTGTTGGGGCCAGCGTAGCTCGAGCCTAATCCCAGCTTGCTGGTAGACCCTTGGCGTACCTCACGAGGTTGTCAGCCGTCACGCGGCGCATCTTGCCATGCGTGCGGATGACTTGGTACGCCTCTTTTTGGCCGTAGCCCAACAGCGACCGCAACTGCTTCACGCTATATGTCGGCTGATGGGTCAGGCGCTGTTCGATGCGCTCGAGCCTCTCCAAGATTTCATCTATCTTCTCTTCCACTGTTCACCTCTCAACCACAAAAATACGCCTCACCGCAACTTGTCCAGGGGCACGGTGAGGCGTCAGGGGTGCTAGCGGCTTGGCTGTATGGGGTCTTGGGTCGTTGGGCGCGCGGTCAAAGTGGGCGGTGGGATGCACCCACGCTGAATGGCTGGCACGATTTGAAGCCCTTTACTCGCCATCGGTCGCCCCCTCTGCACCTTCCGAGTCGTCTACAAACTCATCCATTGTGACCTCGATTTTCACGTCTCCAAGCCACAGCCCTTCAATGTGGTGCTTGAACTCTTCGGCTCGAGGCTTGTCCCACTCGCCAGCGGAGAGAGTAACGGTCAACACGATGGAAACGGCTTCCACAGCGGGAATGTTGTAAGCCTTGGCGTAGGTATGGATGCGGGCGAACAGGTCGCCCACCGTATCGGGTAAGTCGGTTTCCACTTCAACCTCAACGGTTGTAACTTCGGCTTTGCGCGTTTTCATGGTTTTACCTCCAGCTTGCTGCCAGCCTCTTGCGCTAGCCAGCGCAGCGCCCGCGTTTCAAGACCCACATAGGCCCACTGACGCGCCCAGAGGCGCACGGTGGGTTCCAGACGGCGCAGCAGGTCACTAACTGCGGCCTCAATCTTGCGGAAGCTCTCGGCACACTCAGGGCAAAGCACGCGGTTGTCTAGGTCGGGTCGGAGGGTCGCGGGCTTCTCTTCGCAGCACTCACAGCGTGGGCGGGGGGCGTCAATCATGACTTCCCCTCGAATTCTTCCACCTCGAGCCTGGTGAGGTGAATGGACCACATGGGCAGCACCTCGGCACGTAGCGTGTCGGCGTTGGCGTTTAGGCCCGCGAAAGTAACCTCGAGCTGCACGTTCACCTCACGGGTATCTGTGAAACCGTGAGAGGCGGCCAAGGCCCGTAGGTGCTGAAAGATTGCCATGACCAGTTCGGGGCTGTTCCCTTCATAGGCGAGTTCGGCGCGGGCTTCGCTTATGACGTTCATGGCTGGGCTCATGCTGCTACCGCCAAGGAGGTCTCAAGCTCGAGCCGAGGCAGGGCAGGGGCGTCACTCAAGACTTCCCCCAGCCGGTGACAGCGGGTGCAGGGCCTGGCAGTGGGGCGGCCCGTCCACACGCTGGCGCTGCCTTCTATCCAGCCCTCGCCTTCACAGGTGGGGCACCGGGTCCACTCAAGGCCCGGCATACCTTCCTCGGTGTGGTCGGGTACTGGCAAGGTATGAGCTTCGACGGTGAACAAGCTGGCAAGGGTGAAGGTGTGCGGACTCACCGCGCCACCTTCCCTTTGCCCTTGCAATGGTCACAGTCGCCAGCGTAGGAATTGGGGTCACTGGGGCAACCGTTGTAGGCTTCGCCGCTGCCATCGCAGTAGGCGCAGCGGGTCATTTGAGGCTTGGCCTCGATCTTGGGAGGGAGCGTTGTAGAATTCATCTGGAACTCCGTTCTACAGCGCGGCTCATCTTTTGCGGGAGGGCTGCGCTGTTGCCCTATCATAACATTTAGAGTCAGTTTGTCAACATTTTTTGTTGAAGGTGTGCTATTATGGTATCTGGAGGTGATAGCTTTGAAGGGTATGACAAAGGAAATTCGCGAGGAAGTTCTAGCTGAGGCAAGCAAGAAGGGGCTGAGTCAAAGTGACCTAGCCGACGTTGCCGACGTGACACCTACCCAAATGTCGCGTATGTTGACGGGCAAAAGCAACGGCCTGCCAAAAGCCTGGGAAGCCGTGCTTAAAGCTGTGGGGCTGCGCCTGGTGGTCGTGCCAGTGGACGCTGACTTGATCGTGCAGAGGCGCATGTAATGGAGGCCCTACGCCCAATCAAGCTGGATAGCGAACTTGACTTAATCTCTCACTCCCGGCGCATCAATGAGGCGCACCGGGCGGGCGACTCTGCCGCCCTGAGCGCCCTTAAGCACTACCGCCAAGCGGGCGAGCTGCTGAACGAAGTCAAAGCCTCGCTGCCTCATGGCGACTTCGGCCCTTGGCTCGAGGCGAACTTTGAAGGAAGCGAGCGCACCGCACAGGCATACATGCGGCTTGCGAAGAACTGGGCAGCCCTTAGCACAAATCCGCAGCACGTTGCGGGTTTGACCCTTCGCGCCGCACTGGCCGAACTAAGCGAACCCAAGGAAGCGCCTAGCGGGGAAGCCAGCCCGCAAAGTCAAGCCGAAGGGTGGCGGGCCTTTATCGAAGTCAGCCGGGCGCTGTGCGAAATACGCGACAGGCAGCTGTACCGTGAAACCTATCCCAGCTTTGAAGCCTATGTGGCTGACCGCTTCCCCGAACCCGGCAGGGCTGAAATGGTCATGGAAATCATGAACGACCCGCGTTCCGAAGCGGCGGCTTCCATCCTGGCCCGCCCCCACGAAATCGCGCCAGATTTGCACCTGACCCAACTAGGCATAACGGGTATGCCCGAAGGCTTAAGTATCAGCCAACGGAACGAATTGACCCACCTTTTAGCCAGCCTGGACGCGCTGTACAGCGGAAGTGAGGCGCTGCCATGAACAACCTTCGCCCCATTAAGCCAGATGAGGCGGTGGGCTTCCTCGAGCTCGAGGCCCTCCTGACGCCCAAGCCAGCGCCCAAGCCAAAGAGGGGTGAGCAGGTCGGCCTGTTCGATAATGGAGTTTATCCACCGGTTGGCGGTGATAAGGACCATTATCACCGGGTGAACGCCTCGCCTCAGCCCCTTCATGGTTCTCTCAAACCATGAAGGGGCTGAGGCGTGAGAAAAGTGCGCCCACGTCAACACCTCACCCCCTAGAACAACCCCACAGGCCGTGTTAAACTGTTCTAGTTACAAAAGAAAAGGAGGTCAGCGCAATGAATCCTATCGGCATTTCCCAATTCCTTCCCCTCAAGCTGAGGGCGGAGCTGGGCCGATGGGCGGCGGCTGGCAAGAAAAACACTCGAGTCAAATGCCTCGCAAGCAGCTCGAGTGTTTCGCATACTTGCCTCGGCACACACCCCTCTCCACACGAAGGCGCGAGAAGCACGGCCAAGGACTTTCGACACAACCAATTGTCAGGCGGTTCGGGTTTGGCGACCCGAACGGCTGAGGCGATACTACTACAAAATCGAGGCTCAGAATTCTACTCGAGCCCCCATTGTCTGAAAGTTATCTTGTCGCAGCACCGCGCTAGACCGTGTGGACCACCCCCCGAAAGGGCTTCCACACATGCCAGATTATCTGTCAGTTTCACAGTTTGCCGAACGCGCAGGCGTCAGCAAGCAGGCCGTCACAAGGTGGGTTAGACGCCGCGAGGTCCGGGGCGTCAAGCTGGGCAGCGGTCGTACCTGCCCCGTCATCATCCCGTCGTCAGAACTTGAACGGGTGAAAAAATGACTTCCCGAGCGGGCATCTCGGGAAGGGGCACAGCACCGGGCTTAATCGGTTTAAGGCTAAGTATACAGCTTATACAGGCTTTATACAAGCCGTCGCGCTATGCGCGCCCATGAACGCGCGCGGCCCAACCTTAACGACGCTTACCATACCCTCGAAATTTTGAAGGGACCGGATGCGCGCGTAGGTCTGGCCGCATTGCACCCCACTAATGAACATGGGCCCGTCATTAGGTACGGGACTCTTGATGAGCACGCCGACGAGCTGCTGAGCCTCAATGCCAAGGGCCACGGTATCTTCTACTTGCCCGGCCAGGTCAGCGCCAAGGCAATGGACGCGGGTAAGTGGCCCAGGGCTGGGGATATCGACCACGTTGGCTCACTCTGGGCTGACCTGGACCACACGCCCGAAGGGGAGCTATCGAATTACGGAAGGCTGCTCGAGCTTCAGGTGTCGCCCTCGATAATCGTTGAAACCAGCCCCGGCAGATTACAAGCCCACTTCCGATTAACCGAACCCCTACCAGCCAGCCAAGCGAAGGCGCTGCTGCGCGCCATTGCCCAGCGCCTGGGCGGCGATCCGCAGGTCTGCACGCCAAACAAATTTCTTCGACTGCCCGGCTTCCTCCATACAAAGAACCCAGCCGCATGGGGTACGACCCGCCTACTGGAAGTCTCCCCCGAACGGAAAAGCCTTGACGAGCTTATAAAAGGTTTAAATCTTGAAGCAATACCAGGGGGTAAACCACACAAGGCCGCCCATAAGGAATTACTTACCTCTGTACCAGATTCATCCCTAAGTAGGCTCGAGGAGCAAGCGCGACTCGAGCGCTTCAGAACCCGCCACGCCGAACAGCGGGCGGCGTTTCGCAGCGAGCTGCACCTGATGTTCGGCCAGGATGCCAAGGTGGGTGCCACTCGAGGCAAGGCCAAGCACCTAGCCGCCACGCTGGCCGATGCCCTCGGGAGTGCTAGGGATGCCTGTGGCTACGTCGAAGCGCTAGCCGAGAGCTGGCCGCGCGGCGCTGGGCTACGGAACCAGCTAGCCCTTACTGCGGGAAGCGACCTCCATCGGTTCGGCTATGACCTAGCAACCGCCCAGGGTATTGTCGAAGCGATTTGTCAGAATGCAGGTGACCGCGAAGTAAAAGACCGCCTACGCGCGGTGAGAGAGGCTTACACCGCCATCAGGGAAGGGCGGGCAGTTCAGGGCTCGGCATCGAGCGCCCCTAACATGACGACCTTTGCAGCCGTCGCCTGGGGCTGTGACCTGCGCAAGCTATCGCCATCCCAGCGCCGCGAGGAAGCCCGTCGCCGCGTGCTGCTGGCCCTCGACAGCCTAGCTACTGACGATACTGGCAAGCGCCTGCACTCATCGCGCACGCTGGCCGAGCGAACGGGCATCAACTTTAAGACTGTCAACGAAGTGCTTAACCAGCTTCACGCCGAAGGATTGATCGAGCGCATGCCAGGCGGCTCGAGAATCCCGGTGCAGCCAGCCCAGCCTAACGGCGCAATAGGGAAAGACCTCGAGCTTCCCCTTACCCCGATTGGAGACCCGAGCGAGCACATGCCGACGCTCTCAAGCGCTGAGAAGCCCTATACCGAATTGCAAGGTACAGAACCCCTCGGGAATTACCCAACTGGCCGTGCTGACAGCTTCACGCGGCCAGAATTGAAGCTCGAGCCTCGAGCCAACCCCAAAAGCGGCCCATCTGAGAAAAACTTTTCTCACCACGGCCAAGCGGTGGCGTAATGGGCCGCCCCTCCACCTTGCGGCATAATGGTGCGCCTCTTGACGAGCTGCCGACCCTTGAGCGCTACCACCTCATGTGGCAAGCCCGCGAGCTGGCCCTGTGGCTGACCCGCCCAAGGTGGGAAACCCTCACCCCGGCCGACAGGCGCACCCAACCCCACAACCCACGGTCTGACGGCCGTATCATCAGGGGCGAGCTGGAACCTGATCAGCGGCGGCCCAGCGCCGGGGTAGACCAGCCTGGCGAAATCCAGCTATGGGGATATCCCCCCATCAGGCCCGAACCGCGCATACACTTTCAGGGTGCCACACTAAGGCTCGAGTTCGAAGTTTACGAAGAGGCCGAACGGGTGATGGAGAATGAGGGCCTACTGCTGGGCTGGGAAGACTACCTAAGCGCCTCCCGTCAACTGGTCCTCTTCCGGGTTAGCGGGCAGCGCGGCGGCGGCTACAGCGTCAAGGTCAACGCACCGGCCTCAAAATGTCAGGCGGCATTGGTGGCCTTGGGCGCAACCTCGGATATCACCGGCGTCAGCTTCCCTTGTGACGCTGTAGCAAGGGCGGCATGATACACACGATAAGTCGCATTTGGGCTGAAAAAGCGCTAAAATAGAGTATTCCTCGAGCTTTACCCTTTGAGGACTTCTCAACACTAGGCCCGCTACGGACCCCCGCCACACCAGGCGGGGGCCGTTTTTTTGGGCGTGAAGATTAAGAACTTAAGCAATATTAAGCGGCCTGGTCATCGCCAGGCCGCTTCTCTTTTGGAGGCGGCAATGACGTGAGACCACAGCAAGCCAGAACGTAGCTATATCGACTCAACGCGGCGGGCAAGGAGGAAGCATGTATACCGATTGGTTAAGCACCCGCGAAGTCGCCGAGCACTTCGGCGTTACCCCTGTAGCCGTCTTCTACTGGATCCACTCGGGCAAACTTCCCGCCGTCATGGTTGGCGGTCGCTGGAAAGTGAAGCCCAGCAACCTTGGGCATGTTGTCAGAAGCAACCAGCTCGAGCCTGAATACCCCACCACAGCGGCTTAGACCGCACACGCAAGCAAACACCTCTTAAGCCAACGATACGAAAGGATTACCATGTTTAGACGCCCCTTCAGTAGCCCCTTACGCGCCCTCGGAGACACCGGTCAGCAAATCGGCAACTTCAGTTACCTATACCTAAACTGCGAGCGCAGGCGAAGTACGCCTCGTCATAGCGCCGGGCCACGTCCTCGGGCAACGTCTCGCGGCTAAACCCCTGGACGGCGAAGGTGGTTCCGGGGTAGAGCGTGGTTCTGTACTGCGGATTGCGCTCGATTGCGTTTTTGGCTACGCAGGGGTCTTCCTTCGGCCAAGCGAGGTAGCCGACTACTCCCAGCAGGGCAACCACCGCCACGATAAGCAGACCCTTCATGGTCCATTGATAACACGACTCACAGGCAAGCGAAGTGACGCTATGGACGGTAGGAAACTGCCGCCCGCGCCTCATATGTTGGGAGTGAGTGAAGATTACCCTCCCAGGAAGGAACGTATGAAGAAGCCCATCAAGCCAGTCGAGAAACCTGCAAGGGGCAGAGGCTCGAGCCACAATTACAAGTTGCTATGCGAGAAGATTCTCAAAGGGAATGTGAACCCTTACTTCTCTAATGGTAGAAGGAAGCTCTACGGCGAACGGTTGGAGTTCAGGCTGACGCCCCACCAGTTGGAGTGGCTGAGGCTAGAGGCAGAGGAAGCTGGTCTCAGTGTATCGGCAATCGTCAGGGGACTTATCGACAGGGAAGTGTTGAGAGCGTCGGTCCCGCATACCGGACGAAAATCGCGGGAGAAGGACGACCTGAGTTTCCTTAAAAGGCTCGCTCTATAGCTATTGCCGGCCTCTTGTCTCGTCGGGCTTATCTGAAGCCCCGCGCGCGTAGGCTGTGCGTAGAGCTTAATTTATACAATTGTATAAATGGCTCTGAAGCCCCGTGCGCGTAGCCCCTGCGGGATGAATGGGGTAATAGGGGAAACTGAACCGTAGAGGGGGGGCCTCCCCCCCCGGTGGTCAGTCTGTTTACGGGTCTTTCTGGCGACACCTCACCAGCAGTCAGCGGGCAACCCTCGCCGTTGAACTG
>MWWA01000352.1_pt1 | contig 12299 bp, 11 predicted proteins | sample 1047341 | NCBI WGS metagenome assembly MWWA01 (sample SAMN06349978, study PRJNA376086) | soil metagenome | isolation source: MS5-1 sample Antarctic (ecotone) soil | place: Antarctica | collected 2015-01-13
ATCATTATCTATCTCAACCTGAAGTAACAGAAGCAGAAGCCTCTGAACGATTTGCCGACATGGCTGATTATACCGGGTGCCCGGGATATATAGTTCATCTTACTTGTGAAGGCGCATTAAATGCAGTACGAAATGCTACCCGAAGAAATCAAAATGTGTTGGTGGAAACCTGCATTCAATATTTAATTATAGATGCATCTTTATATAAAGAAGTAGATGGTGCTAAATGGGTGATGAGTCCACCATTACGTGAAAAGAAAGACCAGGAAACTTTATGGGCGGGGATTAATCAGGGCCTTGTAAAAGTAGTGGCAACAGATCATTGTCCTTTTAAATGGGAACAAAAGGAAATGGGAAAAGATGATTTTTCCAAAATTCCTAATGGGCATCCAGCTATTGAGCATAGAATGGAATTGCTTTATAGCGAGGGGGTGAATAAAGGAAAAATTACGTTAAATAAATATGTTGAAGTGGCATGTACTAATCCTGCAAAAATATTTGGCATGTTTCCACGAAAAGGAACAATTGGCATCAACAGTGATGCCGATATTGTTATTTTTGATCCTAATCAAAAGCATACTATCTCAGCTTCTTCGCATCATATGAATGTAGATTATTCTGCTTATGAAGGATGGGAACTTACCGGAAAAATTAAGACAGTTTTGCTAAGGGGAAAACTGGCAGTTAAGGATAATAAATGTATATTGGAAAAAGGTTATGGGCAGTTTATCAAGCGTAATAAAGTGAATGGAGTGATATAGCCACTAAGATTCAAAGACACTAAGATGCACAAAGAAGTGTTGGTGAAGCCTGCCAACAGTCAATTTTGATCTAAAGGTCTTTGTGGCAAATAAGCTGAATAGAATTATAGAACGATAAACGGATTGCGATCCCGCAATCAGAGGGACAGGCAGCAACGGAAGATCAATCAAGGAACAAGAGCAGGTACAAAAATCAATTAAAAACTAAAGTCTAAATTTTAAAATAATTTATGTCAAGAATTATCAAATCAGGTCTTATCCAAATGAGCCTTCCAAAAACTGAAGGCGAGGGAAGCATTGAAGAAATTAAGGAAGCCATGGTGCAAAAACATATTCCATTAATTGAACGTGCGGGTGAGCAGGGGGTGCAGATACTTTGTTTGCAGGAAATTTTTAACACACCTTATTTCTGCCCCGGTCAGGATAAAGCATGGTATGCATCGGCAGAATCTGTTCCCGGACCCACAACCGAACGCATGGCAGAATATGCTAAGAAATACAACATGGTTATAATTGTGCCTGTTTATGAAAAAGAACAAGCAGGTTTTTTATACAATACCGCAGCTGTTATTGATGCAGATGGAACTTATTTAGGGAAGTACAGAAAAAATCATATACCACACACATCAGGTTTTTGGGAAAAGTTTTTCTTTAAGCCCGGTAATCTTGGATATCCTGTTTTTCAAACTAAATATGCAAAGGTTGGCGTATACATATGTTATGACCGTCATTTTCCGGATGGTGCAAGAGTATTAGGATTGAATGGTGCCGAGATTGTATACAATCCATCTGCAACGGTTGCCGGGCTATCACAATATTTATGGAAACTGGAACAACCGGCGCATGCCGCAGCCAATGGTTATTTTATGGGCTGCATCAATAGGGTAGGCGAAGAAAAACCATGGAACCTTGGTAAGTTTTATGGTTCCTCTTATTTTGTTGATCCAAGAGGCCAAATATTTGCGCAGGCATCAGAAGACAAAGATGAATTACTGTTGGCCGAATTTGATTTGGATATGATTGACGAAGTAAGAAGTGTATGGCAGTTTTTCAGAGACCGTAGACCGGAAACTTATGAGAAATTAGTGGAGCTGTAAATTATTTAATTGATTATGTTCCAAGCTGCATAATTACTATTTGGCTTTTCTTGCGTCGCACTCTTGTACTGTATAACTATTTTGAGCAATGAATATAACCACAGAGAACACAAAGATTTTACACAAAGAACATGGAGCTGTTCATGTTAATGATTTAGCCACAAAAATTATTGGTCTTTCTATTGTTGTACATAATTATTTAGGACCAGGTTTATTAGAAAGTTGTTATAAGGAATGTTTGTATTATACAATATCGACAGCAGGATTATTTGTAGAGAAGGAAAAACCAATGCCCCTAGTGTTTCAGGAAGTAAGATTAGAGTGTGGGTACAGAATTGATTTATTAGTAGAAAACAAACTTGTATTAGAAATAAAAAGTGTAGAAGCATTAAATGATATTCATCTTGCTCAAACTTTGACTTATTTAAAACTGGGTAATTATAAACTTGGACTGTTGTTAAACTTCAATGTTGTAAGATTAAAAGATGGCATCAAAAGAGTGATCAATGGCTCTTTAAAATGACTTAGTGCCCTTAGTGCCAAACTCTGTGTTCTCCGTGGTTAAAAAAATGATTTATGATTAGTAACAATCGTCTCACCGCTGAACAATACGAAGAAAACTTCAGCGACATACATCCGCCTTTTGATATAAAGGAAGCTGCTTTGGTGGAAGCAAATCGCTGTTTGTTTTGTTATGATGCGCCATGTATAAAATCCTGCCCAACCAGTATCAATGTTCCAAAGTTCATTAAGCAAATTACCACTGATAATATAAAAGGGTCGGCACATACCATTTTTGTTTCAAACATTTTTGGTGGAGGATGTTCAAGAGTTTGTCCTGTTGAAAAATTATGTGAAGGTTCTTGTGTTTATAATTTAATGGATGAAGCTCCCATACAAATTGCCCGCTTGCAGCGTTATGCTACTGATAAATTCATTAAAGAAAAAACACCCATTTTTCATCGAAAGCAATCAATTGGAAAAAAAGTGGCTATTATAGGTGCCGGTCCTGCAGGTTTATCATGCGCACATGTATTATCAAGGGAGGGCATTGATGTTACTGTTTTTGAAAAAGAAGCTAAAGGTGGCGGTTTAATGACGTACGGCATTGCGGCTTATAAAGTAACACCTGAATTTTGCCAGGATGAAGTTGATTTTATCACCTCTTTGGGCGGTATTACTATAGAATATAATAAAGAGCTTGGAAAGAATCTTAACCTGGCTGATTTAAAAACACAATACGATGCTATCTTTTTAGGTATCGGTGTGGGATTGGCAAGAAAATTAGATATTCCAGGTGAAGAAATGGAAGGTGTTGTAAATGCTATAGAATTTATTTACAACCTGCGGTCTAATCCTTTTCATCAAATTCCTGTTGGTGATAAAGTAGTTGTTATTGGTTTAGGAATGACAGCTATTGATGCCGCTACACAAGCCAAACGTTTAGGAGCAAACGAAGTTACCATTGCTTACAGGCGAACACAGGATGAAATGCCAAGTACAGAAGTTGAACTGAACCTGGCTAAGCTAGATGGATGCAATATCAGATGGCTGGCTGCACCCAAAGAAGTAATTGGTGAAGGAGGTAAAGTAAGAGCATTGGTTTGCAGCGAGATGGAACTTGGCGTTGCAGACGCTTCGGGCAGAAGAGCTCCGGTAGATACAGGTAGAACATTTACTTTAGAAGCAGATATGGTTATAAAAGCAGCTGGTCAGATACCATTTAAAGATTTAGTTGATAATAATGACATTCAGAATTATGGAGGTAAAATAATTGAAAAAAACACGGCTACTAATATTGAAGGAGTATTTGCAGGAGGTGACTGTGTTAATGGTGGAAAAGAAGTAGTGGATGCTGTACAGGCAGGTAAGGACGGAGCTACAGCAATTTTAGAATATTTGGGAATTATACAAGATGTAAATAGAAGACCTGTCGGTGTAAATGATACTATCACAGCGGGTACAAGTTTACCTTCTGACCAGAATGGAAATAAGTTTTCGTATCATCAAAATTTAAAATAATAAATGAGCCACAAAGACAGAAAGACGCAAAGGTGCACAAAGAAATTTCTTAGTGAGTCATAGTGCCTTCGCGCCTTTGTGGCAAAACATAAAGAAATGGCAGACATAAGCGCAAACTTCCTCGGCATCAAATCTCCTAATCCATATTGGTTAGCGAGTGCACCGCCAACAGATAAACAATATAATGTACTACGTGCATTTGAAGCAGGTTGGGGTGGTGTTGTTTGGAAAACATTAGGATCGCAGGTAAAGAATGTTTCTTCAAGATATTCTGCTGTGGACTACAATGGCTCACGGGTAATGGGGTTCAACAACATTGAACTGATCTCTGACAGACCTTTGGATATTAATCTTCGTGAAATTGCAGAATGTGTTCGTCTCTTTCCGGATCGTGCTATGATTGTTTCTTTAATGGCAGATAACACCAGGGAAAAATGGCACGAGCTGATTGCACAAGTGGAAGATACAGGTGCGCATGGACTGGAATTAAATTTTGGTTGTCCGCATGGAATGACAGAGCGTGGCATGGGAGCAACTGTAGGTCAGGATCCTGAGATAGCAAAAATGGTTGTGGAATGGGTGATGGAAAAAGCAACTATTCCTGTTATTACCAAACTTACTCCAAATGTTCATTCTGTAGTTCCGGCAGGTAAGGCAGTTGTGGAAGGTGGTACCAGTGCATTATCTCTAATCAATACTATTCAATCTGTAACAGGTATCGATCTTGATACATTTGTTCCGAATCCGTATGTAGCAGGTAAATCTGTATTTGGTGGTTATTGCGGGCCGGCAGTAAAACCAATAGCTTTAAAATTTTTAGCCACCATCAGCCAGGATGAAACAACAAAAAAAGTTCCTGTTTCAGGCATTGGTGGCATCAGCACCTGGAAAGATGCTGTTGAATTTATGCTGTTGGGTGCCACTACTGTGCAGGTTTGTACTGCTGTTATGAAGCATGGTTTTAGAATAATTGAAGACATGTGCGAAGGCCTCAATAACTGGATGGATGAAAAAGGATTTGCTACCATCAATGATTTTATTGGAAAATCAGTTCCTACACTAACACACTGGGAAGATCTGGATATTAATTACCATCATGTAGCTAAGATCAACCAGGATAAATGTATCCATTGTGGTCTTTGTTATATTGCCTGCGAAGACACTTCACACCAGTCTATAAGCCTTACCTATGGCAAGCCATATAATACATATGCAATAAAAGAAGAAGAATGTGTGGGTTGTAATTTATGTGAGTTGATCTGCCCTGTAGAAAATTGTATTACAATGGAAGTTCAAAGAAAAGGTGATGATTACCTGAACTGGAAAGAGTTCCAAAGGAGAGGTTTGGCTTTAAATGATCATTAATTCACAGATTTCTCACATCATTAAAGCTTTTTTCTATTTTATAAACTGCAAATTTTACCTTGCACCTATGCAGCAGTACCACCAACTTCTCAAGCATATTTTGGAAAATGGCGTTCAAAAAAATGACCGCACCGGTACAGGAACCATAAGCACCTTTGGTTACCAGATGCGTTTTGATTTGTCAGAAGGATTTCCACTTGTAACCACCAAAAAAGTTCATATGAAAAGTATCATACATGAACTTCTTTGGTTTTTAAACGGCGACACTAATATTGCTTATTTAAAAGAACATGGTGTAAGTATCTGGAACGAATGGGCTGATGAAAATGGTGATCTGGGTCCTGTATATGGCAGGCAATGGCGTAGTTGGTCAGGTGCCGATGGTCAAACCTATGACCAGGTAAAAGATGTGATCCATCAACTGAAAAATAATCCTGATAGCCGTCGCATGATCATCAATGCCTGGAATGTTGGAGAACTACCAGAGATGGCCTTAATGCCTTGTCATGCTTTATTTCAGTTTTACACAACCCCAGTTGAGGGAGGAAAGAGAAAGCTTTCCTGCCAGTTATACCAACGGAGTGCAGATGTATTTTTAGGTGTACCATTTAATATTGCTTCTTATGCATTATTAACCATGATGATGGCGCAGGTTTGTGATATGGAGGCAGGTGAATTCATACATACGTTTGGGGATGTTCATATATACAATAATCATTTAGACCAGGTGCATACTCAATTATCCCGCACGCCTTTATCATTACCACAAATGCAATTAAATGCAGGAATAAAAGATATTTTCCAATTTAAATTTGAAGATTTTAATTTACTGAACTATCAAAGCCATCCTGCTATTAAAGCACCGGTAGCAGTTTAATAATTAGTAATTACTAATTAAAACATTTTGATTTTAAAAATTTTTCATTTTTCATTTTTCATTTTTAATTATGTTCCTGAGTTTATTGGTCGCTGCGGATGAGAATAATGTTATAGGAAAAGACAATAAACTTCCATGGCATTTACCAAATGATTTAAAATATTTTAAGAACCTAACCTGGGGCATGCCTATACTCATGGGCAGAAAAACTTTTGATTCGATAGGTAAAGCTTTACCCGGCAGAAAAAGTATAGTTATTACCCGTAACAATAACTGGAAACATGAAAATGTAGAAGTAGTTCATTCCATACAAGAAGCCATAGAATCAGCAAAAAAGGATGATATAAATGAAATATTTGTAATTGGCGGGGCAGAAATATTTTCATCTTCTTTTCAAAAGGCAGATCGTATTTATCTCACTCGTATTCATCATCAATTTGATGGCGATGTTTATTTTCCTGAGCTAAGCAATGATGACTGGATGTTAGAGAAGAACAAATATTGTAATGCAGACGAAAAAAATGCTTACGCTCATACTTTCCAGGTATGGAATAGAATTAATTGATTTTTAATTCTCACCCTATACATTTGCACCGTGTATTCATCTTTTCAGCTAGCAAAAAAATATATCCATTATTATTTTACAGCTGCCAACGGAAAAGGTCATGGTATTCATTCTCCTTTTGTATTCAATTTTGTTTTAGATGTTTTAAACAATAGAAAAAAAATCCATCCACCTGCAAATATTGAAGCATTAAGAAAGGAACTTTTACAAGATGATACAGCTTTACTTATTGAAGATATGGGAGCAGGTTCCCGGGCAAATACATCAACAAAAAGAACGGTAAAAGAGATTACAAAGAGTGCTGTTAAACCAAAAAAGTATGGCCAATTGTTACACCGGTTGGTAAACATCTACCAGCCAGAAAATATAATTGAATTAGGAACTTCGTTAGGCATTACTGCAAGTTACCTGGCTGCCGGAAATGTTAATGGAACTGTTATAACAATTGAAGGGGCGCCTGCCATTCAGGGACTTTCCATCTCAAACTTTAAAAAGCTTAATATTCCTAATATTGAAAGCCTCCAGGGAAATTTTGATGAGGTTCTGCCTGCCGTTTTAAATGAAAAAGCTTCTATTGATCTTGTTTATGTAGACGGAAACCACAGGTACCAGCCTACTATTAATTATTTTAACCAGTTGCTTACTAAAATTAACAACGATACAATTTTAATATTTGATGACATCCACTGGAGTAAGGAAATGGAACAGGCATGGGAAGAAATTCAACATCATTCATTAGTCACATGTACCATTGATATATTTTTTATGGGTTTCGTTATTTTTCGGAAAGAAATAAAGAAGAAACAACAGTTCATCATAAGATTTTAATCTTGTTTTTCAATAGAAAAAACATTTATCTTCAAACGTTCACATTAAATTGATGTTTATGACAATTGGCGTGTTGAAAGAGCCACAGCAGGAAACAAGAGTTTCACTTTTACCGGAAGCAGTAGCAGCACTTACCAAAAAAAATATTTCAGTAGTTGTTGAAAGGGGAGCAGGTCTAGGTGCTTATGCTTTTGATGCAGATTATGAATCAGCCGGTGCTGTTATAAAAGATGCAAATGAAGTAGTTCGTTCTTCTGATATAATATTATGCATTCATAAGCCGGAAGTTTCTTTTGAAGAAAACAAAATATTGATCGGGGTATACCAGCCACTATTTCATCCCCTTCAAATGCAGGAATGGACAAAACAAAAATTAACTGTATTTAGTTTAGATATGTTGCCCCGCACTACCCGTGCACAAAGTATGGATATTCTAAGTTCACAGGCCAACATATCGGGCTATAAAGCAGTGGTTTTGGCTGCTAACATGTATCCCAGGTATTTCCCTATGTTTATGACCGCAGCCGGAAGCATACCGCCGGCAAAAATGCTGATACTGGGTGCCGGTGTAGCAGGTTTACAGGCAATTGCAACTGCAAAACGCTTAGGTGCGGTTGTAGAAGTTTTTGATACCCGCCCTGCCGTTAAGGAAGAAGTAATGAGCCTGGGAGCCAAGTTTGTAGAGGTGGAAGGCGCTGCCGATCCCAGCCAGGCAGGTGGTTACGCAGTAGAGCAAACAGAAGAATATAAACAGCGCCAACAGCAACGTATAACCGAAAGTTTGGCTAAAGCAGATATTGTAATTACCACTGCACAGATTCCCGGTAAAAAAGCACCTGTTCTTATTACGGAAGAGATGCTGAAACAAATGCGTAGTGGTTCATTAATAATAGATATAGCTGCATCTACAGGGGGAAATACGCCCTTTACAAAAAATAATGAAACAATTGATTATAACGGGATAAGAATAGTTGGTAGTGGAAACTTACCTGCTTCAATGCCTTCAGATGCAAGTAAAGTGTATGGGAAGAATGTTTCCAACTTTCTACAACTGATCACAAATAAAGAAGCGGGTTTACATTTAAACTGGGATGATGACCTGGTGAAGGGCAGTTGTATAACCCATGATGGTGAAATAGTAAATGAAAGAGTCAAAGAATTAAGTGCAGCTTTATAAGCAAAATTTTAAAAAACAATAAATCATTTATATGAATTCAGTTTTCAATTGGTTTGCGGCGAATGAGCAAATGATCTATATCATTATTCTGGTAATTTTTCTGGGCTTTATTGTTATAAGCCGTGTGCCTGCTGTTTTACATACACCTTTAATGAGTAATGCCAATGCTATTAGTGGTGTGGTACTTATTGGTGCTATTATAGTTATAGGACGTGCAAACCCCGATAATTATGTCGCACTGATACTAGGTTTTCTTGCCGTAGTGTTAGGTACATTAAATGTTGTTGGTGGTTTTGCAGTTACCGACAGGATGCTTGAAATGTTTAAGAAGAAAAAACAATAATTCTAAAGAATAAATTTCCCTCATGGCTTTTTCTATTTTACCTATATTTTATGTTATAAGTGTTATCACATTCATTGTGGGTCTTAAGCAAATGTCAGATCCTGCTACGGCAAGAAAAGGAAATTTACTTGCCGGATCAGGAATGGTGCTGGCTGTTTTAAGCACTTTGTTTTTATACAGGGATGAAACTGGAAGCGCTTTAGGAAATTATGTTTGGATATTTGGTGGTTTATTAGTTGGTGGTGTATTAGGAATTTTTGTAGCCAAGAAAGTTAAGATGACTGCCATGCCGGAGATGGTAAGTTTATTTAATGGTATGGGTGGTGCCAGTGCAGCTTTAATTTCAATCATTGAGTTTAATCATTTATCTGATAGAAATTTTATGATCACCATTCCTGAAGCTTATGTTTCAGAATCTATAGTTACCACTGCTATTTTATCATTACCTGTTACATCAGGAACATTTATTATTTTATTTGCGGGTTTGATTTTAGGTAGTATCACATTTGCGGGAAGCATGATTGCATGGGGCAAATTGAGTGGACGGGTAAAAGATTTTGCATTTAATAGTCAGCATATCATAAATACCATTGTACTATTACTGATACTTGGATTAACTGTTTATATGATAACAAGTATAAATTCAGTTAATCTAATCTGGTTTTATGTCATCCTGGTTTTATCACTTATCTACGGCGTTCTTTTTGTAATGCCAATAGGGGGTGCAGATATGCCGGTAGTTATATCTCTTTTAAATTCTTTAAGTGGTATTTCTGCTGCGTGTAGTGGTTTCTTGTATAATAATAAAGTGATCTTAACAGGGGGTATACTTGTTGGTGCTGCCGGTACTATTCTTACTATATTAATGTGTAAAGCAATGAATCGATCATTAAAAAATGTATTGATTGGTTCATTTGGTGGTGGAACTTCGGGTGGTGGTGCAGTTTCAGGTCCAACTGACTATAAAGAAATCTCTCTTAATGATTCAGCTGTCATAATGAATTATGCAAATAAAGTTTTTATTGTTCCTGGTTATGGACTTGCCGTAGCACAGGCACAACATGCTTGTCATGAACTTGAAAAAATACTGGAAGCCAAAGGTGTACAGGTTAAATATGCCATTCACCCGGTTGCAGGACGTATGCCCGGACATATGAATGTATTATTAGCTGAAGCAGATGTCAGTTATGATAAACTTCTTGAAATGGAACAGGCAAATGATGAATTTACTTCGGCAGATGTGGTTTTAATTTTAGGAGCCAATGACGTTGTAAATCCTGCTGCAAAATCTAATCCTTCTTCACCTATATATGGAATGCCTATACTTGATGTAGGCCTGGCTAAAAATGTGATAGTAAACAAACGCAGTATGAAACCGGGATATGCAGGAATAGAAAATGAATTGTTTTACCAGCAAAAAACATCCATGTTGTTTGGGGATGCTAAAAAAGTATTGCAGGACCTTATTGCAGAAGTTAAGCAACTATAATTCATGATAACTGCCGGTTTCTTTTTTCTTTCAAGTTGGCCTTATATTTTTCCCTGATAACTTCTTGTAGCGGTATCCGGTAAACTTTACTTTCAAGCCATGATAATATATCAAGATATGAGAAGGCACGGGCTTCAAACCTGCTGCCTCTCAGATCTTTTATTCTTTCTAAAAGTTTTATAAATTCATCATGTATCTCGCTCCTGTTCAGATTGAAAGATTTCTTTAAGAATTTGAACATTTCTTCTTCAACCACGCTTAGGTTCTCCATTTTCGCCATAAACCTGTAAACAGATTTTACCAGGTATTCAAGCAACTGAAAATTGCCTAATTCATAATGCGCAATCAGGTGAAGCAATCTTGCATAGCATTGCAAATCATTTCTCAAGTCAATCTTCCAGTTGATTATTTTATTTAGGTAGATAATACAATTATCATAATCTCCACTTCCAAAATAAAGTGATGCTATTTTATAATAAAAAACAAGAACACGGTGACTGTCAAGTTGTAATGAATATTCTCTTATCTTTTCTTCTATAGCAGGAACAAGATATAAACCTTCTTCAAAAGTTCCTGTCATAAAATGTTTGTTGATCTTTGCAACATGCAAATAAATAAACACCTGTAACTTATTATTATCGCTTTTCTCCACTATGGGAGAAGCAGCAAAACGTTCAAATTGTTTAAGAGTCTCTTCAAATTTTTCATAATGATTTAAATCAAACAATGCGTTCAATAAATTGTGTACGCCTTTTATATATGCACTTGATTCAATTTCAATCATCATGGGTTGTTCTTCAATCACATCAACCCATTTTTTTGTGTACCTGTAATACATTAAAAAATCCTGTCGTATAAATGAAAACCAGCAAAAAGACTGGTAGAGGTACAAAAGCTGATAAAATGTCCTGGCGTTCTTTACATTAGAAGGCAGGTTTTGTTCGAAAAATAGTTTCAACTTTTTTTCTTCATCTTCATTGCGGGCATGCCCGTTTTTGATGTACCAGCTGTAAAGTTGCAATGCCAAATTCGAAAGTATTGTAACAAGCGTTATTCTTTCATTTACTTCTAATGATTCTTTTGTTAATTGATCTGCACGATCTTCCAAACTTCTTGTTATGTGCATGGATTCAATCTTCTTTTCCAGGAAAAGAATCTGCATCAGGAAGCTGACCTGGTTATGTGTGTGTGAAGTCTCTTTTGCTTTATCTAAAATTCTTAAGCTTTGAACATACAACCCTTTATTATATAAAATGCGAGCAAAATCCAGTTGCTCATGTAATTGTATATCTATGTTATCATTGTTCTCCAACAACCTTAAACTGCTCAATAATTGTTTATAGAGATGTGATTTTAGGTTGTATAGCTGTTGCTTTTTAAGGTTGCTGTTTTTCTTTAAAAGTATCACTTCATCATAATCAGACATCTTGTCAAGAGCATCAAAAAGTTGTATCACCTTCAGGTCTTCATTTGATGAATTTCTTTTTATATAGAGCTTAAAGTTCCGTTTTTCCGACTTTCTGAGGGAGTGGATCAACAGGAATAAGGGGTCTGCAGAGCGGTTGGGCATTGTAGATAACGATTTAAATAAATCCAGTGCTGGTAAGCATTTCAGCAAATTTAAACTCATTTTACTGAGATAGAAAGCCGCTCATATTGATTTAACCTTCTCCCTTAATGAGTCTATTTTCAATAAAGGCATTAATCCATTGTCTTTAGGCATATAAACTCATACTATGGAAAAAAAGGTTTTCATATTCGACACTACCCTCAGG
>MWWA01000353.1_pt1 | contig 12278 bp, 9 predicted proteins | sample 1047341 | NCBI WGS metagenome assembly MWWA01 (sample SAMN06349978, study PRJNA376086) | soil metagenome | isolation source: MS5-1 sample Antarctic (ecotone) soil | place: Antarctica | collected 2015-01-13
CCGCTGCGGATGTTTGGTTGCAGAGCAGTAAAGACCAGGGTGTGGAAAATATTCAGACTTCGTTCAAGGCTATCTTCGGGCAGAATATGCGTATCATCCTGGGGAGTATGGTAGCGTTTTTAGTGAGCCAGTTTGTGGATGTAACAGTTTTCCATAAAATAAAAAAGATGACGGGTGAAAAAAGACTTTGGCTGCGGGCTACGGGATCCACACTCGTATCTCAATTGGTGGATAGCTATATCGTATTATTCATTGCTTTCGGCGGTCTTTTTAGCTGGCAACTTATCCTGGCCATAGGCGTTATGAACTACTTGTATAAATTTGTAATGGCGCTGATACTGACACCGGTAATTTATTTGATAGAAGGACGAATCGGAAAATATGTGGGACATGAAACCGCGGCACAAATGAAACTGATAGCCATGGGTAAGGATGGGGATGTAAAGCAGGCCGGTGCAGAAGGATAAGGCATCATTATTTTTTCCGGTAAGTGTCTTTTACCATTGCCGCAACGATCTTGTCAATCGGCAAGGTTACTGCATCTTCTGAAAAATTTTCCCATTCAATAAACCGAAAAGTTTCGATTTCATCTTTTTCTGCGTAAACTTTTAGTTGTGCTTCATCAAAATCAAATTCTTTACTCCGCAAGGGAACATTGATTTCTTCTAAAGGTTCTACATAGTAGTATATGGAAACGATCTGGTGATCGGCGTTAAAAGCACTGATCTGGTAAAAATCAGTTGTATAAATGTGATCGCCAATACTCACAGGCAGGTTCATCTCTTCCCGGAATTCTCTTTTCAAACAATCACGAGTACCCTCTCCCAGATCTAAACCGCCGCCCGGAAACTTCGTATAGTATTGACCCCTGATGAATTCATCACTTACAAGCACCTGCTGTTTTTCATTGATCAGTATGCCATACACCCTCAGGTTAAACATATCAATCGGTTAATTGCATCACGCCGGTGTAAACCAGTTCTGCCGGACCGCAAAGCCAGATATTTGTAAATTCATTTTCACTTATTTTATCAAATTCAACACTTAATTTTCCCCCGGCAGTTTTCACTTTTACCCTGTTGAAACCATTATCGTTGTGAGCGGAGATGAGAGCAGCAGCAGTAACACCGGTACCGCAACTTAAGGTTTCATCCTCCACGCCGCGTTCATAAGTTCTCACATAAATCAGATCATCATCAAGGGTCTCCACAAAGTTTACATTGATCCCATTCGCTGCAAATTCTTTATTGTTGCGGATGGCGCGGCCTTCATTCACTACATCTACATTCATTACATCCGCGGTTGTTTTTATATAATGGGGAGAACCGGTATCGAGTAAATAATGATTGAGCGAATAGGTAATATTTTTTACGTCTTGCATTTTCAGCCTGATATCCCCGTTCAGGTCAATCTCGCCTTCATGTACGCCATCTGCGGCGTGAAAACGATAATTGTCTTTTTTAATCCCCAGGAGGGAAGCAAATTTTAAAACACACCGGGCTCCATTTCCGCACAATGAACCTATTTTACCATCAGCATTGTAATATTTCATTTCGAAATCATAGCCTTCTTTATTATTTAGCAAAATGAGCCCATCTGCGCCAATTCCGAAACGACGATTGCACAGGAGATTCACTTGTTTGGCAGTGAGCTGGCTGTATCGTCCTTCTCTGTTATCAAGCAAAACAAAATCGTTACCAGTACCCTGGAATTTGTTGAATTCAATTTTCATTTTACAGTATTTCAGAAATTATTTCCAGTGTGCGTCGTATTAAATCGTTTATAGAAGCCTGGGCGTCTTTGCTAAAATCTTTATTTACCCGGTTTGCCACCACTGCACTCAAGGATAAGCAGTTATGTCGAAGCGCCTTCCCCAGCCCGTAGATTCCTGCTGTTTCCATTTCAAAATTAGTAATGCGGTGATTACCAAAATTAAAATCTGAGAGACGGTCATTTAAGTGCGGCATGCTTAATCCAAGTCTGAGCACCCTGCCCTGTGGCCCATAAAATCCCGGACATGTTACAGTAATTCCCTGGTGAAAACCTTTAACGAATTGTTTGATCAGCGACATGGCAGCACCTGCAATGTACGGATGACTGTAACGTGTGTGTAATTGTGTATGGGTAACAAATGAATGAAGTATTTGTTTTTCCTCTTCATTGTTCTGCTGGTGGTAAAAATTCATCAGGTTATCAATCCCAATAGCATGCGTATTCGCGACAAAAGAATCTACCGGCACATCATTCTGTAAGGAACCTGTTGTTCCTATCCTGATAATATTCAATTGCTTCATATTAGCTTTTACCGACCTGGATGATAAATTAATATTGGCAAGAGCATCAAGTTCATTTAGTACGATATCGATATTATCAGTGCCAATGCCAGTACTAATCACAGAGAGCTTCAGTTTACCAAGATAGCCAGTATGGGTCATAAACTCCCTATGAGACCTCTCAACTTCAATGGAATCGAAAAATTTGCTCACTTCCTTAACACGTGAAGGATCACCCACAGTAATGATATGATCTGCCAGTTCTTCTGGTAACAGGTCAAGATGATAAATAGCGCCGCGCGAATTAATGATAAGTTCCGAAGCTGCCAGAGACTGCATAAAAGAAGCGGTTATTGATATGAAATGATATGCGCTGAGTCAACGAATTTCGGAATTTGAACCTAAAAAAATCTAAAAAAAATTTCATTACTTTTGATGCCTCAAAAAAGGTCCTGTGGCCGAGTGGTTAGGCAGAGCTCTGCAAAAGCTTCCACACCAGTTCGAATCTGGTCGGGACCTCTTCTTGTCTTTGGATTTTTCCTTTCTTTGAGTCAGCCATTGATAAATTTTGGAAGTAAAGCCTGCAATTTAAGAAAGTAAATAAGCCGATAAGATCATCACAATCATCCGATAATCAAACAAATCATAGTTCAGACAAATGTATATGTCAAAACTTTCCAGAGCTCTTCTTTAATTTTAATAGTCTTCAATCTCTCCATTTTCAAAATCGCCTTTGTTGACCCATTGAAGATCAAATTTTTCTCCCTTCATATATCTTTCATAAAAACCATTCATTTCTGTAACCGGGTATTTTTCATAGATGGTTCCATAACCAAACATCCTCAAATCGCCTTGCTCTTTTAGTTTTTTTTCCATTTCGCTTTTTAACTGTAAGGCTAGATTTTTATATTGCGAAGAGTCTGCAAGATTACAAATGCAATCCGGATCTTTCCGGAGATCATACAATTCCTCAGCGGGGCGGTGACCAAAATCCATCTTCCAAAAATATTTTGTCTTACCGTTTCTGCGCTGATTGAGTATAAAGGACTTTGTAGGGCTCCCATCACAATTCAAATAGCCCGTCTCGGGATTGCACACGGGCCAACGATCCGGTTCATAATTTTTTAGATAAAGCATGTAATTCTTATACATCCCTCTAATAGGGTAACCTTCATCGTTAGGTCTGCCTACGTCATGGCGCTCCTGCCCTACCAGCACAAAATTCCCGGATGCTTCTACCTGCCCATCATTGGCAGAATTAAAAATCGGAAACAGGCTATTCCCAGTGATCGGGTGCATGCCGGAAGTTGCAGGCTCTATCCCTGCCGCTTGCAACAGCGTTGGTGCAAAATCAATAAAGCTGACGAGATCCTCAATTTTTCTTCCTGGATTTTTAATACCATTTCTCCAACTGATCGCAAGGGGAACATGATTGGCGTTGTTATATTGATTACCCTTCACGCGGGGGAAGGGCATGCCATGATCGGAGGTATAAATGATGATCGTATTATCCAGCTCACCTGCCTCACGAAGCATGTTAACTATCCGCTGTACCTGGCTGTCCAGGTATTCTATTTCGTATGCATAGTCCAGCAGGTCGTTGCGCACAGTGTCAACGTCGGGGAAATATCCTGGCACTTTTTTGATCATGCCGGTGTTTTTGTGCGCAAGCCTCGCGCCGGTACCGTATTCATAGGCACGGTGTGGCTCCTGAAAGCCAACCCAAAATGCCCAGGGTGTTATCTTTTGCTCTTGAAAAAAATCACCAAAATTAGCAGCGTAATCTTTTTTGGAGATACCCGTAGTTGGCGGATCGGTAAAATGTGAAGCATATTCCTTCCCTAATAAAAAACGGGGTCTGCCTTCTTCATCCAGTGCCTTCCCCGGCGCATAGCCTTTTCCCGTATAGCCGGTGGCGTATCCATTTTCACCCAGCACCTCCATCCACGTTTTATATTCGACTGGAAAGTAGATGATATGATTGGCGGCAGCTTCCAATTGCCAACTGTTTCTGCCGGTAATGATGCTGGCACGGGATGGGGCACATTTCGCATTCGGTGTAAAAGCGTTTTTAAATAATAAGCCCTCTTGCGCAACGGCATCAAAGCCCGGTGTGTTTACGAAGGTGCTGCCATAAGCGCTAAAGTCTGTCCCGGCATCATCGGCGATCAGGAAGAGAATGTTTGGTTTTTTCTCATGCGGCTGTTTTTGCTGGCTGAAGGTAGCAAGGCTAATAAAAAGAAAGGATAGAGCCAATAAACAAACCTCTATTTTTTTCATAGTAAGAATGCTAATATATATGTGTCGTCCGAAAAAAAATATTCATCTTCATACTCCGCATCATTTTTTACCAAATTGAATTTACCAAGAAAATCATTAGCGGCGGCTTTAACATTGTAGGTGGCTTTTTACCCTGGTTACAAATTCTACAAAGGGCGCAGGGTCTCTTACATACAATAAATAATTGATCGCCATTAATGCGATATCCATGTTGTTATTTTCATTGGGTGCCGTAGGTATTTTCTCTGCTTTTTTATTTTGAAAACGTCGTAAGCAATTGCAGCGGCTGTCACGGATACCTGCGCCGCGGCAGAAAAAGCTTAAACGAAAAAAGTAAATAAGAAAAAATATGGACAGTTTCATAATGTATGATTCATTTTCAAATCAAAGGGCGGCCCGGCTTATCTTGAAGAAAACCAGATAATTTGTCCAACTAATTTGATACAATGGACGTAGAGATATCTTCAAAAGTTTTTCCTTCTGATGCCCATTGTAATAATATCTCTCCTTTTCCCTGAGTAGTACTCCTTTTATAAAAAAGCCTGATATGATGCAGCCCTTTTGCCAGGTGAAGCGTTTCAGTTTTTTTAGTTCCCGGTGTGTAGTGATAATCTTCATCAATTAACGCAATATCATGAACTCTTAAAAAGGCTTTACCCTGTGCCTCTAAACGGAAAGAATACTTTCCATCTGCCGGTACACTTACATATCCTTCAAACAAAAAAGTGTTGGTAGCTTTATCGCTACCGGTAACATCCAACTTCATATTTTTTTTTAGCTGTAGATTATCTGCAGGGGCGCTGATCCAGGGCGTTACCGCCTGGTAAGAAAATTTTTTCCAGCCTTTTTCAGCGGCACTTGTTTCATCTGCCGGGATCAGGGCATCATCGTACGGTCGTTTTGCGGAACTATCGGCCAGGCGTAGCTGCAATACACATCCTTTCAAACGCTGTTGCAAATGAGAGAGGTTGCCGGTTTTTGCAAGATTTTTCAACTGTTGCGGATCGTGCCAGATATCATAAATTTCAAAATCGTCATCAGCAGATTGCACATCATATCGTATGGCTACTGTATCTCCATTCCTGAGCATTTGCATCTCCCCCCGCTTGCGGTTGCGGTGGACCGCATCAAATTCCGCATAATCGGGCGTTTTACCATCCTGGAAATATTCTATGTACAATAAACTTTTCTTTTGAACACCTTCTCCTGTAAGTGAGGGAACAAGTGAAACGCCATCAGCCCGTACAGGTGCGGACAGACCGGCAGCCTCAGTAAATGTCGGCAGCCAGTCATAAGAAATACTTCCCGTTGTAATTTTAGTTTGGGGTTTTATTTTTCCCGGCCACCAGGCCAGCGTTGGCATTCTCACACCCCCTTCCCATACATCTCGTTTTATACCATCAAAAGGCCCAAAGCTGTTGAAAAATTCAGGTGAATTTTCTACATAATTATCGGGTAGATAAGATTCCCTGGAAGGGCCGTTATCTGAGGTGAAAACAACCAGGGTGTTTTTTTCAATATTAAGATCGCGCAATAAAACCAAAATGTCGTGCACCATATTATCAATTCTCTTATTCACGGTCGCATATCTCTTGTAAGTATCCGGCCAGGGCACTTCAGGTGTCGCGTTGTTTTTGTCATCATCATAAGTAGCGTTGGCATATTCCGGCTCCACATAAGAATCTATCTCACCTGATGCTGTATTGATCATACTTCCAGGTGTGCCGTTCCATTGTAGACCACCTTTAATGCCAAAACCTTCCGGATAAGCCTGCGTTGGCAATTCCAACACAGCGTGCGGTATATCATAAGCAAGGTATAGAAAGAAAGGTTTATCTTTTTCTTTACCCCTCAAATGGTCGATGATGTATTTTTTTGCGGCGGCAGTAAATATATCCCCTGTGTAACATTTATCGAGGTCGTTACTGATGTCCTTGTAGTTTTCATACAACTCTTTGCGACCTCTGTACTTCCCTTCTTTCGGATAATGTTCGTGCCCATCAACATGCCTGATATATCCAAGATAGTAATCAAATCCTCTTTTCAGCGGATGTGCCGGCCACTCACCGCCGTTCACTTTTTTATCTCCCTGCAGACCCCACTTCCCGATCGCCACGCTGGAATAGCCAGCCATCTGTAATACATTACCGATCGTATAATTATCAGCTAAAGCTTTATCAAATTGATTATTCCGCACGTTGGCATGCCCCTGGCTTTGGCCTGATAATAAAGATGATCGTGAAGGCGCACAAACCGGGGCCGCGCAATATTGTTCAAGCATCGCTCCCTGCATGGCCATACTATCCAAATAAGGTGTAATGTTCCAGGGTTCACTCCTGTTATTGATTTCTCTTCTTTCATTCTGAAAAAAAACGCCGAGATCACCATATCCCAAATCATCAGTTAATATGTAAATGATATTCGGTTTTTGAAATGTTGAGTCTATCACCAGCTTATGATCCTGGCTGGATTGAGCAACGACATTGAGTGCAAAAAATAAAGACGGTAAGAAAGAAAAATATTTAATCATAATCTTTTTATTTCTTCAGAAACTTTTATTAAAAAGGAAGATCGTCTTTGGTGATAATGTTTTTCCATTCTCCTCTATTCACATAGGCATGCTGATCTATATACTTTTGGTGAATGATTAACCTGTTTCGAAAAACACTTGAAAAGTAAGAAGGCCTTACCAGAATTTCACATACAATGCTGAGATTAATAATAGTGTGATGATGATCAGGATTAATGTTTGTGGCCGCAATCTGAACATGGACTTATCTAATTCAAAAGCTTTCGGATTTACTTTGGGACCTCGCAGGCTAATTGCAATCATAATGATCATGGTGAACACAAATGATAAACCCATACAGATATGGAATGGAATTTCGTAAACACCTTTCGCATTCTGATATGAGGTATATAAAAAAGTTTCGTGACCCGTAATGCCCGGGGCAAATTCGTTGAAGAACACTGATAAGAGAAATCCGGTAATAACTCCTACTATTGCCGCCAAACCGGTAGTACGTTTCCAAAACATACCGAGGAAAAACATAGCAAATACTCCCGGACTAATAAAGCCTGTGTATTTCTGAATATAAGTGAAACCACCGACGCCCCCGATACCCAGCACATCGGTCCAGGTGAAAGCAACAGCCAATATCATGGCAACAAAAACGGCCACCCTTCCAACTATCACCTGCTTGCGCTCACTATCTTCTTTGCCTATATATTTTTTATGAATATCGAGGGTATATATCGTCGAAATACTATTTACTTTTCCCGCGAGCGAAGCCACAATAGCTGCTGTTAGCGCAGCGACTGACAAGCCTTTTAACCCGGTAGGAAGAAATGTAAGCACTGCTGAATAGGCACCATCTTTTCCGCCAACCAGTTGCGGCAGATTGCCACTTTCGTAAAGCACAAAGGCTGCAATACCTGGTAACATTACTATCAATGGCATCAGCAATTTCAAAAAACCGGCAAACAAAATTCCGGTACGTGCAGTTTGCAGATCTGCACCAAGCGCCCGCTGAGTGATGTACTGGTTGCATCCCCAATAATTTAAATTGATGATCCAGATGCCGGCAAGATAGGAGGCAATACCAGGGAATGTTAAGTATTTGTCCACCTCATTTTGAGTGGAAGCTGCCGTAGGTTTTGGAATGATCATTTTAAAATGCTCAGGTGCATTTTGTAATAACGCTTTAAAGCCTGCAATAGCATCACTGCCAACACCAAATTTTTCCCCCACCACCGTTAGCGCTATGTAGGTGGTGATGAGCCCGCCGATAATCAAAACACCTACCTGTATCACATCCGTATAACCGATCACTTTCATCCCTCCCAGAGAAATGACCAGCGCAAAAATGGCTAACCCAACCATGATCGGATGCATGTATCCACCACCGGCGAGACCATTGATTGCAACGGCTCCCAGGTATAAAATAGATGTGAGGTTTACAAATACATAAAGAAATAACCAGAAGATTGCCATGATCAATGCCACAGATTCATTATACCGCGTTTTCAGGAATTGCGGCATTGTATAAATATGGTTTTTTAAATAAACAGGAATAAACCAAACCGCAACAATGATGAGCGCAATAGCTGCAATCCACTCATATGCTGCAACGGCAATCCCCAAAAAAAATCCTTCGCCACTCATACCAATGAATTGCTCGGCCGAAATGTTGGATGCGATCAGTGAGGCACCTATAGCCCACCAGGTTAAAGTGCCTTCTGCCAGAAAAAAAGCCTTGGCATCGTGTTCATCTTTTTTCCTGCGGTTATAAATAAAAAAACCATACCCCGCTACAATAATGAAGTAAATAATAAATACGATATAGTCTGCTGTGGCAAGATTTTGATTCATAAGCAAGTCAGTTTGTAAATGGTGAAGATGATAGAATCTTTTGAATAGTGTAGATAATATTGATCAGACAATTAGGTATTGATTTATTGATCAGTAAAGATTGCAGGTAAGAAAAGAATCGCTAATGTAAATTATTTACTTAATTGGTAAAAACAATCACTCCACTGCATTTGGTTTTTGAATTGCCGCAACTTCGTCTCTTTATCAATAAACACGGTTTCAATTCCTGCCATGTCACCAAAATCCTCCATGAATTCTGAAGTAATATTTTGGCTAAAACATGTGTGATGCGCTCCACCTGCTAATATCCAGGCCGTGCAGCCAGTGTTCATATCAGGATATGGTTTCCAAAGTACCCTTGCAACCGGCAACCTCGGCAAGTCATTATCGGGTGCTACGGCTTGCACTTCATTTACCAGTAGCCTGAAGCGGTTCCCCATGTCAATAAGAGAAGCATTTAAAGCAGCACCTCCACCAACATTAAAGACTAAACGAACCGGATCACTCTTTCCCCCAATACCAAGGGGATGTATTTGGCAGGAGGGCTTGCCATTAGCTATAGTAGGACATATTTCCAGCATGTGGGAGCCCAATACCATTTCATTGCCCGGTTCGAAGTGATAAGTGTAATCTTCCATGAACGAATTACCTCCTTCCAAACCTTTACCCATCACTTTCAAAGCTCTTACTAAAGCGGCGGTTTTCCAATCACCTTCTGCTGCAAAGCCATATCCTCCCGCCATTAGGCGCTGGGAAGCAATACCGGGAAGTTGCGCCATTCCATGAAGATCTTCAAACGTATCTGTAAAACCTTTAAAATTTCCCTCCTCCAGAAATTTCCGAATCCCTATCTCAATTTTTGCAGCTTCTTGTAGTGAATTATGAGAAGCGCCCTCACTTTTCAGATCATCTGCAAGGGTAAACAGATCATTATATTCTTCGCACAAGCCATTAATTTCTTTTTCACTTACAGCTTTAATAAACTGTACCAGGTCGCCTACTCCATGTGTATTTACTGAATATCCGAATTTAAGTTGCGCTTCCACCTTATCACCTTCCGTAACCGCAACAAATCGCATATTATCGCCAAACCGGACAAACTTAGCGCCCTGCCAGTCATGCCATCCGGCGGCAACTCTTGTCCAAGTATTTACTTTGTTCACAACAGCCGGATCTTTCCAATGCCCTGTTATTATTTTTCTGCGGGTACGCATCCGCGTCATTAAGAAGCCAAACTCCCTGTCGCCATGGGCACTTTGATTCAGGTTCATAAAGTCCATATCAATATCCTTCCAGGGAATATCCCTGTTGTATTGCGTGTGTAGGTGGCACAAGGGTTTTTGTAAGATCTTTAGGCCCCCGATCCACATTTTGGCGGGCGAAAAAGTATGCATCCACGTTATGATGCCGATACAATTTTTATCACTATTGGCTTGCTCGCAAATTTGAAATATTTCTTCCGGCGTGGTAACCACCGGCTTCCACGTCACATTTACCGGAATGTCTTTATGTTCATGAAAAGAATTTGCAATTTCCCGGGAATGGATAGCAACTTTTTGCAAAGTTTCTTCTCCATAAAGATGTTGGCTACCCGTGATAAACCAAACTGTCAGTTCATTATATAATTTCATCCTGGTAATTTTTTTATTGGATTGTATACTAATCTATCTTGATGGCAGTAAGATATTATTGCCCGTAATAACTATCCTTACCATGTTTTCGCTGGTAATGCTTTTGAACCAGCGATTCTTTCAAACGAGGAGCTTCAGGATTGATCATACTGGTGAGCCAGGCTAAATGAGCTATGTTTTCAAGAACAGCGCTGTTGTACACTGCCTTCTCTGCCGAATCGCCCCAGGTAAAAGGAGCGTGATTTCCTACCAATACCATTTCCAAATTTTGATAATCCATGGATTTCTCTTTCAGGCAATTGATGATCTGAAAACCTGTTTCATATTCATAATCTCCCTGAATCATTTCGTCATTCATCGGTGGAGCACAGGGTACATCACCTGCTGTGTGATCTGCGTGGGTTGTACCAAAAATGGGAATATCCATTTGAGCCTGCGCCCAGGAGGTTGCATACGTTGAATGCGTATGGCATATTCCCCGAATATTTTCCCAATGCTTATATAATACCGCGTGTGTTTTTGTATCTGAAGAGGGGCGCAAATCCCCTTCTATTACCTGGCCGTTAAAATCTACTATTACCATTTTTTCTTCAGTTAACTCTGAATAGGGAACGCCGCTGGGCTTTATTGCGAATACACCTGCATCCCTATCCGCAGCGCTTACGTTTCCGAAAGTATAAAGTACCAATCCTAATATTGGCAATTGAAGATTTGCTTTAAGCGCTTCTTTTTTTAGTTGATCATACCTGGACGGCGACATTATGTTGTTTTGAAAGTTCTTCAATACATTGTCCTAGTTGACGATATTTTTTATAACGCTTTTCAAAGACATGTACTTTTTCTATTTGTGGAAAATATTCGGTTTCGAATCCTTGTCCCATTGCGGCCATCGCTTCTTCTACTGATGCATAAATGCCGGCAACTGTAGCTGCAAACATCGCTGCACCGGCAGCACAGGTTTGTTCTGATCTATGAATCCGGATCGGCATGTTCATAACATTTGCCATGGTCTGCATAATGTAAGGAGATTTCTTAGCAACGCCTCCCAGGCCTATCAGTCCTTTCACCGGCACTCCCTGTTCTATAAACCGATCTACAATAGCCTTTGCACCAAAACAGGTTGCTTCCACCAGAGATTTGAATATTTTCACTGCGTCTGTCCCAAGGCTCAGTCCGCTGACACACGCTTTCAGCAACTGGTTGGCATCAGGTGTTCTGCGTCCATTTAACCAGTCAAGACTTAGCTCATCATCATCACTTACGTCCAGTTTTTCTGCTGCTGCTGAGAGACCATAAATTATTTTTTGGTCAAGGTCTCTCACAAGTCTGTCTTTAGTTTCGCTATCCAAATAAGATGAATCAGCCAATAAATTTTGCAGCGGCCAACTTAAGATATTTTTAAACCATGCGTAGGTATCTCCAAAAGCTGACTGGCCTGCTTCCATGCCTATCATACCTGGAATAACAGAACCAGGTACCTGGCCGCATATCCCTTTAACCAATGTAGCATTTGATTCAGCCAGGTTTGCGATCAGGATGTCGCAGTTAGATGTACCCATCACCTTACTTAAATGATAAGGTTTTATTTCGCCCCCAACAGCCCCCATGTGTGCGTCAAATGCACCCACACCAACCAGTACACGCTTTGACAGGCCAAGACGATTCGCCCATTCAGTGGACAAATTTCCTGCCGACTGATCTGAGCTAAATGTCTCTTTGTAA
>MWWA01000354.1_pt1 | contig 12259 bp, 13 predicted proteins | sample 1047341 | NCBI WGS metagenome assembly MWWA01 (sample SAMN06349978, study PRJNA376086) | soil metagenome | isolation source: MS5-1 sample Antarctic (ecotone) soil | place: Antarctica | collected 2015-01-13
CGCCGCAACCGTGACGCGAAATGGTTATGAAATCACCGTTCTGAAAACGCAGCTCACAAATGATCTGGATGTTCTCGCGGCGGTACGTTCGAAGGATGCGACCAGCCAGGCCCGAGTGTCGGCGCAACTGGCGCAGATGCGAGACGAGCATCATCGGCGCCAGGCCGCGCAGGCCGCGGCGGTCGAGCGCGAGAATCGCGAACGAGCGGCAGCCGCAGCAGCGGCGCAAGCGGCTGCGCGCGCGCCATCCGCGCTCAACCGCGGATCCTACGATCAGCGTGAAGGCGTGGCCCGGGCACCGCAGATCAATCGTACATTCCCAGCTCCGACACCCAAGTAGATCGATTCAACCGAGTCGGAGTCGTGCGGTCCGGCGACTTTCTGAGGACGTTCTCGCGCGACCAGAGCGCCTGCGTTAGCTGAGGTGTGACGAATAAGTGGGAGGAGTGCTTTCACGTCGGTCGGTTTGACACGTGATTTTTCTCGCGTTTCGCAGGTGGAGCGAGTTCGCGCACCCGCAGTAGATCGCCGTTTGCCCAAATCCAAGCTTCTGGATTGTAGGGGCCCACCTTTCTCGGGTCGCTGCAGGTGTAGAAGGAGATGAGGCGGTCGGGCGAAGGTCTAGTGGGTGTGTCTTGCACTCGACGCCCACCCCCGCGGCATCGACAAAGCGATGCCCTCCAGCACTCGCCCCACAGCGCCTCGCCTTTTTCCGGCGGGGCCGAGGTGCGCGAAATGGACCCTCTACAGCTTCCTTCGCAGAGCGGAGGGTCTCGATTGCTTCGCAGCGCGACCGGCCCAAGTTGTCGGGCGTTATGAGTGTGCACGTTTATGGGATCAATCATCTCGCGATCGAGGTCGACGACGTCGCGAAAGCGGTCGCGTTCTATGAGGACGTTTTTCAACTCGAAAAGATGGACGAAGGCGAAGGCGATGCCTTTTTCAAGGTCGGCGAGCACCAGTTTCTCGCCATTTTCAAAGTCGAGGAACTGCAGCTGGACCGGGCGAAACATTTCGGCCTGATGGTGCGCGACGACGCGCAGTTAAACGAAGTGCGCGAGAAGCTGACGAAAAAATACGGCCTTAAGTTGATCGAGGGTTTTCGCTGCGATTTTCACGACCCGTTTGGCAATCGCATCCAGGTCGTGGACCTGCACGACGAGTCGTTAGTCTGGCTTCTGCCCTACCGGGAAGTGCAGAAGGCGGGAGTCAGGTTTTCGGATCCGGAATAAAGCGGCGGCTTCGGACTCCGAGGGTCGCGTCGCTCCTGTTTAGGGGGAGAAAATCAGGAGCAGAAAGACGCCAAACAAGAGCAGGTGAATACACCCCTGAAAGATGCTGGTTTTACCGCCGGCAAAGGTGACGACGCTGACGCCGAGAGTGAGGATGAGGAGCGGAAGATTTCCGCCCTCTAGCCCGAGCGAAATTTGACGATTGGTGATGAGCCCGATCGCAAGGACGGCCGGGATGGTTAGTCCAATGGAGGCGAGGACGGATCCGTGCAGGATATTGACCGCCCGTTGCAGGCGATTCCCGAGCGCCGCCTGGAGGGCGCTCAACGCTTCCGGCGCCAGGACGAGCGCCGCCACGATCGCACCGCCGAGGGCATGCGGCATACCGAAACGTTCGATGCTGACATCGAGCGGGATGGCGAATTTCTCCGCCAGGAGGATGACGGCGACGAGGTAAGAAACGAGGAGGACCGAGTGATAAACGCCGGAGCGCATCTCGACCGGCGCATGCTCGGCGTGACCCGCGCCCGCCGTCTCACCCGACTCCACGAAGAACTGGCTGTGCCGCATCGTTTGGATGAGAACGAAGATCCCATAAAGAATGAGGGAACTGGTGGCGAGAAAGATTTCCTGCACGCGGGACAAGTTTGGCCCCGACATCGAGGTGGTGAAATCCGGCAGGACGAGGCCGAGGACCGAGAGCGCCATGATGGCACTGAGGTAAGCATTCGTGCCTTTGAGATTGTAGCTCTGCTCGCGATGGCGCAGGCCGCCGAGGAGGAGCGAGAGTCCGATCAAACCATTGAGCGCGATCATGAGGACGGCAAACATCATGTCTCGCGCGAGGGTGGGGTTGTTCGCGCCATGCAGCATTGCGGCCGAGATCATCATCACTTCGATCGTGATGGCGGCGAGTGTGAGGATGAGCGTGCCGTAGGGTTCGCCGCATTTGATCGCGAGGTAGTCGGCATGGCGCACAACCGAGATGGCGGACCAAAGTACGGCCCCGAAGAGCCAGAAAAAAATCGCTGAGAGCAGGAACGGATTGGCCAGGCTGGTGGTCAGAAGGCTGCCAGTGGTGTAGAAGATTGCCGCCGTGGCCAGACCGGCGAAAAGCGGGTATTCCGAACGGATGAAGCCGACCAGACCCTGTCGCCCCGGTGGCGTAAACGCGGCTGATGGCGAAGCAGACATGGGCGGGATCGTATCGAGTGGATTTGCGCTACGCAATCGTTTGCAGCAGGAAACGAGTTACGCTCGGTGAGACCGAATAAGTGGAAGGAGCGCGTTCACATCTTTCGGACGAAAAGCCCGGCCTTTTTCCTGCTTCGACAGTGCGGGTAGATCGCGCAGTCGAAGGAGATCGCCGTTTTTCCAGACCCAGGCATCTGGGTTGTAGGGCCCGACTTTTCGCGGGTCGCTCCAGGTGTGGATGGAGATGAGCCGGTCGGAGAGAGCGGCCGCGATGTGCATCGGGCCACTGTCGACGCTGATGGTGAAGCGAGCGCGGCGGATCAGCCAGATCAGTTGCAGGATGGTGGTGTGATTGAGGAGGTTGACGCAGTTGTCGGGTACGGGCAGGTCGCGCTTGGTCCGGCCGACGATGACGACGCGGTCCGGAGCGAGCGCGTGGCAGAACTCTTCGACCGCGAGGTCGTTGAGCGATTTTTTCCGGCCGCGAGCAAAGGGATGGAAAAGGACGAACGGCTCATCTTCATCGAAACGTTCGACGTGGTCGCCGGTCGGGAGCGGGAAACGCAACGGACGTTGAATGGGCACGCCGAAGGATTCGACGAGCGAGAGGTAACGCTCGACGGCGTGTGCGGTGCGATCTACTGCCGCGGTCTGCTGGTAGAAAAAGCGCGCACCTTCCCGCGCATCGCTCATGCCGTAAAATTCGCGAGGATGACTCATCTTCCCGATGAGCGCGCTCCGGAGCAGGCCTTGGAAATCGAACGCGACATCGGGGCGCAAACGCCCGACTTCGCGCAGCCAGGGCAGGAGATGCTTCGACATGCCGAAGCCCCCGAGGTCGCCGCGGGGGAAGATGTGGACGTGGTCGACGCTCCGGTTGCCGCGGAGGAGTGGCGCCCATTCCGGGTTGATGACCCAGGTGATCTTGGCCTCGGGGTAAGCGTCGCGCAGGAGAGCGGCCGCGGGCAGGGTGTGGACGATGTCGCCCAACGAACTCGGCTTGATGATGAGGATGGAGGAAATTTCCGATTTCAAATGGTCGCAGGCTTGGAGAGGTCTTTAATCGCCGCACCCGATGTAAACGTCATCCTGAGCGAAGGGAAGATCTCTGACAATTTCTGCGCAGGCCGCGTTACGAAGAAAGGCAATAGTCAGAGATCCCGACTCAGGATGACAAGGCACGTGGCGGGTGGCGGCAGGGCCAGCCTAACGACCGACCGCGAGACGGTCGGCCAGGCGGTCGGGCAGACCGGCCGCCCGGATTTTGCGCTGCGCGGTTTCGAGGTCGTATTTCACCCGGCGTTCCTCGACCACCTGGCGATCGGTATGCAGAATGCAATAGGCCGCGCGCCAATCGCGGTCCCGCGGTTGGCCGATGCTGCCGGGATTGATAAAATATCTTTTCCCGGCGGAAAGAACGATCTGCCCGACGGTGATGCGGCGGACGTTGTCTTCACGCACGAAAGCGGTCGGCCAATGGGTGTGTCCGAAAAAGCAGAGCGAAGTGTGCTGATAGGTGAAGCTGGCGATGGCGTCGAGATCGTTGAAGACGTAGCCCCACTGCCCCGGGGTATCGAGGGTGGCGTGGACGATGGTGAAATCGCGCACCTGCCGCGTCAGGCGCAGATCGGCCAGCCAGGCTTTGTCGTCGCGCGAAAGCTGGGCCCGGGTCCAGTCGATCGCTTCCTCGGCCAGTTCATTAAAGCCCTCGGTAGAGCTGACGATCGAGACCTGCTCGTCGTGGTTCCCTTTCACCACCGGGCACCCCAGATCCTGGATAATTTTCAGGCACTCCTTGGGATTGGCGTTGTAGCCGACGACGTCGCCGAGGCAGACGAAGTGGGTGCAGCCCTGGGTTTTGGCATCAGCGAGAACGGCCTCGAGCGCCTCGAGGTTGGAATGAATGTCACTGAGAATGGCAAAACGCATTGGAGGAAAAGTTACTTTACTTTCTCGGGGATGCGCTCATACAACGGAATTTCGAGCTTTTCTTCGAGAAATTTCAGCCGGGTGAGGAGGGTGGGCAGGCGCTCGTGCTCCCCGAGGTCGTAAAGACGGCGCAGCGCGGCGTAGGCTTCGCGCTCGTGGCCCGGACCGAAGGAGAGTTCATAAGCGGCGAAACGTCTGTTGTATTTCGCCCCGCCCGGGAGGGCGGCGGCGCGCGCGTAATAGGTGGCGGCGGCGGCGTGGTTTTGGAGCTTTTCTTTGTAGAGGCGGGCGAGCGATTCGTAGAGCTGCGGGCGATCCGGGTTGTTCTTGATCCCGCGCTCGAGGAAATCTTTCCCGAGGTCAATGTATTCGCGCTGCGCCTTGCGACGCATAACGTCGTTAGGCAAGGACCTGTCCTGGAGCGCGGCGACGCTCGCATTCCAGGCCATGTGCCACGCGGCCATGTCCCAGAAGAGGACCGAGCGCGGCTGGAGCGTGGTCGCTTCCCGGAAGAGGAGAAGGACACGGCTCCATTCCGTCCGTTCCCAGGCGACGTGAGCCTGGATAAAAACTACGTCGGCGACGAGGGAGCGAAACCCGCTCAGCGCGGCCAGAAAACCGAGTTGGCCGACCTGTTCGCGCAGGTCGAGCCCGAGCCGGGCCTGGTGAAAATAAGCGCCGCGATGCTGCTCGGTGAGAGTGCCCTCGATCGGCAGGCGGAGCGCGCCGAAGAGGAGGAGCAGCGCAGCAATGACCGCCGCGCGGATCATAGTTCTTTCCCGTGAAAGGAGACCCAGGCGAAGAAAAGGTAGATCGAGGTGTAAACGCAGCCGAGGACCGCGGTCTGGGCAAAGACCGCCGCCGGGATGGCAGTGCCGGCGACAATATCGTCGACCAAATTAAAGAGCTGGAGATCGGGAAAGGCGAGAGCGACGAGGGCGAGAAAGGTTTTCGCCAGCCAGCCGCCGCCGTGTTCCTGGAGCCAGTATTCGCGCGCCGTGGCTTGGAGGTGGCCGATGAAGTAAATGAAAACCATAACTACGATGGTGAAGATGTTGGAGGTGGCGAAAGTGGAAATGAAGAGGGTGAGCGCGGCGAGGAGGGCGGCCTTGAGATAGATGACCGCGATCCCCGGGAGGAGGTTGGTATTGAAGGCCGATTCTTTCAGGCTGCGGAGCGCTTCCTGCACCTGCTCGGGGCGGAGACCGGCCGTCTCGCGCAGCGTTTCGTGGATCAACATCTGTTCCCGGAGAAAAAGAAGCGCGAGAAAAAGCGCGCTCATGGCGAGGATGCTGAGCCCGAGGAGCAGAAGCACGCCGGCCAGTTTGCCGATGAGATATTCGTAACGCGGAACGGGCTTGGCCAGGATGGTGTAGATGGTGCGATCCTCGAGGTCGCGCGGGAGGAGTTGGGCCGTGGCCACGATCGCGAGGAGAGAAGTGAAGATGCTCATCGCGCCTAACGAGACATCTTTCAGGACCTGGAATTCCTGCTGGAAACTGAGCCGGGCCATGAAGATGGAGTTGCCGATCAGGAGGAGGGCGAAAATGAGGAGGAAATAAAAGACTTTCAGCCTAACGAGCTCGGTGAAGGTGATGCCGGTAATGGCGGCGACCCGCGAGAGCGAAAAAGAACGGTGTTTGATTTCCGGCATCGCTTTAGGATCCCTGCGCAGCGGGCGGCGATTTGGTCGCATCGAGGAACAAGCCCTCGAGCGTGGTCTGTGGCTGGCGCTGTTTGACCAGGCGGGTGTCCGATTTATCGAGGAGCGCGGAAATTTGCGCGAGCACCTCGGGAGTGGCGTTTTCCAGGATGAGCTCGGTCTGGTTTTCGATCGCGAGCAGATCCTCGACGCGGCCTTCCCTGACGAGGACGCCGTTGGCCAGGATCCCGACCCGGTCGCAAATCTCCTGTACCTGCGCGAGGAGATGAGAGGAGAGCAGGACGGTGATGCCGCGCTTTTTCAGGTCGAGAATCAAATCGCGAATCTCGCGCGACCCGGCGGGATCGACCCCGGCGGTCGGTTCGTCGAGCACGACCAGTTTCGGCTCCTGGATGAGCGCCTGGGCGAGGCCGATACGCTGCAGCATGCCCTTGGAGTAGCCGCCGAGTCGCCGGTCGCGCGCATCCTGTAGACTAACGAGTTCGAGCAGTTCGTTCGTCCGCGCGGCCAGCTTTTTCCCGCGCAAACCGCAGAGTTTTCCGTAGAACCGGATCGTCTCTTCGCCGGTGAGATATTTGTAGAAATAAGGATTCTCGGGCAGAAAACCGACCGCTTCCCGGCTCCCTACTTCGCGGCTGTCGCGGCCGAAAATTTTCGTCGTCCCGGTGCTGGCCGTGACGAGGCCAAGAATGATCTTCAAGGTCGTGCTTTTTCCCGATCCGTTAGGCCCGAGCAGGCCGTAGACCTGCCCCGGCGCGACCTCCAGGTTGAGCCCGCGCACCGCCACCAGCAGCGTCCGGCGAAATGGAATCGGGAAAACCTTCGTCAGGTTTTGGACGAAGACGGCGGGCTCAGTCATGGCGAATTTCGAAGCCGCGCGCCGGCGGCGACTCGACTAAAATGGCCTCCGTTTGTTGACGAATATGCGCCCGCAGTTCGCTCTGCCCAATCGCCTCGATAAAGGCGCGCACTTCCGCCTCGGCGCCGTTCGCCTGCAACTCGACCCGGCCATCGGGCAGGTTGCGGACCCAGCCGACGACATCGAAGCCCTTGGCTACCCGTTTCACCGACCAGCGAAAGCCCACGCCCTGGACGTTGCCCTCGAAGAAAATCTGCAATGAAATCATGGCGCGGTGACGACGGGAGTTTGCAGCTTGCGCGAGGGAGGGCGCGACGCAAGCGCGGTCTTACTCGAAACGCGCCGGTGGGCGCAAGCTTATCGCCGCGGCACTATCCGCGGCGCGAAATGGCGCGGCGCGGCGCTAGGGCTCGGGAATCGGCGCCGGCTCGAACCGGAAATCGGGCGCGGGGACCAATTCCGGGAGCGGCTCCGGCGGCGCGATCAGGCGCGGATCGTCAGAGTTCAGTCTGAACTGTTCGCCCTGTTCGCGGTGGCTGGCGATGGTCGGAGTCGTTATTTCGGGCGGCGGCGCCAGCTTTTCCGCCACGAGGGTGGGCGCGGCGGGCCGAATGTCCTCGCTCGCGACGTAACCGCTTGCGCCATCCTGCAATTTCACTTTTACGTAACCGAACGACGGGCGAATCACTTTCATGATCGAGTCGTGCGCCAGCTGCTGGTCCGGCCCGGTCCCTTGCTGCGGACCGTATTTATAAAAGGGCGTCTGGTCGGCCGTGACGGCGTACCAGGTATCGGTCCCGCCCGAAAAAACTTTTGGCTTGGCGACCGAGCCGCAGCCGGCCGCGAGCAAAGAAGCCGCGCCCAAGAGGAGGAGGTGACGCGCTTTCATTTGTAGCTGTAGACGAAACAAACACCCGCCGGTTCACCCTCGTCCAGTCGCACTCGAATAAAATATTCGCCGCTGTTTTCCACAGATACTCCCGAAGCCGCTTTCGTGCCGGAGTCGAATTTTTCTCCGGCCACCGGCGCGCCGGTCTCATCGAAGACTTCGACCGAGACCTTTTTCGCTTTCCCGCCCGCCCCGGCGGAAAACCAATACTCGTTCCCGGCATAGAGATTAACCGCGATGACCTTGCTTTCGCCGCGGGCGAGGGTGCCGGTCCAATGTCCGTCCCGGAGCTTGAAGCCGTCGTTGGAAAAGGCGCCGGCGAGTTCCAAGGCCACCTGCCGAGCCGCGACTTCCTGGTCGGTTTCGGCGAAGGCGGAAGCGCCCAGCGCGAGCGCGCTCAGGATCGTTAGGCAAAAGGAGAGGCGCATGATTAATCCTTGGTTTGGATTTCCTTCATCGCCTGGTTGACGCGTTCGTTCAACTGGCCCACCTCGGCGGCCGTGAGCGGCTGCCCGAACGGTTTGGCCACGATTTGCTCGATCGCCAGGAGCTGCTTGTTGACACTGCTGACCAGCGGATCGTTCTGCAGGTCGGGCGAAATCTGTGTGATTTTCGAGCGGATGAAGCGGAGCAGTTCCGGTTGGCGCAGGATTTGGCCGAGGCGTTCGTCGTAATTTTTCGCGATCACGCCGCTCACCACCTGGGTGCCGCGAATCCACCCGCCCAGGCTCACGAGAATGACCAGATCCTGGTCGCGGTGCGATTGCATGGAGGCTTTGACCTCATTCTGAGTCGCCTCCAGTTCCTCCTGTAGCGCGCTCCATTCATTGTTCTCGGCGAATTGATTGATGCTGTTCCCGCGGGCGAGGATGTTTTCACTTACCCCGAGCGCCTTGGCCAGTTTCACGACATCGCCGCCGATGTTTTTCACCTGCTGCGTGTCCTGGGCCTCGACCGCGATGAAGCCGTCGGCAATCAGCCCGCCGAGATTGAGGGCGATCTGGGGACGGGCTTTGTAATTCATCGGGATCGGTCCGCGATAACGCGAGGCCCAATCCGGTTTGGCCGGTTTGCCGAGGGCGGTAAAAAGTTCACCCGGTGTCGGGATCGTGAACGCGTCCGTTTTGACCGCCTGGCTCTTCTCCGGCCCAGTGAGGGAGGCGTTGGCGGCAGGCGCGGCGGCCGCGGTCGGAGCAGGGGACGCGGTCGCCTGCGGCAGCGCCCGGGTCGGGGCGGCCAGCAAAAAGAGAACTAAAACGCATCCGATTCGAACAAACACGACCGCAGATTAGCCACGGCCATCTGCAATGCCAACGTGAAATATTCCCGGAGCAGCCCGGTAACACTTGAATCGCCGGCGCGCGCGCGCTTCCTCTTTCCCTTCGCCGCGAGGGCCGGGCGGCGGCGACGAAAGAGGGATTGCGCCTCGCGCGAATAGCGGCTAATTCCCTAACGATATGGCAGTCACCAGCATCAGCAAAATCCTGGCGCGCGAGATTCTCGATTCGCGGGGCAATCCGACGATCGAAGTCGACGTCCATCTCGAAGGCGGCGGCTTCGGCCGGGCCGCCGTCCCGAGCGGGGCGAGCACGGGCGAGCACGAAGCGTGGGAATTGCGCGATGGCGACAAGCAGCGCTACGGCGGCAAGGGTGTCGGGAAAGCGGTCGCGGCCGTCAACGAAACGATCGCCCCGGTCTTGCGCGGGATGGACGCGCTGGCCCAGGCGGAGGTGGACGAGGAGCTGATCAAACTCGACGGCACGCCGAACAAAAAGAAGCTCGGCGCCAATGCATTGTTAGGCGTGTCTCTCGCCACTGCCCACGCCGCGGCCGATTGCGAGGGCGTTTCGCTCTTTCGCTATCTCGGGGGGAGCGAGGCCAACGTGCTCCCGGTCCCGATGATGAACATTCTAAACGGCGGCGCCCATTCCGATGCGCCGATCGATTTCCAGGAGTTCATGATCATGCCGAAAGGCGCGCCCACTTTTCAGGAGGCGCTGCGCTACGGGGTCGAGGTTTTTCACGCGCTCAAAGGCGTTTTGAAAGATCGCGGCCTCTCGACCGCGATCGGCGACGAAGGCGGTTTCGCCCCGAAACTCAAGTCGGCCGAGGACGCGCTCGAGTCGATCGCGGCCGCGGTCAAGCAGGCCGGTTACTCGTTAGGCAAGGACATCTTCATCGCGCTCGACACCGCTTCCTCCGAGTTCTACGACAAGGAACAGAATGCCTACGTTTTCAAGAAATCCGACGGCTCGAAGCGCTCCGTCGACGAGTTGATCGATCTCTACGAGTCGCTCGCGCAGAAATTCCCCATCATCTCGATCGAGGACGGCTGCGCGGAGAACGATTGGGAGGGCTGGAAAAAGCTGACCGATCGACTGGGGAAAAAGATCCAGCTCGTGGGGGACGATCTTTTCGTGACCAACGTCGAGTTTTTGCGCAAGGGCATCGAGCGCGGCGTGGGCAATTCGATTCTGGTCAAAGTGAACCAGATCGGGACGCTGACCGAGACCTTCGCCACGATCGATCTCGCCAAGGCTAACGACTATAGCTCGGTCATCAGTCATCGCTCAGGCGAGACGGAGGACACCACCATCGCCGACATCGCGGTGGCGACGAACGCAGGGCAGATCAAAACCGGATCGCTCTGCCGGACCGACCGGGTGGCGAAATACAACCAACTTCTTCGCATCGCAGAGGAACTGGGTGACAAGGCGGTCTACGGAGGTAAGATGCGCTAGTGGACGGGACCGGCTACGGCGATTTAAGAGCGCGACGCGAGGCCACCATCTGGCAACAGATGAACCATGTCTTGCGCGTCCTGCTTTTCATCGCCGTCTGGCTGCTGATCGTGAGCTTCTTTCTCCCGCCCTACAAAAAACTGCAGCAAAACCGGGCCGGGATGGAGCAGCTTCAGGCGCAGTTGCACGAACAGCAGGCGCTCCTCGCCCGGCAGACGAAACAGGTCGCGCTCCTCAAGAGCGATCCGACTTATCTGGAAACGATTGCGCGCGACAGCCTCGAGCTGATGAAGGAAGGCGAAACCATTTTCCGCCTCGAGACGCGACGGCCAGCGGCGAAGCCGTAAAGGTTGCGCTGCTCGACGTTTCCTTCGTCTCGTTAGGGGGAGGTCTGCGGCGACGGCGGCGGAGGATTTAATTCCTCCTCCATTTTTCGCAGGAGCGCGCCGGCCGGGGACTCCGCCGCCAGTCGCGGCACGCGCCGGAGGAGGGCGAGCGCCGCCTTCCGGTCTCCCGCTTCGATCAGCACGCGGGCTTGTTCCACGAAGGTGCGCACGATGTCGTCCGGCTTCTCGTAAAGCGAACGAGCCTGCTGCAGGAAACTCGCCGCCGAGGCGAAATTCCCGTTCTCTTTTTCGCTTAAGCCCAGGTCTTCCAGCATGGTTCCGTTGCCCGCACGGGCGGCGGCCTTGCGCGCCGAGGCCCGATATTTTGCCGCGTCACCCCGGCTGCTTTTCAGGGCGAAGTCGTGATACATCCGCCAGTCGCTCTTCCCGCCTTTCTCGCGTTTTGTCTCGAGCTCGAGCCAGGACGCATAGGGACGGTAAAGCGGATCGCCAACCGCGACATTCATCCAGGAGACCACGCGCTGGGACATGTAAGCGCTCTCCGCAAAGGTGAACCCGTGGAGCAGGCGGTCGTTGAAAATATCGAGGTGGGCGGTGAGCTGGAGATACGGTTCGTAGACATTGCCTAACGACGCCGCCGCGCCCCGGCTGAGAAGCGGCGCGACCCAGTTGGCGCCGGGCGAGCGGAGCGTGTTTGCGCTGTAGGAATGGATGTGGACTGCGATCGCCCCGGGCGTGAAAGCGAAGCCCGAGTCGGTGAACGGCCCGCTCACGCCCCCGGCGTACCAGCCATAATAGAGCGCGCAGTCGTTCAACGGAAATCCGGACGGGAAGAGCGCGGACTCGGTGTCGTAAACCGTCGGGATTCCCACCTTCCGCAGATCCCTGACCACGTTGGCCAGCCAGCGGTCGCCTTCGGCCAAGCCGCCGGAGGTATTATTTGCGCCGTCGACGTAGGCGCGTCCCCAGAGCCCGGATTTCTCGGTCTCAATTCCGTCGCTAATCATTCGCCTAACGAGCTCCGGGGTCGGCGCGTCGAGCCGGCAAACGAGCATGATCGGCATTTCCTCGAGCTCGCGAATCGGGCGGAAACTCTGGAAGTAGGGATTGTTTGCCGGGCCTGAGATCTGGCGCGAAAAAAAGCCGAGCGTCGCCAGTTCCGAGTCGACGGAGGCGTTGTTCTGGTGGGTCTGTTGATTGGCTTCCTTCGCGTCGCCGGGGTATTCGGCCGCGGAGGATATTTTCAACGGCATCCCGCGAATGAGAGCGACGAAGCGGATCCCATTCGCGCGCACGGACGATTGGTCGTTCGCGTCCGTCCGCAGCGTCCACCATTTGCGTTCAGCAAAGATTTTGCGGAGCGGTTCCGCGATCGTCGTGTCGTAATCCTGGCGGCTGATCTCTT
>MWWA01000355.1_pt1 | contig 12248 bp, 13 predicted proteins | sample 1047341 | NCBI WGS metagenome assembly MWWA01 (sample SAMN06349978, study PRJNA376086) | soil metagenome | isolation source: MS5-1 sample Antarctic (ecotone) soil | place: Antarctica | collected 2015-01-13
TAAAAAGCAATGCAAACCGGTTGAACACCATCATTCCACTGGTATCTATTTCAAAAAAACGAATACCCTCCAATTCAAGAACATTTGCGGCAAGAATAGCCAACAATAATACATGTGCTAAAATGCGAATAGAACCCTTGCTTTTAATAAAGAAGGAGCTGAACATCATGATAACTCCACTGATAGCTGATAAGATTAAAACGTTCATACTATTTTACAAGCAAGTGATTAATATTTATATCCTTAAGTAATTTATCGGTAAATCCATCAGTAATATTCAACAATGGCTGAGGATATACACCAAAAACGAAAATCAAAAGCACAATTGCACCCAAAGCCACTCTTTCATTCAAAGCAATATCATATGTCTTTTCCGTAAGGGGATTGGTAACACCAAAAAATATTTTTTGCACCATATTTAAGGTATATACTGCAGCCAGAATGATACTTAAGCCTGCCAGTGCTGTAAACAATATATTATACTTTGTAACGTCAGAGTTCCAGATACCATTAAACATCAAGAATTCGCCTACAAAAGCATTGGTAAGCGGCAGAGATATATTGGCAAAAGCAACTATTACTAATAAGGTTGCCAGTGCGGGAGCTTTTTGTGCAATACCTCCTAACTGCGAAAGCTTACGGGTGCCGAATTGTCTTTCAATCAATTCAACCACAATCCATAACCCTGTAATGTTTACTCCATGATTAAACATCTGTATCATGACTCCCTGAAATCCGGATTTTGTTTCGGCAAAAACAGTAAGAGCCATGATGCCAATATGTGCTATAGATGAATAAGCAATTAATCGTTTTAAGTCATCTTGCTGTATAGCAATTATAGATGCATAAATAACACCTATTACAGCTAAACTCATTACTACATCACCCCATGAATAGGCTGCTACCGGTACAACGGGAAGTACCCATCGTATCAATCCAAATACGCCCATTTTTACCATTAATCCACTTAAGACCATAGTAGCAGCAGTAGGCGATTGTTCATAAGTATCGGGTTGCCATGTATGAAAAGGAAATACAGGCATTTTTACGGCAAACGCAACAAACAAAAGCCAGAAGACCCAGCTTTGCGTGCTGGTGGACATAGTAGCGTTATAAAAACTTTCTAATGCAAAAGATTGATCAGGGGTTTGAATGTATACATAAATTAACCCTATCAGCATTAATACAGAAGCAGAAAAGGTATAAATGAAAAATTTAAATGTTACTGGAATACGTCTTTCACCTCCCCAACCTGAACTCATAAAATACATTGGTATCAATGCCAGCTCCCAAAAGAAATAAAACAATAATGCATCGGTAGCAGTAAACACACCCATCAATCCGGCTTGCGTCAGTAAAAGCAAAGCAAAAAAGTTGTTTGCCTTCCTGTAGTTAGTTTTCCAGGTAGCTATTAAAATAACAGGATACAAAACAGCAGTTAAAAGACAAAGAAGCTGAGACATACCCTCAAGTGAAAGAGAAAATGAACTACCGAGGTTTCCCATCCATTCAGCAGAAAATTGCAAATCATTAGCAGCTTTAAATGTTGTAAGAGTTGCAATGGTGAATGCAAGTGTAACAAGAGAAACAAAAAAGGTCCATATCCTTGCCGCCTTATCATTTGGTATAAAAAAAGAAATAATACCACCAAGTAAGGGAACAAAAAAAATAAGTAATACAATCATATGCTGTTACTTCCGAAGAAGATTTGATTCGTCAACTTAATATAATCAGCAATTCTCTGTTATTTTCTTAAAAAGAATTGCAACACGAAAAATAAAAACATGCTTATCACCATCAGTAAAACATAACTCCCTATTTGCCCGCTTTGTAACCATCTTAATTGCCTGCCTCCATAATGCACCAATCTTCCTATACCATTTACAATAGCATCTATACCATTTCTTTCAAAATATATATTAGCTACTTTACCTAGTTTATTTACCGGCTTTACAAATATGCTGTTGTACAATTCATCTACATACCACCTGTTTTCAAATATTCTGGTTATTGCATTCGATCTTTCATCATTATAAGTTCTATACCTGCGCCATGCAATTAAAATAGCAACCAAAGAAATAATTGTTGTCAGGGCTATTAATAACCATTCAGTAGAATGTTCAACATGTAACTCACCGGCAGGAACAGCAGGGGCTAAAAAGGCAGTCAATCTTTCGCCACCTTCTACAAATAATTCAGGTATACCAACAAAGCCACCAACCACAGAAAGTACGGCAAGAACAATCAATGGTATGGTCATCGTTGGTGGACTTTCATGCACATGAAGTCTTTGTTCTTCCGTGCCACGAAAGCTTCCATAAAAAGTAGTATAGAATAATCGAAACATATAAAAAGCAGTTAACCCTGCAGTAAGTAATGCAACTACATAAAGAAAAATATCTTTTTGAAATGCATTCAATAAAATAGCGTCCTTTGAAAAGAAGCCCGATAAAGGAGCTATACCCGCTATAGCTAAACAACCAATTAAAAAGGTCCAATATGTAATTGGTAATTTTCTCTTTAGCCCTCCCATCAACCTGATGTCCTGCTGACCGCTCATGGCATGAATAACTGATCCGGCACCAAGAAACAGTAATGCTTTAAAAAAGGCATGAGTCATTACATGAAATACGGCTGCTACATATGCTCCGCTACCGATTGCTAAAAACATAAATCCCAGCTGGCTAACGGTTGAATAAGCAAGTACTTTTTTAATATCGTTTTGTCTGACAGCAATTGTTGCAGCTAGTAAAGCTGTAGCCGCTCCAATAACTGCAATTATTCCGAGCGTCAATGGGGCTGCAGAAAAAAGAACATGGCTTCGGGCAATCATATATATACCTGCAGTAACCATGGTTGCAGCATGTATTAATGCGGAAACCGGTGTAGGACCCGCCATAGCATCAGGCAACCAGGTGTATAATGGAATTTGTGCACTTTTACCGGTAGCACCTAAAAATAAAAGCAGTGTTATACCTATTAAATCACCGGGTGTTAAATTTCCTACATTAATGAAAACCTCTGCATATTCTGCTGTACCCAATTTTGCAATAATCCAGAATACTGCTAACAAAAATCCCAGGTCTCCTATCCTGTTCATTACAAAAGCTTTTTTAGCTGCTTTTGTAAAGTCTATATTTTTAAACCAATAACCTATTAATAAATAAGAACATAAACCCACGCCTTCCCATCCAATAAACATGATGACAAAATTGGAGCCCATCACCAGCAGGAGCATTGAAAAAACAAACAGGTTCAGAAAAGAAAAGTATCTTCCAAAATGTTCTCTTTTCTCTTCATACATATAGCCAATAGAATACAAGTGAATTAAAAAACCAACACCTGTAATAATCAATAAGAAGAGAGTAGTAAGTTCATCTATTAGAAAAGAAAAAGGAACCCTTAATGTACCTACATTAAAAAAATCAAAATAATGTATTGCTGTGGCAGAATAAATTTCTTGAAAAAATATATAAAGAGAAATTATAAAAGAAGCGAGTACTGTTCCACTTCCTATAATACCTGTTACTCTTTTAGGTAAAAACTTTCTGCCTAATCCGGTTATTAAAAATCCTATCAAAGGCAATAGAGGAATAAGCAAAATTAAATTCTTCATATGAACCCTCCATCTCCTCGAATGGAGGAGAGTTTAGCAGAATTTTGTTTTGATAATAAATTCATATTTGAATAGCTACTTAAACTTTACTCTTTTAAAAACATTTAATGCTTTAACCTGCTCAAAAAATTTACATCCACAGAATGTGTATTTCTAAAAAGCATAACTATAATTGCCAGACCTACACATACTTCTGCAGCAGCTACTACCATTATAAAAAAAACAAAAAGCTGTGCTTCTGTACCGGCAGCAGGGTTGGTTGCCGAATTAGCCAGGTAATGCATCTTTGAAAATGCAACCAAAAGCAGGTTCACTGAATTCAACATTAACTCAATGCACATAAATATGATAATAACATTACGTCGTGTAAGAACACCCGTAACACCTATAGCAAAAAGTGCAATTGAAAGAAATATATAATTTTCTATCGGCATGTTTACTCTTAGTTTTTTATGCGCCGGGAATACCCATAGCTTCTCTATTAGCTTTCATTTCTTCTATCTCTTCTTTAGGTACAGCTGAAGCATAATCATCTCTTTTACCTATTACTACTGCACCTATCATAGCACTTAAGAATAAAATACTTGCTATTTCAAAAGGCACCACATAATCTGTGAATAAAACTTTACCCAGGTTTTCAATCAAACCAATATCACCACTTCCCATTTCAGTCATTTGTTTTTCTGTTGTACGTAAAGCGGCTACCATTATTAATAAAAGGCTGCCTCCTGCCACTGCTCCTGCCATCTTCAACCACCTGCTTTTTTGAGGTTCTGTATCCTTATTCAAATTCATAAGCATGATTACAAATAAGAAAAGCACCATAATAGCGCCTGCATATACAATTACATTTACAACTGCCAAAAACTGGGCATTCAATAAAATATAATGACCTGAGATTGTAAAAAAGGTAACAATAAGCCAAAGCACACTATAAACAGGATGCCGGCTACTAATAACCAGGATGGCACTAATAAGTGATAAAGCAGATAGCAGCCAGAAAAGAATTTCAGTTATACTCATGCAGCTGATTTGTTTATTTAATTTCCTTACCTATTTTACCTTTTGCCTTATTATAACCTTCCGGATCTGTAACCGGGTTTGGTATTAACAGATCATCTTTATCATATATAAAACCCTTGCGGGCATAATTAGCTTTTGCAAAAGTTTGTGTCAGGTATATAGCATCTTTTGGACAAGCCTCTTCACATAAACCACAGAAAATGCAGCGCAGCATATTGATCTCGTACTTAGCAGCATATTTTTCTTCCCTATACAAATGCTCTTCACCTGATTGTCTTTCAGCCGCTTCCATTGTTATAGCTTCTGCCGGGCAAGCTACAGCACATAGTCCACAGGCAGTACAACGCTCACGCCCTTCTTCATCACGATTTAAAATTTGAACACCACGAAAAACAGCAGAGAATGGTCTTTTTTCTTCAGGGTAATTGATAGTGGGATTTTTTTTAAAAATATGACTGAATGTAATGGCCATACCTTTTAATATAGCAGGTAAGTACAACCTTTCCCAAAAGTTCATGGGCTTACGATCAAGCTCCTTTTTTCTATTTGTTAACTGCATTCTCTTTCCTCTTCCTTCTTATTATCGGCGCAAAATTAGCCGTTTTAAGAGCCGTTTGTCTAAAAAAATATTATTTATTCAACAGCAAAACTACAACTGCTGTTATTATCATATTTGCCAGTGCCAAAGGCAATAATTTTTTCCAACCCAGGTTCATAAGCTGATCATACCTGAATCTTGGAATAGTCCATCGTATCCACATAAATATGAAAACAAATAAAATAGATTTTACCATTAAAACAGAAAAACTTAACAGCCCCACCCACCACGCATTACCAAGGGCAGCTTCATCTACAAAAGGAATATCATAACCACCAAAAAACAAGGTAGCCATTACTACTCCGCTCATAAACATATTTATATATTCAGCAAAAAGATAAAAACCCAGTTTCATCGATGAATACTCCTGGTGATACCCGAAATTCAATTCATTTTCTGCTTCCGGCAGATCAAAAGGTGTTCGGTTACATTCTGCCAGTGCACAAATAAAAAATATAAGAAATCCAAGAGGCTGATAAACGATATTCCATCCATGCTGAACCTGCTGATCTACTATAACACTCATTTGCAGAGAACCGGAAATCATAAGAACTGCAATAAGCGATAAACCCATTGCTAATTCATAAGAAATCATTTGAGAGGCACCCCTGATAGCCGCAATAAGTGAAAACTTATTATTAGAAGCCCAGCCACCTATCATAATACCATATACACCAACGCTTATTACACCAAATACATAAAGAATTCCAATATTTACATCTGCAACCTGCAAAGGCACTATTCTTCCCGCGACATCAATAGCTGTTCCCCATGGAATTACTGCACTTGTTAGTAATGCAGTAATCATTGCCAGCATTGGACCCATAATAAAAAGAGATTTTGAAGAAAATGTGGGAATGATCTCTTCCTTCATAAAAAGTTTCAACCCATCTGCCATGGGTTGTAAAATACCAAAGGGGCCTGCCCTGTTTGGTCCTGTACGATCCTGTAGTACTGCAGCAATTTTTCTTTCTGCATATGTGCTATACATGGCAACAACCATGGCCAGAGTTATAATAGCCCCAATTAAAATCAATTTTTCAAAAAATATAAACCAGTCTATTTGTAGTAAAACCATAAATCAAATTCAGTATTTACTTCTTTAAACATTAGGATTTGTAGAATCTGTCCCGGCTAAATTTCTTCCTGCTCCTTTTTTTACATCAGTAACATTGGTTCCTGTTGATGCAGGTTTACCATTAAATGTTTCATTTGTAGCAGGACCGGGCAATTCACTTAGTTCTACTTTGTTCACTTCAGTTACATGATGAATGTCCATCAACAAATTTGGTTGTTTTCCACCCATCACTCTGGCAATGGTTTCATTAGGTTTTACCACATTTGTATAATGACCGGTATTAATAACAGAATGCCTGTCAACTCGGGTAGGTCCTTCAATGATCCAGTCACTGACTTTCTTCTTTTCAAACCTACAGGTATTACAAATCCATTCCTGCACTTCACCCCACTGATCTTTCCTGGCAGTAACTCTTAAAACTTCATCACCACGCATCCATAGCCGCACTTCACCTTTGCAGGTAGGACAGTCACGGTGTGCTTCTAATGGTTTGGTAAACCATACACGATTTTTAAAACGGAATGTTCTGTCTGTTAAAGCTCCAACCGGACAAACATCGATAACATTTCCAATAAATTCATTATCCAATGACTCTTGTATGTAAGTAGCAATTTGAGAATGATCGCCCCTGTCTAAGATGCCATGTTCTCTTTCTTTAGAAACCTGGTCTGCCACATATACACACCGATAACACAGAATACACCTTGTCATGTGTAGTTGTATATAAGGACCAATATCTATTCTTTCGAAAGTTCTTCTTTTAAACTCGTAACGTGTTGCTTCTGCACCGTGCTGGTAACTCAGATCCTGTAAGTCACACTCACCTGCCTGGTCACATACAGGGCAATCCAAAGGGTGGTTGATCAATAAAAATTCAACAACACCTTTTCTTGCTTCTAACACAGCAGGATTCGTTATACTCTCCACCACCATTCCATCCATCACATTGGTACGGCACGAGGCTACGAGTTTAGGCATAGGTCGTGGATCTGCATCAGAACCTGCAGCTACACGTACTAAACAAGTACGGCATTTACCACCACTGTTTTGCAATTTCGTATAGTAACACATTGCCGGTGGCACAACATCTCCACCAATCTGCCGGGCAGCCTGAAGTATAGAAGTTCCTGCCTCCACTTCAATGGAGATGTTATCTATAGTTACTTTTAATTTCTTTTGTTCTTCAGCCATCTTTGCGATCCTTTGCGAACTTCTTCGCGATTCTTTGCGGTTATAAATTATTTACAACTCTTTTAATTCCATCTTTTAATTTCAAAACATTAAAATTCATCAAAAGACCAAGTTTTGTATTTGTTAACTTCAAATAAGTAAGAACTTGAGCTAAATGAATATCATTCAAGGCTTCAATTGATTTTACTTCTAAAATCAGTTTTTTTTCTACAAGAATATCACATCGAAAACCACATTCCATTTTTATTTCTTAAAATACTAAAGGAATAGGCTTTTGTTTTTCAATCAACAATCCAGTTTTTATCAATTTATAACTTAAAAATTCTTCATAAACTGATTCCAGCAAACCAGGTCATAATGCCTGATGCACATTTATAGCTTCACCGATTACAATTTTAAAAAGTTCATTTTCATTCATAGTTATTTAACCGCAAAGTGAGCAAAGAATCGCAAAGACACTATAAATTAACCCACTGCAACTTCTAACGGATCGGCATAATGTGCCAAACCAAAATTACCACGTTGCGCTGCATTTGGGTGTGTTACATGCCATTCAAATTCATCTCTAAAATGTCGAATGGCTGCAGCAACCGGCCAGGCAGCAGCATCTCCTAACGGACAAATAGTATTTCCCTCTATTTTACTTTGTATATCCCAAAGCAAATCTATATCACTCATATTTCCTTTTCCATATTCAAGGTTGTGCAATATCTTTTCCATCCAGCCAGTTCCTTCACGGCATGGCGAACACTGTCCACAACTTTCATGTCTGTAAAAACGGGCAAGGGTGTATGTATGTTTTACCACGCACTGATCTTCATCCAGTACAATAAAACCACCTGAACCCATCATAGAACCTGAAGGAAAACCACCATCAGCAAGACTTTCATAAGTCATCATCCTTGTCTCGCCTTTGGTTGTTTTTAGTAAGAGATTAGCCGGTAAAATAGGAACTGATGATCCTCCGGGTATACAAGCTTTTAATTTTTTTCCATTTGGTATGCCTCCGCAATATTCATCACTATAAATAAATTCTTCAACTGAAATATTCATTTCTATTTCATAAACACCTGGTTTATTAATATTGCCACAGGCCGATATTAATTTGGTTCCTGTTGATTTTCCTATTCCAATCTTAGCATATTCATCACCACCCATTTGTATAATAGGAACAACAGCAGCTAAGGTTTCAACATTATTAACCACGGTAGGAGCATCATATAAACCACGTATTGCAGGAAATGGAGGTTTAATCCTGGGATTGCCTCTCTTACCTTCCAGTGATTCCAGCAAAGCAGTTTCCTCACCACATATATAAGCACCTGCACCACGATGAACATATATCTGGCAATTAAAACCCGTTCCTAAAATATTTGTTCCTAAAAACCCTGCTTTGTTTGCTTCATCAATGGCTTGCTCCAAAATATCAATTATCCATACATACTCACCCCGGATATAGATATATGTTCTCTCTGAACCCAATGCAAACGATGTAATGATCAATCCCTCAATTAACAAGTGGGGATGAAACTCCATGAGATAACGATCCTTAAATGTTCCCGGTTCACTTTCATCTGCATTACAAACAAGATAACGTGGAACTCCTTCGGGTTTGGCCAGGAAACTCCATTTCATTCCCGTTGGAAAACCTGCACCACCACGTCCACGCAGCCCGCTTTTTTTTACTTCCTCCACAATATCTGCTTCACTCATTTTTACTGCTTTTTCCAAAGCAGTATAACCACCATGTTTGCGGTAGGTATCATAGTAGCGAATACCTTCAATTTGTTGTACCTGTTCTATTAATAATTTTCTACCCATTTCAATCAAAATAAAATGAAGCTATCAAAGCTTCGTACTTTGCCTGGCCACCAATTGCCAACCTCTCCCGGTTTTTAACCACACATTCAATACATGTAATTTTAAAGTTGCAGGTTTGCCGTCTAAAATGTAATTAATTTCATCTGTACTACGCACAGTTCCCCAATCAGGACCTACAGCCCATATTACACTTTTATGTTCAATTTTTTTATAAGCCAATTTACCATTGTAAAGGTCTTTAATAATATCACCTTTTGTTTCCACCCACCCATTTGAATGTCCATAACTGACATCGTTATGCAACAACTGTTTTAGTGTTACCGTATCCTTTTGTATAAGAGCTTTATCTAATTTTATTGCTGCATCCTTTAGAAAGGATGTTTGTGCAGAAACTGTTGTTGTAATAAATAACGCAAATACTATAAATATTTTCATCTAATTATTTTGAATGGCATTATTACGGCACTCCTCAATGATGCTGTCTACTTTTTCGGGCGTTAAATGTTCTTTATAAAATTTACCAAATTGCATCATAGGTGCATAACCACAGGCTCCCAAACATTCTACTGTTTTTAAGGTAAATAAACCATCTGTTGTGGTTTCACCTACACCTATTCCTAATTTTTCTTTTATATATTCTATTATTTGATCACTGCCATTTACCATGCAGGGACCTGTTTGACAAACTTCAAAAAGATACTTACCTACAGGTTTTAAATTGTACATGCTATAAAACGTTGCAACTTCATACACCTCGATAGGCTTAAGCTGAAGTAATTCGGCTACATGGTCCATAGCCTCCACACTTAACCAACCATTATTATCTTCCTGTGCAAGATGCAATACAGGTAATATTGCACTTTTTTGCTTACCCTGTGGGTATCTTTCAATTATCTTTTGTACCTGTTTTAATCTATCTTCTGAAAATTTCATTTATACAAAGTGTATCTAAAAATCTATTTTGTCATAACTATTTACGCATCCATTTCACCTGCTATCAGGTTCAAACTACTCAACACTACGATGGCATCGCTTAACATACTGCCTTTGATCAATTCTTCATATGCCTGGTAATAAATAAAACAAGGTCTTCTGAAATGTAATCTATAAGGTGCTCTGCCACCATCACTTATTAAATAAAAACCAAGTTCCCCATTACCTCCTTCTACGCAATTATAAAGTTCTCCAGGTGGTATATCAATCTCACCCATAATAATTTTAAAATGGTAGATCAGTGCTTCCATCTTTGTATAAACATCTTCTTTCTTTGGCAGGTAATATTCCGGAACATCAGCATGAAAAACAGTAGCCTCTTCACCTTTAATATCCTGAACCTTTTCATAAGCCTGCCTGATGATACTTATTGATTCCCACATCTCCTGGTTACGAACCAAAAATCTGTCATAGCTATCGCCTGTAGTTCCGGTAGGTATTTCAAAATCAAAATCCTGATAACTGCTATATGGAGTATGTACACGCACATCATAGTCTACACCTGCAGCTCTTAAATTTGGTCCTGTAAAACCATAATTTAAAGCCCTTTCTGCACTTATTGGTCCTGTGCCTATTGTTCGTTCCATAAATATGCGGTTGCGAACAAATAGATTTTCAAATTCTTTCAAAACAGCAGGAAATTCTTTTAAAAATCGCTCCAGTTTTTGAAAGGCAATATCATTAAAATCTCTTTCAAAACCACCAATTCGTCCAATATTAGTCGTTAATCTTGATCCGCATACTTCTTCCCAAATTTCATAGATAAGTTCACGGTATTGCATAACATATAAAAACCCTGTAAATGCTCCTGTATCTACACCAATAACCGAGTTACAGATTATATGATCCCCAATTCTTGCCAGTTCCATGATGATCACACGTAAATAATCAACACGCTTTGGCGTACTGATGCCCAGTAATTTTTCGCATGTAAGATGCCAACCCATATTATTAATGGGAGCAGAACAATAATTTAACCTGTCAGTAAGAGTTGTAATTTGATATAATGGTCTTCTTTCTGCAATTTTTTCAAATGCACGATGTATATAACCTACTGTTTGTTCTGTGGAAACAATTCGTTCTCCATCCACTTCAAGTATGTTTTCAAAAACTCCATGTGTGGCCGGGTGAATGGGCCCTAAATTTAACCTCGTTGTTTTTGTTTCTATCCTTCCTTCCGGAAGTTGTATGTTTTTTTCTGTTGTAGACATTAATTATTATCTATTCAGTAGGTTTATTTATTCTTTTTCTGCTGACGGTATAGTTCCCAGTTTTCTTTCTGTTGCTGTATCACCAAAGCCTAAACTGCCTCCTCTTCCAAACATTTCATCATCTTTATCTATACGCGACTGATCTTCCAGCGGGTATTCTTTACGCAAAGGAAAATAGTCCATTTCCTCAACATTCATTATTCGTTTTAAATTAGGATGACCTACAAAATTAACCCCGTAAAAATCGAATGCTTCCCGTTCCTGCCAGTTAGAAGATGAAAATAAACCGGTAGCTGTGTTTATATCAGGTTGTTGAATGGCAGTAAAAACTTTGAACCTGATTCTGCAATTTTCAATTAAATTATGCAGATGATAAACTACTGCAATCTCACGTTCTGCATAAGCAGGATAATGAACAGCAGTAAGATCAGTAAGAAATTGAAATCCTAATTCTTTGTCATTATATAAGAATTGGAGTACTTCCAGGTTCAATTCTTTTGGTGCCTCGAACGTAAGCATACCAAAAGGTTCTTCAAAATTTTTAACCTGCTGACCAAACCGCTCCTGCAGTTTTTGTTTAATAAAATCATTGCTTAAAGCCATTAGTTCCCTGGATGGTTTTCTATTATTGAATTCCGTAACTATTAAGTAAATTTTTATAATGATCGCTGTTTCTGCGTCGTATGCTTTCTTTACCTATCAGGTCCTGTATTCTCA
>MWWA01000356.1_pt1 | contig 12240 bp, 18 predicted proteins | sample 1047341 | NCBI WGS metagenome assembly MWWA01 (sample SAMN06349978, study PRJNA376086) | soil metagenome | isolation source: MS5-1 sample Antarctic (ecotone) soil | place: Antarctica | collected 2015-01-13
GGACAAGGCGTGGTGGGGGTGGCTCCGGCGGGACCCGAAGCGGGTGGTGGGCGATCTGGCGGCGTCCTCGGGGGGGGGTGGGTCCAAACGGTCGGGCCCCACGGCTACACAAGAGCTTAGAAGAAGGGAGAGGGCCACTGAGAGGGCCGGGAGAGCGCCCGAGGAGGGCCGAGAAGGGCCGAGAGAGGGGTCCGACCCCCAGCCGGAGGCGCGACCGGGGGCCGGAGGGCCCCGGGAGGGGCCTGCCGGGGGGGGGCTGAGACCCCCCAGGACCCCACCACAAGCCGCCCGAGGAGGACGGGCGCGGCGTCGAGAGGGCCGCGGGCGGGGAAGGCGTGACGCACGAGCAGGGCAGCGGGACGTGCCGGCCTGGGTCTCACCACAAGGCGTCGAACATGCACGTGCGGTTGTAGAGGTTCTCGAACCAGGAGGAGCCGGCGAGGGTGCAGAGGGTTTCGCTGGCGGCCATGAGGCGGGGCGCGAGCAGGGCGGTGAGCAGCAGGAGCGCCAGGAGGGCGGGGGCGGCCCAGAGGGCGAGCCGGCGGCGTCGGTCGCGCCAGGCGGCGGCTTGGCTCTTCTCGGAGGCGGCGGCGCGCTTGGCGTCGCTGGCGGTGCGTTCGGCCTCCTGGAGGACGCGGCTGGCGTGGGCGGTCTTCTCGCCGAGGAGGTTGGCGGTCTGGATGAGGGTGCCGAGGGCGCGGCCCAGGCGCTCCTCGACCTGGCGGGCCACTTGGTCGGCGTAGCCGGCGGGGTCGGTGTGCTTGCGGGTGGTGAAGGCGGCGGTTCGGGTCTCGGCGAGGACCTTGGCCATGCGGTCCAGCGCGTTGGCCTGGCCATCGACGCGGTCGGAGACGGAGGCGACGAGGGTGGCCATGAGCTCCAGGCTCTCGCGCAGCTCGGCGTCGAGGGCGGCAGGAGAGGCGGGAGCACCATGGGGGCGGGGCGGACGTCGGTCGTCGGGCATGGGTGTGCGCCTCCAGGGTCAGGGGTTGGGGGAGAGGACGGACGGCGCCCCCTCGGCGTCGCGGTCGGCCGGGTCCCACCCCTGGAACGCGGCGCGGTCCTGCTGTCGGGCGAGGCCGCGCACGATCTGGTCGAGCAGCGCCCGCGCCTCTCCATCCCTAGCCGCCAGCTCGACGAGCGCGCCGCCCAGGATGACCTTGCGCCGGGTGTCGAGCTTGCGCTGCTTGGTGGCCTCGCGGTTCCTGAGCGCCTGGACCCTGGCCCTGGCCTGAGCCAGCCGCTTCTCAGCCCGCTCCAGCTCGGTCTCCGCCATCGCCACTCCCCCACCTCCCGAGCCATGCCCCTGTCCCTCAAGACCCTAGCGCCGCGCCCCCTGTGACGGCTACTCTCCCCGCGTGGACCCCTGGGATCAACCTCCGAGCGTCGCGCCCTCCCGCGTCCTCGAAGAAGGACAAGGACGCACATATGCAAACCCTTTGGGTTTGCGTGCGGTCTCCCGGGGGTGCGCCGCGCCACCCCCGCCGACGGCGTCCCCCAGTCGGCTGCGCCGACCCGGGAAGGGCGCTCCGCTCCCCTCCCGGGACCCTCCCCCAGGCCAGCGTGCCGCTGGATCGCTTGCGCGGCGGCAGCCCCATCGGGGGGCGACCGCCGCGGCTCCGGCCTCCCGCATGGCATCGAACCTGCGCCATCCTGGACGGGGGCGCGGTCCTGGCCATGCGGGAGGCCGGAGCGTGCTCGCTCTTGGCTCGCCGCCGTCCCGTCCGCCCCTCAGCCTCTTGCGGGCCGGAGCGGACGGGACGGCGGGGCTCCATGGCGGGCGGGGGGTGAATCCATGACCGAGCTGGGGGCCTGAGGCATGGCGAGCTATCACTGCCAGGTGAAGACGGTGAAGCGCTCGGCGGGGCGGTCGGCGACGGCCTCAGTGGCGTACCGGACGGCCTCGCGGATCGCGTGCGAGCGCGAGGGGCGGGTGCACGACTACACGCGCAAGGCCGGCGTGGAGGCGGTGCTGATCGTGCTGCCCGAGGATGCGCCGGAGTGGGCGCGGGACCGGGAGCGGCTGTGGAACGCGGCGGAGGCGGCGGAGCGGCGGGGCAACTCGGTGGTGGCGCGGGAGTGGGAGCTGGCGCTGCCGCACGAACTGGACCGGGCGGGGCGGTGCGAGCTGGTGGAGGCGTTCGCCGGGCGGCTGGTGGAGCGCTACGGCGTGGCGGTGGACGCGGCGATCCACGCGCCGCACCGGGAGGGGGACCAGAGGAACTGGCACGCCCATGTGATGGCGACGACGCGGGAGCTGGGCCCCGAGGGGCTGGGAGCCAAGACGCGGGTGCTCGACGTGGCCAAGACCGGGGGGCCCGAGATCGCGCTGATGCGGGAGGCGTGGGCGGGGTTGCAGAACGCGGCGCTGGAGCGGGCGGAGCGGGAGCGCGCGTTGGAGGCGGGGTCGCTCGATCGGGTGGACCACCGGAGCCTCGAGGCGCAGCGGGCGGCGGCGATGGGGCGAGGGGATGCGCTCGGGGCCGAGGCGCTGGAGCGGGCACCGGAGGTGAAGCTGGGGCCAGCGGCCAACGCCATGGAGCGGCAGGCCATGCGCGAGGCCGAGGCGGAGGGGCGGGACTACGAGCCCATCACGGAGCGGGGCGCACAGGTGCACGCGGCGCGCACGGCGCGGGAGCGGCTGGCCGAGCTGCAGCGCGAGGTGCGCGAGCGCCTGGAGCTGGCGCGGGAGACCTACGCTGAGGCGCGCGAGGAGGGACTGGGGCCGGTCAGCGCGGGGCTCGCAGCGCTGAGGGCCGCGGCGGAGCAGGACCGGGAGAGGGCCAGGGAGCGCGAGGCGGGGCCGCAGGACGTGCGGGAGAGGCTCCGGGCGATCCTGGGGCGGCAGGCCGAGCGGGAGGCGGAGCAAGGACCTGACCGGGAGTTGGGGCGCAGCGCCGAGCGCGCGGCGAGGCCGGAGCACGAGCGCGACCGGGCCCCCGACGACGGTCGGAGCCTCACCGAGCGGCTGCGGGCGGCGCTGGATGGGGCGCGCAGCGCGCCGCCGGGGCGGGAACTACGAACCGAGGCCGAGGAGCGGGCGGCCGAGCAGGAGCGGCGGCGAGAGATGGAGCGGGAGCGGAGCTTGGGGCGGGAGTTGGACGACGGGCTAGAATTGTAGACGGTGAACCACCTTCCACGAAAATGCTATCCCGCGCCGCTGTCTGAATATTTTCCCTATGAATGCGGTTCCTGATCTTTCCTTCGATCCTCAAACTCGCTTCTGGAAAGGCGCTCGGCTTCCACTGCTATATCATGCATCTCATCAGCAAGCTTGAGCATAATACTGGAGTGGACAATACGGTCAGGATTTGGCAAGTGCAGCAGATAGGTTGCTGTGATTTGAGCAAGAGAGATCGCTGTCATTTGGAACGGAGCCACGAAGCCAGAGTTGCTTGGGCCTATGAGGTTGACGTTATCTGATGACTCCAACATGCCAAGAAGCTTATCTATAGGACGATGGCTTGCATGAGTGTGTGTGGAAGCCCATTTGTAATAAGGTCTCCAATGATCCATATTCACGTCTTTCTCCACATCGGCGAAGTTTGTGTGGGTTCCTGTTATAGCTGGCCACTCACCATCTCTATCACTCTTCACAACTCTACCGAGGAGCCTTTCGGCTTCAGAACACCTCTTATCAAGTTTCAGTAACTCGTCTTCCGAGACTCTATTAATTCCTGCCCTTTCGGAATGCTCGTTCATCTGGTGAGCAGCGCGGCGGGCTGCGAAGTGGAAACTGAGCAAATACGCAGTAGCGGCCTCTTCACCGTTTTTTTCCACATACATCCCAGTCACAGAAATCTCGTGGAGTGATCGCCAGCGGGCTAGAGCACCGTCTGGGAACCCTCCTTTCAGGAGGCAGATGACCTCTCTTGTCAGCAAAAGTGCCCGAGGAAAGAGATGTGCTAGTGCCGCCATGATAACATTGTTATCGTCGCCGTCTTCAGCCTTAATTTCCTCTCCGTGCATTTCCCCTAGTTCCTGAGCAATCCACCACATCATTTCGATGTGGTCGAAAGCTTGTTTCCAACGCTTGAAACATCGCTCCTCAAATCCCTCCACCTCCTCGCGGTGTCTTTGGAGCATTTCGGGCGCTGTCGAGCGATAGGTCTTTAGAGTGTATTCCTGACAGCTTTTCTTCACTCGCTCGAACAGGTCTATGAAGGCGGCCGAAAAAACCTCAGGAGCTACCACTTCTAGATCAAGGGCCTTTTCTAACTCAGATAGGATGCTGTTTTCCAGGATTTTCAGGGTTTGGTCTTTGGTCATTGTCGCTCGTTCTCATCTGTCTAGCTAGGACCTCGGAGGTTACAGTATGCAGTGTTGGAATCATGTAGAATCCTTGGCAGGACTATATGCCGAGGTTCGGCGAAAGGGGCACGCTTGCGTGATGAAATCCGCATCAGCGAACGATCACGACGGAGAGATGGAACGGCTAGTCGATCCGCTGCCGCTGCCGTGGTACATCCGTTAAGATGTGGAAGCGCTTCTACGAGGCGGTTTACGAGATCGAGAGCTTCGGTGCTCTGCCGGACAACGCGGAGACGCTGCCGTTTGCTCAGAGCCCCGGCGGCCAGGTCGTGGCGGCGCTCACAACGGACCCGGATGGGGCGTGCGCCCGTATCGACCGGGCCCGGGCGGTGGCCGGGGAGGCAGCGCGGTGCATGATGACCGCGGCAACCGGCGCCGACATGGAGAGCCGCGTGGCGCAGGGGATCGCGCAACAGCGAGCCGCGCGCCGCCGATCCGGCGCGGGTCGGCGCACCCACCTATGGATCAGGGCAGAGGTTCCCGCCGACCCCCCACTGGACAAGCTCACCCACTTGCGGGGTGACGTCTCCTGGCATCTGGAGGGCAACACTGCGTTCGAGATGCCGCAGGAGGCTCGGGGCCTCACTGACGCCGCCCTGGCGGCTTTGCGGCTCGTCTCTCCGGGGCAGACTGACGCTCAAGTCCGCGAGGCCGGCCGCGCCACGTATCTGCTAGACGACGCGCATCCCGACCGTCCGGTCCATACGGTGTCGGTGAATGCGGGCCCCGTCCAGATGTACACGGTCCACCCCATGTCCGGTGAGGCGCTCGAGGCGGCGCGACGCGCGACAGGCTACATGAGGGACGATCCGAAGTTGACACGCGTCGCCCGGCTGCTCGGCGTCGCGCAGAAAGCCGACACCGACGAACTGACCGCCTTCATCACCGCCTGGACCGCCCTTGAGATGTTCGTGAACATCACCTTCTCGTCGTGCTACCACGCTTGGTGGCAGGCACGTGAGGCTGCGGCCAACGGGACCTCGCTCGTGGCCGAGGCCAGGCCGGTTGGGAAGTTCCCACTGTCTGAGAAGTTCGCCGTACTCGCCGAGGCCCTTCATTCAGCGGGGCAGGACGAAGACCTTGGTCAATTCAGGGCCTTGAAGGATCAGCGCGACGCGCTTGTCCACCGGTTCGAGGGCGCGGAGGGTCCTTTCCCAACCGCCATCGTCATTGGGCTGCTGGCGGAGTACCTGCGTCGGCACTTGGATGAGAGGTTCGCGGTTGGCCTGCCCCCCGGTCCGGCCGACGCTGACCCGCCCCGGTGAACGTCCTCGCGGCTGGGCACAGGATGAGAAGAATGCCGGCAGGGCTGTTCAACAAGACTTATCAGGCTAGCCAGCTCGAGCGCACGGAGGCGCTCCTGCGCCGTCTCCGGGCACGGGGGCCCGCGCCCCGTCTAGGCCGGCAAATCCCAGAGGCCGGTGATTTGCCGATTGGCGAGGGGCGCACGCTGCCGGCCACCGTCCTGTTCCTTGACATCTCAGGCTTCTCGGACCGCGGTTCCGACGAGGCAAGCGACCAGGCGGCGATGCTCGTCGCGCTGACGCTCTTCTTCGGTGAGATGATCCGCATTGTGGAGGACCACGGCGGGCGGGTGGAGAAGAACACCGGCGACGGGCTGATGGCTTACTTCGCCTGGGAAGGGCTCGGCGCCCCGCCGCCTCAGCGGGTGGCGCTAGAGGCGGCGCTTACGATGTTCAGCGCGGCCGAGCGCGTGATCAACCCGCAGCTGGCGTACCTCGGCATCGCGGCGTTCTGGTTCCGGGTTTGCCTCGACCACGGCCCGATCACAGTGGCTGAGATCGGCGCGGCGCGGCGGTTCCGGGGCATTGTGGCGATCGGAAATACGGCCAACATCGCCGCTAAGATGCTTGCCAGGGCTGGCCCAGGGGAGCTGCTGATCGGAGAGCGAGTGGCCTCAGGTCTGCCCCAGGAATGGCACCGCTTCGTTAGGGATCCCGTTGAGATGAACTGGTCCTATACAGCGTCGGGCGAACCTTACCTAGCATGGCGCTTCACCGCCCGTTGGATATGACCGACTTGGAAGGTTTCGAGGGGAACGATATTGAGCCGGCCTGCTCCGCCGACTTCCTCGACTTTCATGAGCAGTACCTGAGCAAGTACATCCAGTTCGCCGACGCCAAGGCCGGGGCCGCCGCTGCGGCGCTGACTGTTGCGCTCGGCGCCATGCTGGCGTGGGATCCTTGGATTGGGGCGCTTAGGTCGCCGACCCCGACTTGGACCTTCGGTTTGTCCGCCCTCGGCGCCCTCCTGCTCGTCGGCGGGGCAGTCATGACGTTCCTCGTGATCGTTCCACGGCGGCCGCGCGCGAGCAAGGGACTGATCGCCTGGGACGCCGTTACAGGGATGGACGCGAAAGGTTTCGTGGAGGCCGTGCGCGCGGCTGGTCCTGGAGGCCTCGCACGTGAGCGGCTCGGGCACTGCCACGCGCTCGCACGGGTGTGCCGCCAGAAGTACCGATGGCTTCAATGGGGACTCTGGACCGGCGGGGTGGGCCTGGCGCTTGCCTTCATTGCGCGGCTAATCTTGTAAACTTTCTTTGAATAGTCACCCGCCCCTGTATGAGCAGGGCAGACGCGCCGCGGGTTCCCCATCATTGAGTACCAGGCGCGCTCGCATGCTAGGTTGTGAGCTTGATCACATACAGCGGCTTCAGGGCTCGTGCCGTCCCGGCTGGAGTATACCCCGTGATATGTTTGTCGAGCGACACCGTCAAAGGTCCGCTTCGAGCCCTTACGAGAAATTGGTTTGACCCCTATAATTCTGGTATTTAGTGGAACTTGAAGAAGCGAGCCGCGCTCTAACTGGATTGTACATCGCTCATGACCGCACTGAGCCGCCCCGATCTGACTGACATTCACAAAGGTGATTGGGTGGATCGCCGTCTGCCGCCAATGTTGCGGCCTTATACACGTCTCGCGCGGTTGGATAGGCCGGTTGGCATCTGGCTGACACTCTTTCCCTGTTGGGGCGCTTTGGTCCAAGCTGCGCATGGTGTTCCAAATGTTGAAGATTTCATAGTATTCACGCTCGGCGCATTTCTGATGCGAAGCGCAGGGTCCACGGTCAACGACATTGCCGACCGGAATTTTGACGGGTATGTCGAGCGAACGCGATTTCGCCCGCTTGCAAATGGAGATATTGGCCTGCTTCCGGCCTGTCTATTCTTGATCGCGCAACTGGCACTCGCCGCATCTTTGTTGTTTTTTCTCACGTCATACACCCGCCTACTAGCGGTGTGTGTCGTGCCACTAGTCATTATTTACCCCTTCTGCAAGCGTTTTACCCACTGGCCTCAAGCGGTTCTAGGAGCGGCCTTCAATTGGGGGATGCTCATGGCATGGGCGCAGATCGTCGGGCATATTCCGATTGGTGCTGTGCTAATGTGGGTCGGGGCCATCGTGTGGCAGATAGGCTATGATACCGCATATGCCTACATTGACGTCCGCGACGATAAGCGACTTGGCCTCAAATCAACGGCAATTTTGTTCGGGCCGTACGGCAAAGCCTGCATCGGTTTTCTCTACGGACTAACCGTATTTGCCTGGACCTTTGGGGGCTGGATGTTGGGTATGTCGAGCTTATACTTCATAGGTATGCTGATAATCGCGGCCCATCTCGGTTGGCAGACATGGCGGTTCGATATTGAGCGTCCCGAAGTGAGTTACCGGCTGTTCCTTGCGAATATCCTGACTGGGGCGATTTTAGCTATCTCTGGTCTGTTTGGGACAATGTAAGAAACCGCATTAACGGCGGCAATGTCCGCATTGTCGACCCTCAGTAGGGTGAACCGTAGCGGAACGCTCGCGTGGAACGGTTCGGGCGTTCCACACGGGCTTTTTTGGGGATTATGGAACGGTATTGGTACGCGGTTCAGACCCCGGAGGAACACCGTCTAGCCCCCCTTGTCGCGGCGGCTGTGGGCGGTATGGACGGGCGCATGCGCTATGAGTGGGACACGGAGAAGGCGGCGGCCAACGCGCGGCGCCACGGCGTGTCGTTCGAGGCGGGGAGGGGGTTCCGGTGGGAGACCGCGCTGGAGGCCGAGGACCAGCGGGGCGGCCGTGGCGTGCGGCGCGTGATCGCGCTTGGCCGCGTTGTTGCGCGGCTCCACGTCATGGTCTTCACGAGGGGCGGCAAGGCGGTCCGGGTGAACTCGCTGCGTCGGGCCACCCCGCAGGAGGAGGAGCGCTATGAGCGGGGCTGAGCCCGAGGACGCGGACGACGTCGGCGACCTCACCGAGACCGACTTCTTCGAGCGCGCCCGCTGGGCGGCGACCGGCGAGCCCTTCAGCGCGCTCGTCCGCGACGAGGCGCGCCAGCGGCGCTACGAGGCGGCGCACGCCGAGGGGCGGGCGTGGGCTGCCGGGCACCTGACGGTCGAGAACGAAGGCGTGGCGGCGGACGAGCTGCGCGAGCTGGCGCATGGGGACGCGCCGGCGGCCTACGTGGCGCTGCGGACGGGCCGGCTGCCCGGGCTATTCCATGCCATCGACGCGGAGCACGACGAGGAGAGCGACCTGTCCGAGGGCTTCTTCGACGGGGCCATCGAGGTTCTGGACGAGCGCCGCCGGGAGCTCGCCCCGCCCTCACCGCCGCGACGTGCCCGCCGGAAGGTGAAGACGTGGAGGCCCTGAGATCGAGGCGCTTCTGGAGCGCGAGCCGCACCGCCGCCGGAAGAGCCTGGAGTGCACGCGAGCGAAACGGGCTGGGGCTGGGCTGACGAGGCTCACGCGGAGCGGGCGGCCTGCACGTGCACGGCCAGCCCCGCCCGGGTGGCGAGGTCCACCAGCGCGTCGAGGCTGAACTTGGTGATCTTGCCGCGCAGCAGGTCGTTCAGGCGCGGCTGCGTCACGCCCAGGCGCCGGGCCGCCTCGGCCTGGGTGCCGCCCCAGCCGCGCACCTCGCGCTCGACGGCCATCATCAGCTCCGAGCGCAGCGTCATGTGGGCCGCCGCCTCGGGCGTGTCCTCGATCGCGTCCCAGACGTTGGCGTAGGTCTCGTGCTCCATCGCGCTCATCCTTTCCGTTCGAGTTGCCGCAGCCTCGTGGCCGCCAGGTCCAGGTCGTTCTTCGCCGTGCGCTGCGTCTTCTTCTGAAAGGCGTGCAGGACGTGGATCGCGTCCTCGGTCCGCGTGACGTAGAGCACGCGGAACGCGCCGCCCTCCTCGCGCACGCGCACCTCGCGCACGCCGGGCCCGACGCCCGGCATGGGCTTCCAGTCCGAGGGCTCGAGGCCGAGCTGGAGCTTGTGGAGCTGCACCCCCGCCTCCTTGCGCGCGCCCTCGGGGAAGTCGCGCAGACGGGCGAGCGCGTCGCCGAGGAACACGATGCGCCTTCGCATGGGGCGCTATATCAGGGCCGATATAGAGTGGGCAAGTCTCTGCCTCCCTCGCCCCCCGTCCCTCCCCCCTTGGTTGTCCTCATAACACCGGTTCGGGGGAGGACGGGGGGGAAGGGAGGGCGGAGGGTCAGCCGGAGGTTGCGGGAGGCGGCCCTGAGTGGGGCTAGCCGTAGCCCGCCTCGCTCTGGTGGCGGACGCGCAGGATCACCACGGCCTCGCCGTCAAGCTCGTAGCGCGCGAGGTAGCCACCGTTCCCGAAGGGGATCACCAGCTCGCGGAAGCGGTCGGTCATGCCCTCCACCGGCCGCCCTGCGCCGGGATAATCGGCGAGGATGCGGACGGCGCGCCGAATGGTCCCGGCGGCACGAGCCGCGGCGGCGGGGTTTTTCGGGTCTAGGAAGCGTCGGAGGCGTTGGACGTCCCGAAGGGCATCCTCCGACCAGATCAGGTGTGGCACGGAGGCGGATCGACGTCCTCGCCGGCCTCGAGGCGCGCGAGCCACGTGTCGGCTTCCTCGGCGGTGAGATGGAGCCCCGTGGCGTGGTAGCGCTCGGAGGCCTCCAGCGTCTCTTGCCGGAAGCGCTCGCGCGCCTCCTCGCGCTCGACGTACTGGCGGATCGCCTCGCGCATGATCCAGTGGGCGGAACGGTCCTGGGCCTGAGCCAGCGCCGCGATGCGGTCGCGCGTCTCGGGGTCGAGCTTCACGGTGACGGACATGGGAGCCCCGGGGGTGTCACTGGGTGACACCTCTTAGCCGACCTAGGGGCGCGGGCCAAGGCCGACTCCGCTGATCCCAGGCGAACCCCCTGCCGCCCCCCGGCCACAGAGCCGCCCGCGGATGCGCAGAGGGTACGCATCGCGCGGTGCGCGCGCGGGAGTAGGCCCCTAGGGTGCGCAGCGCACGCGCACGCGACAGCGCATGCGACAGCATAGGGAGGCGCGCATGACGCCAAACGAAGCCGCGTCGGCCCTAGGGGTGAGCCGGCGCACCGTCGAGCGGGCCATCAAATCCGGTTTCCTGCGGGCCCGGCAAGGCAACGACCGCGTGTGGAGCATCGAGCCGGAAGCCTTTGACCGATGGGCGGAAGCGCATGCGCCGCGCACGCGACAGCGCATGCGACAAGACGGGCATGCGCGCACCCCGGAGTCGCATGCGCAGGAGCTGCGCATTACACAGGATCGGGTCGCGCAGCTCGAGGGTGAACGGGATCGGGAGCGGGAGTGGCGCCAGGAGGCTCAGGTCGAGCGCGACTGTGAGCGGACGGCGCGGGCGGCGGCCGAGGCCGAGGGGCGCGAGCGGATCGCGAAGGTCGAGGCGATGTTGGAGCGGGAGGCAGCGCGCGGGAGCAAGGCGGAGGCGCGGGCCGAAGCGGCCGAGGCCGAGCTGGTCCGGCTGCGCGAGCGCCAGGACGCCGTCGCGGCGGAGCGGTGGCAGGAGGTCAGCGAGCGGCTGGCGCGGCTGGCGCCGCCGCCCGAGGTCTCGCGGCGGGGGTGGTGGGCGCGGTGGCGACGTCGGGCGCCCGGCTGATGCGGTATCGGCCTGATCGGGCCGATCCGTCGAGAACCGCATCGGCGAGCGCACGTGGCGATTGCGGCGGGGGGGGGTGGTCGGTAACCATCCGTTCACCATTCCCGGCCGAGGCGAGAACCGTCAGCCAGAAATAGAGACCCCCGCGAGGCGCGGGGCCTACACGGGGGGGGCTAGAAAACTTCAGCGCTTGGTCGCCTGAAGTTTTAGGCTTCTCCCACATCGCGATCAAGTCAGAACGCATCCTGTGCGACCGATGGGGCTATGCCCGCGCGTCGCCTTGGTCGCGACGGGCCCCATCCGCCTCGCTCCACTGAGGAGAGAGGCCCATGAGAGCTTGTGTTCTGCCGGCGCTGCCCGGTCCCTGGCGCCTGCGTCTGCGGCGCCCTGCGGGGGGCGTGCGTCGTGCTGTCTGAGCACATCGAGGCGGCGCTGGCGGGTCCTCTGACAGGCCTGGCGCTGGAGGAGATCGGGCGCGTCATGTGGCAGGCGTTCGCCGAGGAGGCGTTCGACTGGGCGGAGGCGGAGCGGCTGGACGGGCTGATTCGCGCGCGCCAGGAGCGCATGAGGGCCGCCGGGGGCGCCCGAGGCGCGGGGAGCGCCGGGGGCCTTCAGCGGGCGTCTGCGGCGCTCTGTGGGGCTCTAGCGGCGGCGGCGCGTCGGCCGCGCAGCCCCGATCGGGTGGCGTCGGTGGAGCGCCGTCGTCGGGTGGCGTCGTCGGGGGCGCTGCCGCCCGGGCCGGCGGGGTGGCTCACGGAGGGGCAGCGGGCGGTGCTGACGGTGGTGGGTCGCGAGGCGGCGCGGGGCGTTCCCACCTGCAAGTGGCCGATCGCCAAGATCGCGGCGCTGGCGGGGGTGGAGCGCACGACGGTGCAGGGGGCGCTGCGGCTGGCGGGGGGGTTGGGGCTCGTGCGGTGCGGCAGCGGCGTCGCTGGGGGGCGAAGTCGAAGACCAACGTGGTGACGGTGGAGGACAAGGCGTGGGGGGGGTGGCTCCGGCGGGGCCCGACGCGGGCGGGGGGCGGTCTGGCGGCGTCC
>MWWA01000357.1_pt1 | contig 12238 bp, 11 predicted proteins | sample 1047341 | NCBI WGS metagenome assembly MWWA01 (sample SAMN06349978, study PRJNA376086) | soil metagenome | isolation source: MS5-1 sample Antarctic (ecotone) soil | place: Antarctica | collected 2015-01-13
CGCGCTGTCCGTATTCTTCGTCGCATTGGCGAAGCAGTCAAATCATTCTTTCTTGAATGTCCTTGCTGCATTAAGCGCGTTGACCAAATTAAAAACAAAGTCGTCGCGTTCCCATTGGTCATTTGAAAAATAAAAGAGCTCGCTAAATTTTGAAATTCGGCGAACTCGCCTATGTAATTAAACCGTTAAATTTTCCTGTCCCGGTTTCCATTCCGCCGCGCACAATCCGCCGGTTTGCAAACCGTTAATGACGCGCAAGGTTTCGTCAACCGAGCGTCCAATGTTCAAATCGTGAACGACTTGATATTTCAAAATACCTTGCGGGTCAATGATAAAAAGTCCGCGCAGGGCAATGCCTTCGCCCTCAATCAATACGCCGTAATTTTTTGCCACGTCGCCCGTAATGTCCGATGCCAGCGGATATTGCAAATCTGCTACGCCGTTTTCTTCACGCGGCGTATTTATCCAAGCACGGTGCGAATGAACTGAATCGGTTGAAATCCCGATAACTTCCGCGCCGATTCCTTCAAAATCTTCGATTCTATCCGAAAACGCCGTCAATTCCGTCGGGCAGACAAACGTAAAATCGAGTGGATAAAACATCAAAATCAACCACTTGCCCTTGTAATCGGAAAGCCGCACATTCTCCGCCAAAGTTTCCATATTCTTGGTCGAAGCCATATCAAAATCCGGTGCCGGTTGTCCGACTTTTGCTGTTATTACTTTTTCTTTTGCTAATGCTGTTGCTGTTGTCATATAAAAATTATATTTCCTTTTGTATATTATTTTGAATTTATTTACATTCAGGACATAATCCGCGCAAAGTCAATTCGATAGATTCGAGTTTGAATTTTGAAAACTCTGCCGCCAGATTGACGATTTCGCTCGGCAATTCGATTTCCATATCAACCAATTTGCCGCAACTCGTGCAAAGCGCGTGGTCGTGCCGCGAAGTCAGCGAATCAAACCGACTCGCGCCGTTGCCAAAACTGATTTCCGCAATATGTCCCGCCTCCTTCAAATAACGCAGAGAATTATAGACAGTGGCAAACGAAATGCTCGGCAAAAGTTGTTTTGCGATGGCAAAAACCTCATTCGCCGTCAGATGTTCTTCCGACTCGTGGATAACCTGCAAAACAACTTCACGTTGCTTCGTCAAACCTAACTCTTCAATTTTTACGTTCGCGTTTTTCATTGTCCTAAAGTTAGATTTAGAATAATTCTAAATCTAAAATTTGTCAAGCCATTTTTATAAATTTAAGATTTGGATTTTTTGATTTTCTTCAGTTCTGCCAATTTTCTCAAAATTTTGCTTCTCCTATAACTCAAAAAAAAACATTTACAATTATCTCCGCAGAAAGTTATTATTATATGAGTTAGCAGTAAGCGGATAATTATAACCACAACCGAAACTTTCAGACATTTCCGCCATTTCATTTATAACTTATGTTTTCAAAAAAAATTCTTTGCCAAAATCAAAAAGCTATCTTTTCTTTTTCGGTTTGATGAGCGAATTTATCAAAAAAGAGGAAACGTCCAATTTACCGATTGGAATTTTCGACAGCGGCGTTGGCGGTTTGACCGTCTATCGCGCCTTGCATAATCGTTTGCCGAACGAGCAATTTGTTTATCTTGGCGACACGGCGCGTGTGCCTTACGGAACAAAATCGCTGGCGACGGTTGAACGCTACGCGATTGAAAATTCGCTGTTTCTCGCTTCACGCGGTATCAAACTTTTGGTTGTCGCCTGCAACACGGCTTCCGCGCTGGCGTTGCCGGCAATTCGCAAAGCGGTTGGCATTGATGTTGTCGGTGTCATCGGACCGGGCGCGAGAAAAGCCGTCGAAATCTTCAAAGAAACTGAAATTCCGAAAATCGGCGTAATTGCCACCGAAGCCACCGTGGCGAGCAACGCTTACGCCGAAGCCATCAAAAAAACAAACCACAAAGCCGAAATTATTCAAACGGCTTGCCCTTTGTTTGTGTCGTTGGCGGAAGAAAATTGGACAAACGAGCCGGAAACTTATTCCATCGCCAAAAAATATCTAAACAAAATCATTGACGGAAATGTTGATGCACTTGTTTTGGGATGCACACATTACCCGATTTTGCGCGGCGTGATTCAGCAAACCGTCGGCGAAAATGTTAGACTCATTGATTCGGGCGAAGCAACTGCCGAGGAAGTCGCTCAAATGCTAAACAAAAAAGGTTTGGCAAATCTGCAAAAGGTTACCGGAAGTCGTCGTTTGTGCGACGACTTAGACCATTTTTACGTTACGGATGCGGCTGATAGATTTGCCCGCGTCGCCGAAAGATTTTTGGGAGTAAAACCTACGAAACTCGAAGCAATCGAAGTTTTCGGACAGGATAAATTAAAAGAAAATTAGCCGATGAAACACACGAAATAAACGAAAAAAGAAATCAATAAAATTTTTGTTTTATTTTCGTTTATTTCGTATGTTTCGTGGGCAAAAAATAAAATGAGTTATACAAGAATTGACGATAGAACATTTGACCAAATCAGACCGACCAAAATCACGCCGAATTTTTCGCCTTACGCGGAAGGTTCGGCACTAATCGAAGTCGGCAACACAAAAGTTATCTGCACGGCAACCGTCGAGGAAAAAGTCCCGTTTTTTCTGCGAAACAAAGGAACGGGCTGGATTACGGCGGAATACGCAATGTTGCCGCGGGCGACACACACGCGCACCAACCGCGAAACGATGCGTCCGTCGGGCAGAACGCAGGAAATTCAACGGCTTATCGGGCGCAGTCTGCGTGCTGTAGTTGATATGAAACTTTTGGGCGAAAGACAAATTCTGATTGACTGCGACGTTTTTCAGGCAGACGGCGGAACGCGCTGTGCCTCTATCACGGGCGCGTGTGTCGCGCTTGCCTTGGCGGTAAAAAATATGCTTCAGCAAGGAAAACTGAAAAAAAATCCGATAATCAGCGAAGTCGCCGCCGTCAGCGTCGGAATGGTTGAAAACACCGCGCTGCTCGATTTATGCTACGCCGAAGATTCAACCGCCGAAGTTGATATGAACATCGTTTGCACGGGAAGCGGAAAATTCATCGAAATTCAAGGCACGGCGGAACGCGCTCCCTTCAACCGCGACCAAATGAACGAAATGCTCGAACTCGCCGAACAAGGCATCAACCAACTTTTCACAATTCAGCGTTACGCTTTGAATGGCTGAAATTCTAAAAATCTGTGCTAAATTAAGTCTATGGGACTTGCACAAAGAAAGCCTGATTTTTTTACGCCCGAAGAATATTTGGAATTTGAGCGAAACTCGGAAGGTCGCCACGAATATATTGACGGCGAAATTTTTGAGATGGCTGGCGCAAATAAGCGTCATAACCGAATTTCAGTAAATGTCGTTCGTCTGCTCGACAATCAACTGCTCGAACGCGATTGCAACATTTATGGAAGCGATATGCGCGTCAGAATTACTTCGACGGGAAAATATACATATCCTGATGTCATTGCTGTCTGCGGCGAAGAAATTTTTGAAGACGAAACCGAAGACACACTTCTCAATCCGATGTTGATTGTCGAAGTTCTCTCAAAATCAACCGAAGCCTACGACCGCGGCGGAAAATTCGAGTATTATCAAACAATCGAAAGTTTCGGGGAATATGTCTTAATCACGCAAGAACCTTTTCGCGTCGAACAGTTTGTGCGGAAAGATAGGAATGTTTGGACATATTTCGAGTTTCGCAAATCTGATGATGTCGTTAAATTAAACTCAATTGGTTGCGAACTTGCGTTGCGAGATATTTATCATAAAGTCCGACAAAAATTTCCAAAAGAAGTGAGTTAAAACTTAAACTTTTTCGCGGTTGCCAAATCTTTTACGCCCAAAGTGTGGAGTTCCGCCAACAGATTAACAAAAATATGCGCGGTGGCGCGGGCATCGTCGCTGGCGCGGTGATGGTTGATGAGGGCGATTGAATAATAATTGGCGACGGTGTTGAGCCGATGGTTTTCAATGTGCGGCAGCAGTTTGCGCGAGAGTTTGACGGTGCAGAGATGCGGATTGGCGACGCGGTAATCTTCGTGGATTCTGCCGATTTCGTGATTGAGAAAACGCATATCGAAAGGCGCGTTGTGCGCGACGAGAACCGAATCGCCGATAAAATCTAAAAAATCGGCGGCGACTTCGCAGAATCGGGGCGCGTTTTTGACCATTTGATTGCTGATGCCGGTTAGTTGGGAAATGAACATCGGAATCGGTGTTTCGGGATTTACCAATGTCTGAAATTCTTCGGTTATTTTGCTTTTTTGGACACGATACGCGCCGATTTCGGTGATGCGGCACGGCGGCGTTTTCGCTCCTGTCGTTTCCAAATCGAAAACGACAAAATCGGTTTCGGCAAATGTGCGCCGCGAACAATCGCTCTCGACAAGCTCAACCGTGTCGTCATTTAATTGAATACGCGGGTCTGTATTAACCAAATCGGCAACGAGAAGCCGCGCTAAATCGGGCGCAGGCGCGGAAATTTTCATCACATAATCAACGACTTTGACCGCCGAAGCGCGTCCGCCAACCGATTGAAGGAGTTGAATCGTTTCGCTGATGAGCAGAGAATCTGAAATTAGGTTAGGATACGGCGGCATATTTCTTAAAGTCGTTAATGGTAAATGGTAAATTGTTAATGGTTGATTGTAAATTGTTGTTGGTCAATAACGGACACTTTCTTTGATTTACCATTTACAACTAACCATTTACAATTAGCCATTTACCATTTACAATTTACCAGTAATAACCAACCATTTACAATTTACCTTTATATTGTGCGATAAAAATTTATGTTTATTTCTTTGCTTCTGCTTTTTTTTCTGACAATCGGCGGTTTGAGTTTGACTTATCTTTTTGCGGAAGATGAGCCGCTGATGTGGCGTTTGTGTGCGGGAAACATTGTCGGTTCGATAGTTTTCGGGTTGGTTTGTTTTCTGGTCGCCTGTTTTTTCGGATTCACGCCGCTGACCATTTTACTTTCTGTGGTGATAATTCTTTTGCCCGTGATTTTGTTGACCCGCGCAGGTCGGCGCGAAAAATTTCTGGCAAATTGGCAAACGGCGAAAGGAAAATTGGAAGGCACAGATTTAAATACGTATCTGCGGTTTGGCTATTATGTGTTTTTTCTCGTCGTGTTTTGGCTGTTTTTTGAACGCACGATGTTTGAAACGCCGATTGGGATTTCGACGGGCGGGTCGCAAAACTTGGGCGATTTGCCGTTTCATCTGGGCGCGATTTTCGGCTTTACCGACGGACAGAATTTCCCGCCGCAAAATCCTTCATATGCGGATGCCAAATTTACTTATCCGTTTATGGCTGATTTTCTGACGGCGAGTTTTGTCGCGCTCGGCGCAACAGTGCGCTCGGCGATGATGGTGCAAAATGTATTTTTAGCGTTTTCCTTGCTCGTCATTTTAGAAAGATTTACTTTCAAACTAACAAGTAATCGGCTGGCGGGAAAAATTGCGCCTGCGCTTTTATTTTTTAGCGGCGGACTCGGTTTTATCTGGTTTTTCAACGATTTTTTCCAGCAAACAAAAGGTCTTTCTGAGTTTCTCTTAAATCTGCCGAAGGATTATACCATCAGCGATAAGTTCCGTTGGGGAAATTCGCTGGTTACGCTGTTCATAACACAGCGAAGTCTATTGTTGGGATTGCCGCTAACACTGATTGTGTTGCAAAAGATTTGGGAATTATTCGCCGCCGTATTCGCGGAGAAACACGAAGAAAAAACTGAAACGAATAAACAAGATGAAAAGGATGAAACGGATGAACAAGATGAACAGGATAAAAATCCATTTACAATTTACGATTTACAATTTTCATTTTTTCTCGTCGGACTTCTCGCGGGAACTCTGCCTTTGATTCACGCGCACAGTTTGGTTGTGCTTTTTATTATCAGCGCGTTTTTGTTTTTTTTCAGCGCGGAAAAGTGGCGCGAATGGATTGCATTTGGTGTCGGCGTGGCGATTGTCGCCGTTCCCGAATTGCTTTGGGTAATGTCGGGAAGCGCAACCGACACGAGTTCATTTATCTCGTGGCATTTTGGCTGGGACAAACGCGGTGCTAATTTCTTGTGGTTTTGGCTGACAAATACGGGCATTTTTATTCCGCTTCTGCTTTTCGGATTTTATTTGATTTCTTCACGACGAAGCCACGAAACCAAAGAAGTAGTAGAAAAAAAGAAGGCAAAAGCGGAAAAGAAAACAAAGAAATTTGACACCGAACAATCCCAAATCGCAAATCCCAAATCCCAAATCCTGTTCTACATTCCTTTCGTTTTTCTTTTCATCATTTCAAATTCAGCCAAACTCGCGCCGTGGGAATGGGATAATATCAAAGTTTTGATTTATTGGTTTGTCGCCTCGATTCCGTTTGTCGCGTTGGCGTTGGCGTGGGTTTGGAAGAAAAATAGTATTCTCAAATTCGTCGCCGTCGTCTGTTTGGTTATATTGACTCTGGCGGGCACGTTGGACGTTTGGCGCGTCGTTACCAAACAAATAGATTATGGAGTTTTCCAGACAGACGCGATAAAAATTGCCGAACAAATCAAACAAAAAACCGCGCCGAACGCTTTATTTCTCAACGCGCCGACCTATAACACGGCGATTGCTTTGTCGGGCAGACGTTCTTTAATGCGCTATCCCGGACATCTTGCGTCGCACGGCATCAATTTTGCAGAACGCGAAGCTGATTTGAAACAAATCTACACGGGCGGCGGCGCGGCGGAAACCGCCTTAAAAAAATATAATATCGAGTATATTTTAGTAGGTCCAGAAGTAGATAATTATCTAAAAGAAGTTAGATTAACCATCAATCCGACATTTTTTCAAAAATTTCCCGTCGTGGCGGAAGCCGGACAATATAAAGTTTATAAAGTAAATTAGAGGAGTGCGAAGGCGCGAAAAGTTTCTTACATCGCGTTGGCGATACTGGCGGACAAGATGTCCGAAACTCCAACGATAAAGCAATGAAAAAAAAAGTAAATCGAGTAAAAAAGAAAGAAGAACAAAAGCCAAAAATTGAAGAACAAACACCGATTATCGAAGCTCAAAAGCCGATTATCGAAGAACCGATAACAAAGGACAACGGACGATGGACGGCGGACAATCTGTGGCTTATCGGTTGTTTGGTGATAGCCGCGATTGCCGTTTTTTGGCGGTTTTATTGGCTCGAACTAAAACCGTTTCACCACGACGAAGGCGTGAACGGATTTTTTATGTCAACGCTTGTCCGCGACGGCATTTATAAATATGACCCCAGCAATTATCACGGTCCGACGCTTTATTATATCGCGCTGGCGTTTGCCAAAGCCTTCGGCTTTAACACGATTAGTATGCGGGCAAGCGTGGCGATTTTTGGCGTTTTGACCGTTGTCATGGCTTTCTTTTTGAAAAATTATATTGGCAGAATCGGGAGTCTGACCGCCGCGCTGCTGCTTGCGCTGTCGCCCGGTATGGTTTATATCTCGCGTTATTTTATCCACGAGATTTTCTTTGTCTTTTGCAGTTTCGGCATCGTTCTCGGCGTTTTGTTTTTTATCGAAAAACGCAGAGCGGGAATTTTCGCCGTCGCCACGATGACTGTGCTTTTGTTGATTTGCTTTTTGCCGTCGGCACTTAATTTGGCAAATCTGGTCGGTGCGGAAAATGTAGCTCTGCTGTGGATTTTGCGCGTCGGTTTGTTCGCCGTCGAAGCCGCGTTGGTTTTCCTAATTATGCGGATGCTGCTCGGTTGGCAGGAAGGCAGACCGATTTATTTAATGTTGGCAAGCGCGTCCGCCGTTTTATTATTCGCTACCAAAGAAACGGCTTTTATCACGATTGGCACACTGATATTGGCGGTTATTTCCGCCTGGCTGTGGCGCAAAATTTATCGGGCGATAATCGGCAAACCACAGGCAAACGAACTCGAACCGGTCGAATTGACTTGGCAAAATTTCCGCGCCGGTTTGGGCGACGGAACGAATTTAAATCTTTTAATCATCGCGGTTTCAGTCGTTTTCGCCTATATCGGTGTTTTGTTTTTCTCGTCGTTTTTCACCTATTCCGACGGCATCTTCAAGGCGTTTGAAGCGTATGCTATATGGACGAAAACCGGAACGAAAGACCACACGCAAAGCGGAACTTGGGGCTATCTGAAATGGGGAATGAAAGTCGAATCGCCGATTTTCATCCTTTCAGCAATCGGAACGCTGATTGCGCTCATCAAAGCGCGGCACAGGTTTGCGATTTTCACCGGCTTTTGGGCATTCGGACTTTTCGCCGCTTATTCGATTATTCCGTATAAAACCCCGTGGTTGGCACTTTCGTTTCTGTTGCCGATGTGCATTGTCGCCGGCTACGGCATCAACGAACTCGCCAAATCAAGCGATATTGGACAAAGAATCTTCGCCGGACTGTTGGCGGCATTTGCGACGGTTATTCTCGGTTATCAAACTTACGATTTGAATTTTCTGCGCTATGACGACGATTCGATGCCATATGTTTATGCTCACACCAGACGCGGTTTTCTCGATATGGTCAATCAAATTGAAACTTACGCCGCAAAAAGCGGTAAAAGCAAAGATGCCGCTATCGAAGTTGTCTCGCCTGATTACTGGCCCCTAACTTGGTATATGCGCGAATATCCGAAAGCGATTTTTCACAGCAGATTTGCCGATGTCAATACGTCGGAACTAATTGTCGCCTCCAAAGCGCAGTTGGGCGAACTAAATAAACGCTACGGAGCGAATTATAAATATGTCGGAACATATCCGCTGCGTCCAGGCGTTGAACTCTTTTTGCTCGTGCGAAAAGATTTGGCTGATGCAAATGCTCAGGAAATTTCCACGCTTTCGGCAGTTGCTAAATAAGTGAGGGGTCGCGGAGTTTTTAGCCAATAGAATTTAGGTTTGATAAAATGTTTGTCAAAAAGGAGTTTTTTGATGGCAAACACAGTATCAAAATTAAATCCTGAATGGATTATTGAAACCCATCAGTATTTTCTTAATTTTTTAGAATTAACCGAGTTTCTGCACCCTGAGCGTAACGGAAGACGCGGAAGCAGTTTTGATTATCCCGAATGGTTGATAATGTTTATTGCAGTTGATGATTGCTGAACAAATGAAAGAGGAAAATCGAAAAATCTATCGGCAACGGGGAGTGACGGTCGAGCCGATGCAAGGATTGATAAAAGATTTGTTTGGCTTGGAAGACTGTTGGATGAAAGGTAATCGGTCAAATCGGTGGCTCTTTGCGGCGATGGGCATAGCGGTGCAAATGGCACAACATCAGGCTGACCAAAAAAACGAGTCAACTTGGAAAATCAAAGAGGCAGTTTGCGGGCTGTAAAAACTCCGCGACCCATCAAATAAGTAGGCAGTGGTAGTAGCAGTGTAGTTATCCATTAGACATTATCGGAAATAAGATAATTCCTCAGCATTAGTAATATCAATGGTTTGCATTGGTTGTCGGAAGGTAACTCGAAGATTGTGCAAACCACAAGCAATCTCCATCACCACATCCGATATATTTTCTTTGGTCAATCTCAACTCGTCTTTGACAATCCGACATCGCTTTATCCCGCTGATGACATTTTCTACCACAATTCGCACGCTTGATATAATTTTATTTATGAATTTATCAATTTGCGTTAGTTCCTGTCCTCTCACCTTTTTTTGGGTTGTTGCACCACTACTGTTTTTGGCTGATACCCTTGAAATCCCGTGTCTTGGGTCAAACTCGCATTTTCGGGGTAACTAATTTGACTCTCGTCTGCCAATTTCTTATCGTGCTTTTTACCGTCAACGGTCTTGCTCAAATACACTACTCGGCGGGTGTTTTCATTGACCAACAAAAGGTTTTTGTCAGTGTGTGTTTTCTTCTTTCCGCTATATTTGTCCCGTTGTTTCTCGGCATTGACAGGTCTTTGCAACTCTCTTTCGGTGGCATCCAGACTCAAGTTTGCGCCGCCTTCTTGGGCTTCAATTAGTTGGCTGACAAGTTGTCCGGTGCGCTCCGGTTTCATTCCCAAATCGTGCAAAGTTTTCTGCAAAACAGGCAACAGACGATGAATCCAATAATTTGTTTGCGGTTGGCTCAAACCAAATTGTAAGCCGTGCATGGTTTGCAACTGAGCTGTTTTTTGATAAATCAGAACGAACAACAATTTATCACTAATGTCCGACAATTTGGCTTTTCTTCCGCCTCCTTTGGCTCGTTGTTTTTTCTTTTTAAGAGCCTTCGGTTTTGGTTTGGAAGAAAGCTGATAGCACTTTTCAAAGGTTGGCAACAAGATTTGAAACTCTTCATCGGTCAATCCGGTGGCTGCTAAAAACTCTTTCGGCTTTCCTTTTAACTCAACATATCTTAACATTTATACAGTTTAATTGATTTTACTTATTTCCGATAATGTCTAATAACTATCCACGAAGGCACGAAGAACACACGAAGGTTTTTACTTGTTTTGATATTTTTCTCAATGAGTGTGTCTTCCTTTGGTTAAAAAATTGCTACTTTATTGCTTTCCTTCGTGAAACCTTCGTGGTTTTTCGTGGATGATTTCTTATTTCGGATAATGTCTATATGCCGACAAATTGAACGAACACTCACTCATCGGGAAACATATCGGGGCGTATAAATTAGTGCGCGAACTCGGCGGCGGAATGGGCGCGACTTATCTGGCAGAAAAAATGCGAAGGAAAATAACAGCAAGGTTTCCAAATAATAAAATTTACACCGTCCACTTGGTTTTAACTTTTGCCTTTTTACCTTTTACTTTTGCCTTATTTTCCGCCTGTCATCATCAAACCGATCTCTTCCGTCGAAGTCGTTTTCGGATTTACTTCGCCGACGAACTTTCCTTTGCTGATTACCAAAAGACGATCTGCCAACGCCATAACTTCTTCGAGTTCCGCCGAAACAAGTAAAACCGCGCTTCCCGCGTCGCGTAAGGCGATTAGTTTGCGGTGGATAAATTCGATTGCGCCGATGTCAACGCCGCGTGTCGGTTGCGAAACCAGCAAGAGTTTCGGGTTGAGTTCAAATTCGCGTCCGATGACGAGTTTTTGTTGGTTTCCGCCCGAAAGCGCACGGGCAGGAAGTTCGGCATTCGGTGGACGCACATCGAAATTTTCGATTATTTGGTTAGCGCGTCGGTTGATTGCCGTTTGGTTTAGAATTCCGACACCGCTTGCAACCGGCGGACGATAGTGAACACCGAGCATCGAATTTTCCGCTAAATCAAAATCGAGCAGAAGCCCGCGTTTGTGGCGGTCTTCTGGAATATGTGCGATGCCGAGTTCTTTGCGCCGGCGGGCGTTTGTGCGGGTTATGTCGTTGCCGAAAAATTCGATGTTACCGTTTAGATTTGCCGTCGGCGTTAAGCCGGCAATAGCTTCGATGAGTTCGGTTTGTCCGTTGCCTTCAATGCCCGCGATACCGACGATTTCACCCGCTTTGACGGCAAACGAAACGCTTTTTAAGGCTTCGCCGTGCGCGTTTTTGACGATTAAGTTTTGCACATTCAAAACATTTTCTTTCGGCGATGCGTCGGTTTTTTCAACTCTCAGCAAAACATCGCGCCCGACAATCATTCGCGCCAAATCCTTTGCGCTCGTTTCCGATGTTTTCACTTCGCCGACAACTTTCCCGTCGCGCATTACGGTGACGAAATCCGAAATCGCCAAAACTTCTTCGAGTTTGTGCGTAATAATGACGACGGTTTTGCCTTGTTCGCGCATTCGACGCAAGATATTGAAAAATTCTTCGACTTCCTGCGGCGTTAACACTGCCGTCGGTTCGTCCAAAATCAAAAGTTGCGCGTTGCGGTAAAGTGCTTTCAAAAGTTCGACACGCTGTTGTGCGCCGACTGACAAATCTTCGATATACGCCGTCGGATTTACGCCCAAACGCAATTCTTCCGACAAAGCCGAAATATCTCTGTTCGCCTTGTCCAAATCGAGACTAAACGCGCCGCCCGTTTCCGCACCAAGCACAATATTTTCAGCAACCGTCATCGTATCAACCAACATAAAATGTTGATGAACCATCCCGATTCCCAAATTTATCGCGTCTTCGGGCGATTTGATATTGACAGATTTCCCGTCAACCAAAATCTCGCCGCCGTCCGCCGTATAAAAGCCGTAAGCAATCCGCATCACGGTTGATTTGCCCGCACCGTTTTCGCCGACAATCGCGTGAATCGTGCCTTTTTCGATTTTTATGGAAACA
>MWWA01000358.1_pt1 | contig 12176 bp, 7 predicted proteins | sample 1047341 | NCBI WGS metagenome assembly MWWA01 (sample SAMN06349978, study PRJNA376086) | soil metagenome | isolation source: MS5-1 sample Antarctic (ecotone) soil | place: Antarctica | collected 2015-01-13
TTTTGCGCCCTTATGTATTGGCCCGGTAGCTCAGTTGGATAGAGCAACTGCCTTCTAAGCAGTAGGTCATTGGTTCGAATCCAATCCGGGTCACAAAAGCATTGATAAGTTCCGCAAATAGAGCATACCGCTAAGGGCGGAAAGGTCATTGGGACCCTGACTGTGTCACGCAGCCAGGGAATCCAATCCGGATCGCAAAAGAATTAAAGGTTTCAAGAAATTGAGACCTTTTTATTTTTATAGAGATGACCCTGATTCAAATTAAAAAGAAAATTGAAATTGATGGTTTTTACTGTTTCGGATAGTTTTAAGTTTTAATGCGGATGAGTCAATTTAATATCATTCAAACTAATTTGCATTCTCATCATAATCCATTATTTTAATGAATATCTTTCTGCGATCACTATGGAGGTAATATTTAACCTTAGACTAATAAAATCATTTTAATTTATGCGCATTAGAAAATTGCTCGTCGCCAATCGTGGAGAAATTGCTATTCGTGTACTGCGGGCCGCAACAGAATTATTGATTAAAACAGTGGCTGTATATACGTATGAAGATCGTTATTCGCTGCATCGTTATAAAGCGGATGAATCCTATCAAATCGGACGAAATGATGATCCCCTGAAACCTTATCTGGATATGGAAGAAATCATCCGTATCGCAAAACAAAAAAATGCGGATGCCATACATCCAGGCTATGGGTTCCTGAGTGAAAACGCCGTTTTTGCACGGCGTTGTGAAGAGGAAGGAATCATTTTTATCGGTCCGCGTTCGGATGTAATGAATCAATTAGGTGATAAGCTCTCAGCAAAAAAAGTGGCCCGCAAAGCGGGTGTTCCGTTGATTGAAGACTGTGAAGTGGATGCTTCCAATTTGAATGCAGCTAAAACAGCCGCGGAAGAAATTGGTTATCCGGTAATCATCAAAGCGGCCTCCGGCGGAGGCGGCAGGGGTATGCGGGTAGTGCGTAACGCGGAAGAGTTGTTGAAGAACATCACTGAAGCAGGTAATGAAGCAAAAGTCGCCTTCGGTGATGCAACCGTTTTCCTGGAAAAATTTATTGAAGAACCAAAACATATTGAAGTTCAGGTAATGGGCGATAATCATGGCAACCTGGTTCACTTATTTGAAAGAGACTGTTCCGTGCAAAGACGTTTTCAAAAAGTAGTGGAAGTGGCGCCCGCAACATCCTTGAAAGAAAGTGCCAAACAAAATTTGTACGACTATGCTATTCGTATTTGTAAACAGGTAAATTATAATAATGTAGGTACCGTAGAATTTTTAGTGGACAAAAAAGAAAATATTTTTTTTATTGAAGTTAATCCACGCATACAGGTTGAACATACGGTTACGGAAGAAATAACGGGAATTGATATTGTAAAAAATCAATTACTCATAGCACAGGATCTGAAACTCACCGACCCGGAAATAAATATTCAATCACAGGCGCATGTGGCTTATTCCGGTGTTGCCATTCAATGCCGGGTAACGACGGAAGATCCCGCGAATAATTTTAAACCTGATTATGGAACGCTGATGGCTTACCGAAACGCAGGTGGGCCCGGTATTCGTTTGGATGAAGGCAGTTCGTACCCCGGTGTAAATATTTCACCATTCTTTGATTCTTTGCTGGTTAAGATAACGGCATCCGGCAGAAATTTAGCGGAAAGTTGCGAACGCCTGGTGCGTACACTCCGCGAATTCAGGATTCGTGGTGTAAATACCAATGTTTTGTTTTTAGAAAACGTATTGCAAAATCCCATTTTTCAAAGTGGTGAAGCAACCGTTGGTTTTATAGATGCGAACCCCGGTTTGTTTGAACTTGCGGAACGGCAGGACCGGGGAACCAAAGCTTTAAAATATATTGCGGAAGTCATCGTCAATGGAAACCCGGACGTCAATAATATTAATCAGGATGCCACATTCCGCACACCCATTATTCCTGATTTGTTACCCTCATCAGTTTTGATTAAAGGCAGTAAAGAAAAATTAACCGAATGGGGCAGAGAGAAATTTTTGCAATGGCTGAAAGAAGAAAAACCTATTCAGTATACGGATACAACCTTCCGGGATGCGCATCAGTCATTGCTGGCTACAAGAGTGCGTACATTGGATATGCTGAAAGTGGCCGAAGCGGTTTCTAAAAATCACCCGGAAATATTTTCACTTGAAATGTGGGGCGGCGCTACATTCGACGTCGCCTTACGCTTTTTGCACGAAGACCCATGGGAACGCTTAAGGTTGCTGCGGCAAAAAATTCCAAACATTTTATTCCAGATGCTGATCCGCGGTTCCAATGCAGTGGGGTATACGGCATATCCTGACAACCTGGTTGAAAAATTCATTGAAAAATCGGGCGAAGAGGGGATTGATATCTTCCGCATTTTTGATTCACTCAACTGGCTCGAAGGAATGAAGGTGAGCATCCGTGCGGTGAAAGAAAGAACAGATGGAATTGCTGAAGCATGTATTTGTTATACCGGCGATTTTTTGGATGAAACAAGGAATAAAAAATTCAATCTGCAATATTATTTGGATCTGGCAAGGCGACTGGAAGATGCAGGTACGCATATGCTCGGCATAAAAGATATGGCCGGTTTATTAAAACCCATGCAGGCGAAAATTTTGGTTGAAGAATTAAAGAAGGTGGTGGATGTTCCTATTCATTTGCATACACACGATACATCCTCCATTCAACCCGCCACTTATTTAAAGGCCATTGAAGCAGGTGTGGATGTTATTGATGTTGCATTGTCCTCCATGTCCGGCCTCACTTCCCAACCGAATTTTAATTCAATTGTGGCCATGATGAAAGGTCATGAACGTGAACTTCCGGTAAACCTGGACAAACTAAATAAACTTTCCAATTACTGGGAGGATGTAAGAGAGATTTATTATCCCTTTGAATCTGAGTTGAAGGCCGGCACCGCGGAAGTTTTTGATCATGAAATTCCCGGCGGTCAATACAGCAATCTTCGTCCCCAGGCACGCAGCCTGGGTTTGGAAAAAAAGTTTGAATTGGTGAAAGAGAATTATGTTGTGGTGAATAAAATGTTTGGCGACATAGTGAAAGTGACGCCTTCTTCAAAAGTGGTGGGAGATATGGCTTTATTTATGACGGCGAATGGATATTCCGAAAATGATATTTATGAAAAAGGAGAGAACATGTCTTTCCCTGATTCGGTGATTGGGTTATTCCGTGGCGATATCGGCCAGACTGTTGGTGGGTTTCCGGAAAAATTGTCGAAGATCATTTTGAAAGATGAAAAGGCTTACAGCGACCGACCCAATGCACATTTAAAGCCGATTGATTTTGATGCTGAATTTAAAAACTTTCAGGAAAAATTTGATATCCAGTATTCATTCACCGACCTGCTTTCTTATTTATTCTATCCAAAAGTTTTTAAAGATTATCATGAACACCGCAGCCAGTATGGTTACCTGCATTATGTGCCCACCGATGTTTTCTTTTTTGGTTTGAAGCCAAACCAGGAAACATTGATAGAACTGGCACCGGGCAAAAGTATTTTGATCAGGATGATGTATATGAGTGAAACCAATGAAGATGGCATCCGTCATGTGTTTTTTAAACTGAATGGGCAAACACGTTCCATAGATGTGCGTGATAACAAATATACCGTCACTAAAAAGCAAAATAAAAAAGTGAGTTCCGATAAGGAAGTAGGTTCCCCATTGCAGGGACGCTTATCAGGAATTTTGGTGAAAACCGGCGATAGCATTCAAAAAAATACGCCGTTATTTACCATCGAAGCCATGAAAATGGAATCAACCATTGTGGCATCTAAAGCCGGGAAAGTGAAAGCCATTCACCTGGAAGAGGGCGTTTTGATTGAACAGGATGATGTGGTGATTGAGTTTGAATAATTGATCATTATTTACATAATACCCGGAGCTTTATTCACTTTTTTTTATTTGCTTTTATTCGCAATCTTTGAGGCATGGAAACCAATTTTAATTATGGAAAAGATAAGCTGACCATTGCCAAAACGATAGCCCTTGCTTCCGGAAAAATGAAAGGGATATTGAATGAAGAAGTGAAGGCAATTATTTCCCGCAGTCAGCAACATGTGCAGGATATCGTTAACCAGAATAAAACGGTGTATGGTATCAATACAGGCTTTGGCATCCTGGCCAATAAAAAGATCAGTGAAGAAGACACGATTACGCTGCAACATAAAATCCTGCAAAGTCATAGCGTTGGTGTGGGAAATCATATACCAGCAGAATTGGCCAAACTGATGATGATCACCAAAGTGCATTCCCTGGCCCGCGGATTTTCGGGTGTGCAATTGGAAACATTGGAAAGGATTATCTGGCACATCGACCAGGATATTATTCCTGTTGTTCCCGAAAAAGGATCTGTTGGCGCTTCTGGTGACTTGGCACCATTGGCTCATTTGTTTTTGCCATTGATTGGTTTGGGTGAAGTTATGTTGAATGGTGAAATTCAAAACCCTGTAGATGTTTTAAAACAGTTTGGAAAAAAACCGATACAGTTGGGTCCAAAGGAAGGTTTGGCTTTGATCAATGGAACACAATTAATTTTAGCCTTTGCTATCAAAGCAGTGCAGCGTATGAATAATTGTTTAGAAGCTGCTGATATAATTGGTGCCATGAGTTTGGAAGCATTGACAGGTACTAAAGCTCCTTTCGATGAACGTTTACACGAACTCCGCCCTTTTGAAGGAAACAAATTAGTAGCGCAAAGACTCCGTTTTATTTTGTCTGATTCAGAGATTATGCAAAGTCACCTGGAATGCGGACGCGTACAGGATCCTTATTCATTGCGTTGTATGCCGCAGGTTCATGGCGCCAGCCGCAACGCATGGAAGCATTTAAAAGAACTCACGGAAACTGAACTCAATTCTGTTACTGATAATCCTATTATTTTTTCTGCGGATGATACGATCAGCGGTGGAAATTTTCATGGTCAGCCATTGGCGTTACCGTTAGATTATGCCTGCTTCGCCGCTTCTGAGATTGGAAATATTTCAGATCGCCGATGTTATTTATTGCTGGAAGGAAAATGGGGCCTGCCGGTTTTGTTGATGAAGGATGTCGGATTGAACAGCGGTTTTATGATACCACAATATACCACCGCTGCATTGGTAACAGAGAATAAAACGCTTTGCTTTCCCGCCAGCGTGGACAGCATACCCACTTCATTAGGACAGGAAGATCATGTGAGCATGGGTAGCATCAGTGGCCGGAAATTAAACCAGGTGTTAGAAAACCTGGAATATATTTTAGCTATCGAATTAATGAGTGCCTGCCAGGCCATCGAATTCAGGCGGCCGTTAAAGAGCAGTGCCATACTTGAATTTGCGCATGACCATGTACGGGAGTATGTGGACTTTGCCGAGGAGGATCGCATTTTTGCTAATGATATTAATAAGGTTGCCGGATTGATCAAGGATTTTTCTTTCGTGCAGAAGGTGAACGAGTTTGCAACAGCAAAAGGAATTGATTTGAATGAAGGATATGTGGGATGGAATTAGTGGAGGGGAATTAGGAATCAGGCTGGGTGTTAAAGAAATTCCGACTATTAGTTGTCACCCTGTCTGCTCCGGTGCATATCGTGAGAGCTTGTCTAAGAGTGGGCGTTAATCAGAAAGGCACTTTTTTCAAGTCGGCTTCGACTGGCTCAGCCTGACAGTTTAAATTTCAATTTTATTGTCACCATGCCTGCTGGATGTATGTCGTGTGAGTTTGTGGAAGAGTGAGCGGATTAATTGAAATAACTTTATACACGACCGATTTCGACAGGCAACCTGGTAGTTTTAGTTTCGGTATTTAGTTGGCGATTTTTTCAACATTTAGTTGTCACCCTGCCTGCTCCGATGTATGTCGTGTGAGTTTGTTGAAGGGTGTGGGTAACTCGGGTAACATCCAAACAAGCAACACTTTTAAATTGTCACTTTTAACTTTTGACTTAATAAAATGGAAAAAATAAAACCACACTACGATGCCATAAAATATAAAACACCCACCGGTACAAAACTGAATTGCAAAGGATGGATACAGGAAGCGGCCTTGCGCATGTTATTAAATAACCTGGATCCCGCTGTGGCAGAAAGACCCGATGATCTGATTGTATATGGTGGCCGCGGAAAAGCAGCCCGTAATTTCGAAGCGCTGGATAACATCATCAAAGCACTTAAGGTGTTGGAAAATGATGAATCATTATTAATACAGTCAGGCAAACCGGTTGGCATTATGCAAACTCATGAAAATGCTCCGCGTGTGCTGATCAGTAATTCACAGCTTGTTCCAAACTGGGCCAACTGGCAGCACTTTGACGAGCTGGAGAAAAAAGGATTGATGATGTACGGGCAAATGACAGCCGGTTCATGGATCTATATCGGCAGCCAGGGAATTGTACAGGGTACTTATGAAACCTATGCAGCTATCGCCGAAAAACATTTTGGTGGAAGACTGAAACACACATTGAATATTACCGCGGGCCTGGGCGGCATGGGCGGTGCACAACCACTGGCTATCACTATGAACGAAGGGGTGGCATTGGTTGCGGAAGTGGAAGAGTGGCGCATCAACAAACGCCTGGAGACAAAATACCTTGATATTAAATTCACCGATATTGATGAAGCCATTGCAAGAGCCCTGGAAGCAAAACAAAATGGCGAAGCCATTAGCATCGGCATTTTATGCAATGCGGTTCACCTGTTGGAAAGATTGGTGGAAAAAAAAGTTATTCCTGATACATTGACTGACCAGACTTCTGCGCATGATCCCTTGATCGGTTACTGGCCGCACGAAATTTCATACGAAGCTGCTAAAGTTCTGCGACAGGAAAACCCGGAACAGTATATTGAGTACGCTTATCATTCCATGTATCTGCATGTACAACTGATGCTTCAATTGATGGACAAAGGCGCTATTACTTTTGATTATGGTAATAATATCCGTGCAAGAGCGAAGGAATATGAAGTTAAAAGTGAAAACTTAAAAGTTAAAAGTCAAAATGATGAAAACTCCTCATCCTCAACCTTAGCCTTAACTTTCAAATCAGGTCGTTGCTTCGACTTCCCCGGCTTCGTTCCCGCATATATAAGACCGTTATTCTGCGAAGGCAAAGGACCATTTCGCTGGGCGGCATTAAGTGGGGATCCAAATGATATTAAAGTGACCGATGATAAGATAAGAGAATTATTCCCCGAAAATACATCACTGATGCGCTGGTTAAACCTGGCCCAGGAAAAAATCGCCTTCCAGGGTTTGCCGGCCCGCATCTGCTGGCTGGGACAGGGAGAAAGAGAAAAGGCAGGTCTTGCTTTTAATGAATTGGTTGCTAACGGTCAGGTACAAGCGCCTATCGTTATAGGTCGTGATCACTTGGACACGGGTTCTGTAGCCAGTCCAAACAGGGAGACTGAAGCTATGATGGATGGCAGTGATGCCGTGGCTGACTGGCCCATTCTCAATGCATTGATGAATACCGCAGGCGGAGCATCCTGGGTTTCATTGCACCATGGCGGTGGTGTAGGTATGGGTTACAGCATACATGCCGGAATGGTGATCGTTGCCGATGGCACAGAAGCATCTATATCGGCAGCCAGGGAATTGTACAGGGTACTTATGAAACCTATGCAGCTATCGCCGAAAAACATTTTGGTGGAAGACTGAAACACACATTGAATATTACCGCGGGCCTGGGCGGCATGGGCGGTGCACAACCACTGGCTATCACTATGAACGAAGGGGTGGCATTGGTTGCGGAAGTGGAAGAGTGGCGCATCAACAAACGCCTGGAGACAAAATACCTTGATATTAAATTCACCGATATTGATGAAGCCATTGCAAGAGCCCTGGAAGCAAAACAAAATGGCGAAGCCATTAGCATCGGCATTTTATGCAATGCGGTTCACCTGTTGGAAAGATTGGTGGAAAAAAAAGTTATTCCTGATACATTGACTGACCAGACTTCTGCGCATGATCCCTTGATCGGTTACTGGCCGCACGAAATTTCATACGAAGCTGCTAAAGTTCTGCGACAGGAAAACCCGGAACAGTATATTGAGTACGCTTATCATTCCATGTATCTGCATGTACAACTGATGCTTCAATTGATGGACAAAGGCGCTATTACTTTTGATTATGGTAATAATATCCGTGCAAGAGCGAAGGAATATGAAGTTAAAAGTGAAAACTTAAAAGTTAAAAGTCAAAATGATGAAAACTCCTCATCCTCAACCTTAGCCTTAACTTTCAAATCAGGTCGTTGCTTCGACTTCCCCGGCTTCGTTCCCGCATATATAAGACCGTTATTCTGCGAAGGCAAAGGACCATTTCGCTGGGCGGCATTAAGTGGGGATCCAAATGATATTAAAGTGACCGATGATAAGATAAGAGAATTATTCCCCGAAAATACATCACTGATGCGCTGGTTAAACCTGGCCCAGGAAAAAATCGCCTTCCAGGGTTTGCCGGCCCGCATCTGCTGGCTGGGACAGGGAGAAAGAGAAAAGGCAGGTCTTGCTTTTAATGAATTGGTTGCTAACGGTCAGGTACAAGCGCCTATCGTTATAGGTCGTGATCACTTGGACACGGGTTCTGTAGCCAGTCCAAACAGGGAGACTGAAGCTATGATGGATGGCAGTGATGCCGTGGCTGACTGGCCCATTCTCAATGCATTGATGAATACCGCAGGCGGAGCATCCTGGGTTTCATTGCACCATGGCGGTGGTGTAGGTATGGGTTACAGCATACATGCCGGAATGGTGATCGTTGCCGATGGCACAGAAGCCGCTTCGCATAGGCTTTCCCGTGTGTTGCGTAACGACCCGGGTATTGGCGTAATCCGGCATGCCGATGCAGGTTATGAAATTGCGAAAAAAACGGCGAAGGAATATGAGTTAGGATTATGGCTACAAGTAAAAAATGAAAAGTGAAAAGTTACTTCTTACGCTAGTCTCCAATGAAGGGCAGCGATTTTTTATATTTATGCATAACCTGACACTGATGAAAAAAATACGCTGCTTGTTACTAATATTGATTTTGGCTTTACAAGCTGAATCACAAACACATAATCATTTTGATGTTGGAAAATTGGTCCGGATCACGGAAACTTCAGATCTAAATGCACTTGCAATACTGGTTAAAAAGCATGACCATATTGTTTTTGATAGCAGCAGGCTTGAAGATGGTTCACTCTTTTATTATACCAGAGAAATGAAAGTAAATGGGAATATCCTGGCTTGTTCAATTGATGTGAAGGGGAAAATGGTTGCTTTAACTTTTTCAACCATCGATATAGGTACTTATATTGATTTCAGAAATCAAATTTTGGGTTTGGGTTTCATATCCTCGGGCAAAACCAAAGCAAGTTTTACCGGAATGCTCGAAATGGAAGATTTTACAAAAGGTAAATTTGAAATAGGTAACGGAACCCGGCAAAAAGAAAATGGAGCCGTTGAATATGAGTTTATTTTTGTAATGTGGTAAAGAAATAGATTTCGCAAGAATATCATTGGGAAGGATTGAAACATCGTTATTGGTATGCATCCGGATTTGTGCCAAGCCTACCAATAACTATATTGCCTGATTGCTCATAGAAAATTCAATCAAGAAGCCACTTTTAAAAGAAGCAGTTTTTATGATTTTTGGGTTAATAACCAGCCATTCAACTAATCAACCGATCAACCAACTTCCATTTCCGCATAAAATTCAATAACTTCATTTCCTTACGAAACACGAATGAGGAAATTTCTTTTAGCCATCGCATTTTTATTGCCAGGATTATTCAGCTGCTCACAGGAACTGGGCCAGTTAAAATTTACCGGTACTTCAAGACTTGATTATTTTACATTCATAACCGATCAGGGTGTGCATATACGGGTATCACCGGATGGAAAAATATTAGAATGGGGGATGGAAGAAATGTCTATAAGATCGAATAATTATTATGCGCCCAAACTGCAACCCTTTATGGGTCGAATTGATTATTATGGTGCCGAATCTGATTCGGTTGTTAATGGTAAAGTTAAAAGCATCGGCACCTGCTGGATCACTTATTACAATGCCTATGAAACTGAGAATGCGGGTAAAATAAAATCCATTGGCAGAAATGCGCTTGATTATTATACACGACATGAGAATGCTGCCCTGAAAGGAAAATTAAGACTAGTGGGTAACCAGGTCATTGATTATTATCCTTCTTACGAAGATGAATTGGTGCGTGGAAAACTAAAAGCAATCGGCAGTACTCAATTCATTTATTATAACTCATTTGATGAAAAATTTTTGAAAGGAAAATTGAAAAGCATTGGTCCCGTAAACTTAAATTATTATGGTATAATGGACCGTAAAGAAATCTGGGGCGTGTTAAAAGGATTAAACAGGCAAAATATAAATGGGGTTACTTACATTCTGAGGTAAAAACCGCTTTATTTTATATTCCCCATTGGCTGGCTGATATTATTTTTAACTCAACATTTTTGCAATACCTCTTTTCAATAAATAATTACATTGTCTGTAAAGAAAATGGTTTAAAAATTATGTACATTGATTTTATATAGATTTATAAATGTATAATTAAAGTCACTTCCCTAACCGCGGTAAACTGCAAATCCTTCTCTGTTTTAAACCGCTTTCATTTCATACTTTTTAGTAAAAACAGTTTGTAACATTTATTCATCAACAATCAAAAATTAATTATCATGAAGAAAATGAACATTCTTTTGGCAATGTTTTATTTGCCACAGTAGGCTTTTCACAGCAACAAGGAATTATTTTGGAAGTAGATGGTCCGGGCGGTGGAGAAGCATCAATTCTTGCATATTCCGGAGGAATTTCTAATTCAGCAACTACCCATACAGGTGGTGGTGGAGCAGCAGGTAAAGCTAATTTCCAGGATATAAGTGTAAACATGGTAACCAGTAAAATTTCAGCGGCTTTTTTAAAATCTGTGGCTATGGGAACACATTTCCCGGAGATGAGATTGAAATTTTACTCTAATTCTAAAAAACTTTATTACCAGATAACTATACAGAATGTTATCGTTACTTCCGTTAGCTTCGGAAGCAGTTGTGGCAGTAACCCATGCGCTGATCAAACTGAGAATGTGACATTCAATTTCCCTAAAATAAAATGGGAAGATTTTATTAACAACACTTCTTTTGGATATAACATTGCAGCAAATACCCAGCTTTGATATTCATGAACACTTAAAATAATTTTATGAAATTATGCATACTTATTTTTATGTTCCTGGTGAATATGTCATTCCTGCAGGCGCAGCATGCAATAAATAAAGAACCTGCACTTATAAAAGAACAACAATGGTTGTTTGATAAAACCAGGAAACAAATGACAACAAAGGGTGAAAATGCTTCCACCAAACTCTTTCTGGATAAGTACAGGAAACTGCTTTTATCTGATGTTTTTTGTAAAAAGGTTAGTTCACAAACAAAAATAAATCTTGATGGCGAGCGGTTGAATGAAAATAATACCTTAATTGAATGGGATGTGTTTGAAGAAACCGAATATGCCCGTTATATTGTAGAACGCAGGTATAATAATCCATACGGTGATTTTGACAGCATCGGTATTATGGAAAGTCGTGGAGCCGCTTCAGTTTTTCAGTCTTACCAGTTTTCGGATAACAATGATTTCCCAGGGACAAGCTGGTACCGCCTTCGACGGATCCATTATAAAGGGGACATGCTGAAACTGGTAAAAGTAGAAGGTTATAAAAATGAAGCAAAAGTTTTTCCAAATCAGGCAAAATCTTCTGACGTTAGGATTGAACTTTTTCGTTTTAAAACAGATGGCAATAATTCGATTATTATCCACGATTCAAGAGGAAGCATTGTTCACTACCGGGAACAGGTATTTGTAAATGACAACAAAGTTTACCAGTTGCAGAACCTGGGTCTTGCACCAGGAGCATATCATATAAAGGTTTCAAACCAGTATAATTCGGGTAGTACTACATTTATTGTTCAATAGTTTAATGCGGTTGATGTAAAATGCATCAACCGCAAAAACTAAAATTCAATTACTTATCACAAACTTTTTTGAGTAGCTATTTCTATTCAGAAATAATTAACCTGCTAATTGGCAGTTGCCGGGCTGATGATGCTGTTAACTTCTGTAATGGAAGTAATAGGAAATCCACCTTTTTTAGCATGTTC
>MWWA01000359.1_pt1 | contig 12127 bp, 8 predicted proteins | sample 1047341 | NCBI WGS metagenome assembly MWWA01 (sample SAMN06349978, study PRJNA376086) | soil metagenome | isolation source: MS5-1 sample Antarctic (ecotone) soil | place: Antarctica | collected 2015-01-13
ATATTATCCATGTAAGTGATCATGGTAGAATTATCTAACCCTGAACTCTGGATAGCAGTATAATCATATCGTTCTTTAAATGGATTTTTCTTATAATAATAATTTGCGTGGCTTTCAGAAAGGTAAACCGGCAGGGCCTTTTGATTGTCGTCAGTCGTATCCATATTATCAAAAGCAAACGCCAGTGGTTTAAGAAGCCTGTTGTTTTGAATTTTTTCCGGAATATTTTTTATATCAATTTCAATTTTATCATAAACTCCCGCCTGTAAAGCAGAGCTGTTGAACACATCATTTTTATTTTTTGCATCAATTACACGCTTCACGAGGCGCTGGGCTTTTGTGTATTTCGCTTTCACGGCTACTACTACTTCCTGCATGGAGGCAGATAAGGGTTCAGCCTCAAAATTGATGACCTGCCTGGCAGCTTTTGTCACAGCTTTTACCATCGGTCTATACCCAATCATAGACATGGCAATTGAATCTGTTTTTCCATTCAGAGAGAGCGAAAATTTTCCATCCTCATCAGTGATGGCACCATTGCCGGAATTGTGTGCGTAAACACTGCATGAAAATAAAGGGAGACCTGTTGCTGCATCAGTGACCACGCCAGTAATCACTCTCTCCTGCGCCTCCACCTGCCGGCAAAGCAACAGAAATAAACAGATGAGTAAGTGGTATTTATAAAATTGTTTGATGAAATGGGCGGAATTACTGAATTGCAAATTTAAACTACAAATCAACCATTGATTATCCTGGGATTTCAATTTTTGGCTGGCACTAAAATAAACGGAAAGCTTAAAGTCATATTGCAGGAAACAATAGTTTTACTGTCTGAGGCTAATTGTTTTTGAAAAGGAAGTATCAAAACACAACTTATTTGTATTTAATATACCTTGTTTATATCGTTAACGAACAAATTTATTAATGAAACTATTTCTATGTGGATTTCTGACAGTATTTTGTTCTCAGCTAACCTTTCCACAATATAAAATTAAGGATTCCTGCGCCCCCTTTATACTTAATATCGAAGCCGAAAACCTTCAAGCAGATTCTATAAGGCTGTTATAAAAAAAATGAGTTGTTAAGAAATCAACTTCAATTGTTACGCTCACCTGCCGGTAACTCCGGATGCATACCTCATCGAAGACTTACAATTTTTTCTTTCAGATTAGTTCCTTGAAGCAAGATGGCCTGATGGAACTCTACGCCGGACTGCAGACCGGGGTAATTGGGCAGCCCCCGCTGGCAAGCAATTGAAAAGCTAAAAGGAGTCAACGATAAACCTGTTTTCGATGATCTACATCAAACACATAAACAGTAAGTACGTTATCAGTTACTTCATAAACGATCCTGTAAACGCCTTCCCGTATTCTGTAAATATTTTTGCTTCCGGTAAGTTTGACGCAGCCATGCGGCCGCGGATCATCTGCAAGATTGAGGATTGCAGTTTTAATTTTCTTAATATAGGATGTGGGTATTTTTTCAATTTGTTTTCGAGCGCTCCGTTTAATGATTACTGTGTAAGTCATATTGCAGGCCGCTTATTTTTTCCTGCTAATTTTCTAAAAAATACTTTAGCTTCTATTCCGGATTCGTTACGTCTTTTCAACACTTTTTTTAAATCATCAACATCCTGTAAAAGATCCAGATATTCTTTTTCAGGCACAATGGCAATCTTTTTTTTTCTATAGTTATAGTTTGTGGTTTTATCATACCTGCTTTTATTAAAGTTAAAAAATTATTTCCCGGAGGAATTAAAAAATTGAGATCTGTAAAACATAAAAGAAAATCAATCAAAGAAACCAGTCAAGAATTTGTACGTTCAGATACTATTACTAAAAAATTTTTCAGTACCAGAAAGTAGTTTCTCCGGTCATGGTAACGAAATGGAAGAACTTTCTCAAGAACCTAATCACTGCTCACTCATCCCCCTAATCACTCATACTAATTCCCCAGTTCACTCATTCCCTTAAAGAATTTTTTTTTGATCTAACTAAATAATTTCCTTTTCTTTGTGTAAAGTTTACACATAATATATTCCCTTGGTTATGTTGTAACTTTCCAAACTTCATTTCAAAACGATTCTTGCTATGAGATGCCTTCACTCTCCCTTTAGGTTTATAGTACTATTCATTTTTATGTTATTTGCTGAATTAGCAGTAAATGCCCAGGATAAAATAACGGGTCATGTTGCTGACCTCAGAGACAGTTCTTCCCTGCCTGGTGTTACTGTAAATGTAAGAGGCACAAACACCTCCGTGCAAACCGATGCCGCTGGCAATTTTTCCATAGCGGCTCCTGGTAATGCTGTGCTCAGGTTGTCCTTTGTAGGTTTTGAGCCTATTGATGTACCCGTCAACAACAGGAATAATATAACGGTAAATATGTCGCAGGCCGTCTCCCGGTTGAATGAAGTGGTGGTGGTTGCCTATGGCTCCCGTCGTCGTGGAGATCTCAGAGGAGCGGTGACTTCAGTATCGGAAAAAGATTTTCAAAAAGGGTTTATTCCATCATCAGAACAATTATTACAGGGAAAGGTGCCGGGGTTACAGATCACATCCGGCGGTGGATCTGCGGGTGGAGGAAGTAGAATCAGGATCCGGGGTGGCGCCTCGCCTCAACGCAAGCAACGATCCGTTGATCGTTACTGCGTTGTATGGCTCCAGGGCTTCTAATAGAGTATTGATCGTGACGACTAAAAAAGGGACGAAAGGAAAGATCAGGTTTAATTTCAATACCCAGGTTTCTTTAAGTGATGTGGCGAAGCAAGTGGATGTTTTGTCAGGCGACCAGGTGCGTGATATCATAAGTGCGGATGGTACCGCTACCGGAAATAATACATATAAAGATTTGCTTGGTACAGAAAATACGAACTGGCAGAATGAAATTTACCGCAAGGCTTTTGGAAATGACAATAATATCAGCGCCAGTGGAAGTGCCGGGCCAATTCCCTTCAGGCTCTCCCTGGGCTATCTGACGCAGGAAGGCATCCTGTTAGATAACAAATTTGACCGTCTTTCATCGGCCTTGAATCTTTCTCCAAAATTCTTAGATAATCATCTGTCGGTGAATCTGAACGTAAAGGCAAGCACTATCAAAAATAATTTTTCTGACCAGGGCGCTGTAGGAGCATCGGTTAATTTTGATCCCACTCAGCCTGTGTTGTCTGCAAATAAATATGGCGGCTACTTCGAATGGCTGCAAGCCGATGGCCGCCCTATAGACCTGGCTAACCGCAATCCGCTCGGTTTAATAAATTTAAGAGATAACACCAGCCGTGTGAACCGCCTGATCGGGAATATACAGTTGGATTATAAATTGCATTTCTTCCCTGACCTGCATGTATTATTAAACCTGGGATTAGATAATTCATTTGGCAAAGGCAATGACAACATTGATTCTTTGTCAGCTACCAATTATAAAACAGGCGGCCGCAGGTCTTATTACCAGCAGGGAAAAAAGAATACGCTGGCTGATGTGCAGTTGTTTTATACAAAAAACTTAGATAAGATCAATTCAAAGATTGATTTTCTTGTAGGACACAGTTACCAGGAGTTTCTGACCGATGTTTACAATTATGCAGCTTTCAGCTATCGTGCAATTGCAGACCCTACGAACCAGGCAATGGGTGATACGATTGCCAATTCAGTACCTACGTTTGCCAGGGACCAGCCCATGTACAGGCTGGAGTCCTATCTTGCCAGGACGAATATTATCATTGCAGATAAATATTTGATCACTGCTTCTTTAAGAAGAGACGCCAGTTCTAAATTTTCTCCTGATACACGGGTAGGATATTTTCCAGCAGTGGCTGCCGCCTGGAAATTGAACCAGGAATTTTTTCAAAATTCTACATTTGTTAATGACTTAAAATTACGTTTTGGATGGGGCATTACCGGCCAGCAGGATGGCATAGCCTACTATTCCTATCTCACCAGATATACCGTTAGTAACAGTTCAGCCCAATACCAGTTTGGAAATAATTTTTATTCATTTCTGCGGCCGGAAGGGTACGACGCTTCTATTAAATGGGAAACAACCACAACAAGTAATGCCGGATTGGATTTCGCATTTGCGAACAACAGGATCTCCGGATCAGTGGATTATTATTTTAAAAAGACAAAAGACCTGCTAAGTGATGTACCTGTAGCCCCGGGAGCAAATTTTGTAAACAGGATCACAACAAACGTGGGTAATATAGAAAACCAGGGAGTAGAGATAAGCCTAAATATTACACCTGTGAAAAATCAGGATCTTACGTGGGATCTTGGTTTTAATATGGCCTACAACGATACCAAAATTACCAATCTCCAAAAGTTCCAGGATCCCAATTTTAAGGGGGTTGACGTAGGAGGGATCGGCATCGCTACAGGAAACTTCATTGGGAAAAACCTGGTTGGCTTTTCACCCAGTACCTTCTTTATATATAAGCAGGTGTATGACCCTGCCACAGATAAACCAATTGAAGGATTATATGAAGATATCAACCGCGATGGGCAGGTGACGGCAGATGACAGGTATTTATACAAAAAACCTGCTCCCGATATTTTATTCGGTGTGAATACCCAATTGATTTATAAAAAAATAAGTCTTGGGGTGACGGGTCATGGTATGACAGGTAATTATCTTTTCAACCAATATGACGCAGGCAGTGGCATACTTTCAGTTTTGAAAAATCCGATCAATTTTATTGGAAATGCTTCCAAAAGTTACCTGGCTACTTCATTCCGCAATAATTCCAACAATCAATTCCTCTCTGATTATTTTATTCAGAACGCATCATTTTTCAGGATAGATAATATCAATCTCGGCTACAACTTCGGACGTATATTCAATGATAAAGCGGGATTGCGCTTATCGGCCAGCATCCAGAATGTAGCAGTGATCACAAAATATAAAGGACTTGATCCTGAAATTTCCAGTGATTTTGGTATTGACGGCAACATCTATCCAAGACCTCGCATATATTCCCTGGGGGCTAACATTGATTTTTAAGTAAAAAAATTTTTCCGATATGAAAATTCTCTCGATCAAAGCCGGTTTTGCAATTCTTTCCGCAGCCATTCTTGTTTCCTCGTGTGCAAAGAAATTAGACATCTATCCACAGAATGATCTGACCCCGGCTACAACATACTCTACCGCTGCAGGTTACAAAAGTGTTCTTGCTAAGGTGTACGCAGGACTTGCAACAACAGGTAATGCCGGCCCTGCCGGTGCATCAGATATCCAGGGATTAGATGAAGGGTCCCAATCTCCGTTTATCCGTGGTTTTTTTAATGCGCAGGAGCTACCCACCGACGAAGCTATTGTTTCCTGGGACGACCAGACTATCAAAGATTTTCATGCCCTGAGATGGACCAGCTCAGATCCATTTTTATTAGGCCTTTATTCAAGACTTGTTTATAACGTGACCATTGGCAATGAGTACCTGAGAGAAGCTGCAGACGATAAACTTGCATCGCACGGCCTTACCGGAGCAGACGCGACAGAAATTGCTTCCTCGCGGGCCGAAGTCCGTTTTCTGCGGGCTTTTAATTACTGGGCAATGATTGACTTATTTGGAAAATCCACTTTCATCACTGAAGATGACGCAGTAGGTACTTCGTTACCTGAACAGATAAACCGGAGTGAGTTATTTAACTATGTTGAAACAGAATTAAAGGCAATAGAAACAGAATTAGCCCCCGCCAAAACGATAGAGTATGGACGTGTGGACCAGGCGGCATGTTGGGCTTTGCTGGCCAGGCTTTATTTGAATGCAGAGGTTTATTCAGGTACAGCAAGATATAGCGATGCCATTACTTATGCTAAAAAAGTAATTGATGCCGGGTATTCGCTGGTTTCAGGTTATTCAAAATTGTTTATGGCAGATAATGATAAATGGACCGAGGAGATCATATTTGCAATTAATTGCGATGGATTAAGAACTCAATCGTATGGAAATACAACCTTCCTGGTACATGCACCTGCCGGAGATGATCATGATGATTACGGAGTAGCAGGAGGATGGTATGGCTATCGCACTACCAAGGCTTTTGCTGATCTCTTCCCTGATCCTTCGGGTACAACAGATGAAAGAGCCATGTTCTCTAATCTTTCCAATGAGGTCATTAATGATGTAGGAGATTTTCAACAGGGAGTACACGTAAAAAAATTCAGGAACATAAGGAGTGATGGACAGCCAGTGGCAGATGCGCAAGGCAATTTCGCCGATATAGATTTCCCGGTATTCAGGCTACCTGAAATGTACCTCATCTATGCAGAAGCTTTTCTGCGTGGAGGCTCAGGAGCGGATGCTGCTACGGCACTTGACTACATGAATAAGATTCGCTTCCGTGCATATGGAGACAGCTATGGCAGCGGCAACAGCGCTCAACTGAATGCTTCAGACCTGACGCTGCAGACGATCCTGGATGAACGTGGTCGTGAATTGTATTGGGAAGGTCACCGCCGCACCGATCTTATCAGGTACGGACTATTGACTACCGGCAGCTATTTGTGGCCATGGAAGGGTGGCGTAGCTTCAGGTACCGCCGTTGATCCGAAATATAAAATATTCCCAATCCCCGCAACTGTCAGAACGGCCAATCCCAATCTTGAACAAAACACAGGTTATTAATTTCAATACGCTTAGTTATGAAAAATATTCTCAATTACATTCTTATCAGTTCTTTGATGTTGCTTGTCGCTTCCTGCGAGAAAGATGAGCATAGAATATACCTGGAAAATGGAACTGCACCCGTACTGAGTGCAAATAAAGCAAGTACGATTCCTTTATCTTATGCTGACCGTGATAAGCAGGCAATAAGATTTTCCTGGACGAACCCTGATTATACTTTTACCACAGGTGTAAGCTCTCACAATGTAACTTACCAGTTGGAGATTGATACGGTTGGTGCAGATTTTAAAAATCCGCAGAAACAGACTATCACTGTCAGCAGCGACCTCTCTCTCACGCTTACCCAAACAACCTTAAATGACTATTTGCTCAATCAACTGGTATTACAGCCGGGAATGCCCCATAACATAGAAGTGAGGGTAAATGCATTCCTGGATAACAATTCGGCTTTATTATCTTCCAACACATTGCAGTTTGAAGTAACCCCATATTCTATTCCGCCGAAAGTAGATCCTCCTGCCTCCGGAAAATTATTCATTACCGGGAGTGCGACGCCGGCCAGTTGGATGTGTGGCTGTGGTGAAGCTGAATTGACTTCCCAGCAATTTACGCAGGTGACTCATACTTTATACGTTTTGGACCGGATTACTCTGACAGGTGGCGGTTCGTATTTATTTATTCCAAATTATGGTGACTGGGGTGCGAAATACGGAGGCACCGGCGCGAATAATTCAAACGATGTAAATGGCGGCGACTTCAAATTCAATGGTGGGGATCTACTCGCACCTGCCGCTACCGGCGATTATAAGATAGAAGTGGATTTCCAGAGAGGAAAATTTACCGTAACCAAATTATAACTGCATTAATAATTTATTATAAAAGTTTAACACATGAAAACTTTTGCCAGGCTTTTTTTACTGATAATGATCATTGCAGCGCTCAACTCTTGTAAAAAAGAAAAAGACCTGCCATTCTATGGTAATGGCTCAGCCCCGTTACTTAGTGCTTCCGCTGCTACCATTGCACCCACACCTGCTGATTCACTGTCTGATGCGTTAACGTTAACCTGGACAAATCCGGAATATGCAATTGATTCTTCGAATTTAAAGTTCGTCGTGCAAATTGACTCGGCAAGCGGAGATTTCGAAGACCCCTGGTCACGGGTGATAACCGGCGCTTTAAGTACCACCTTTACGGCAAAGGAACTAAATGATATATTATTATCATACGGATTTGCTTTCGGGGTGCCATACGATGTAAAAATTCGAGTGCTATCATCATACGCTAACAACAATGAACAACTTGCATCAAATACCTTAACGATTCAAATGACACCTTACAAGGTGCCACCTAAAGTATTGCCTCCTGCATCAGGGCGCCTCTACCTTGTAGGGGATGCTACAGCAGGTGGATGGAATAATCCCGTTCCCGCAGCCGCACAGGAATTGACAATGATTGATTCGCTTACTTATGTGGATACTGTTTTCATGAATGGAGGTAAACAATATTTACTATTACCTGTAAACGGAGACTGGACCCATAAATATGCTGTAGCTGACAATAGTCTACCAGGACTTTCTAATGGTGGCGATTTTGGATATGACTTTAATGATAATTTTCCGGGTCCGGCCACGACAGGTATGTATTCTATTTTTGTAGATTTTCAACAAGGCACTTTTACCCTGACCAAGATCCAGGAATATGGATTGTTATATGTTCCCGGAGATTACCAGGGCTGGGATCCTGCAACAGCGCCAACATTAGGATCTGAAAAAAATGATGGGGTCTATCAAGGCTATATCAATATACCTGCGGGCGGCTCAAATGAATTTAAACTAACACCCGGCCCGGCATGGGATAATGCCATTGGTGACGGGGGCGGTGGTACACTTGTGCCGGGCGGCGGCGGAAATCTGAATGTTCCGGGGGCTGGATTTTATTTGATTACAGCCAACACGAATGACAATACCTGGTCTGCAACCAAAACCACCTGGAGTATGATCGGCAGTTTTGCTGCCAGCGGCTGGAGCACTGACATTCCGATGACTTACAATGCTGGCGATAGGAGATGGGAAGGCCAGATCACTACCGCAGATGGTGATCAATTTAAGTTTAGAGCCAACAATGATTGGGGACTTAACTATGGTGACAACGGAGAAGGAAAATTGGAAAAAGATGGTTCGAACATAGGTGATAAGTCAGGTCCTATCCCTGCGGGAACACATACCATTTACCTGTATTTAAATAGTTCGGGTTATTACACCTACTCTATTTTATAGGATGCATAAATGATTTCAAAAAAGAAAGCTGTCTAAAAAGGGCAGCTTTTTTTAATAAGACTGCGGTGGGATGTCGGATAATTTCTTTTCTTCACAACGTCCAGCGATAAGCTCTTATTTAAGATTTCGAAGTTCTGTAATTGCAGTAAAGACTTTTTCGCAGCGTTTGCATTTGTTTTTCAGTGGCATTGTCCTGAAGCCGGCGTAATATTTTCTGATGTCATTTTTAATATTTGCATCAGCCGTTTGAAAGTCGTTTTTTCTAAGTTTTAAAAGCCATTCACTGTATGAGCCATCTGCCAGTTCATATTCACAGTGCTTAGTCGGATTACCAGTATCATAATCGAAATTATCAATCTCCAAAGCTGAGTTTTTTAGTGTGTTCACATCCCGGTTCAGACTATTCACAATAGAATCGAAGCTCGCGGCAAAATAAGTTTCGGCTTCGTTTACAGGCACTTTGAATTTCAGTGCCCGGAAAGGGCCAATTTTTGGTATTACCCTGATAAAGACCGAGAGCGTTGTGGAAAAAAAACCTGGTCCCTGGTAACCCTTCCCAAATTCCTTATTGTAGTCTTTAATGCGGTTTTTATATACAATTCTTGTTATTGTGGCTGTCGAGTCAAGTTTCCTTATGTCAGATTTTTTCCTGGCCCAGGCAGTTTTAGTAATCAACGGAAATACATTTGCCACCATAAACCTAAAAGATTCCACGGTAAATGCCAGGTGATTATTGAAAATCTCATAAACATTCAATCCGTAGGTTTTATAAAAAGCCCTTGCCAATACTGCCGTATCTACTTTAAAGCCTATGAAGTCATGATAGTCTTTTGAGGCATAGTTGCCCCTGGCAGTCTGCAGTACATCAAAACCAAATTCCATTCGCATATGCGATATTTTATTTTCTGCATAGGTAACGGTGTCACCAAACTTTTTTTGCATTTTGGGATATACCAGCGGTACGCTGATATTCGTGGCTTCCGGGTGGCCATGATTGTCGGCATTATAGTGAGCCAAAAATCCAACCGCAAATGCGAGCTCATTCAAAGTTTGTGCTTCATCAAGCAGGGCTTTTACAATATCGCCGCTTCTCACATAATGGATTAGGTCAGTAAAAAAGGGGTTGCCAAAGGGATAATACCCCATGTCAGGAGCAACAGCCCCACCATAAGCATAGGCATGTGCTTCGAGAAATTGTTCCGGCGTGGACGAAGGATATTTCGATCTTAGCAATGGTAGTATTGATTTCTCCCAGGCGGCGTCAATAATGGCTTCGTGGGTGAGTACGCCCAGCGCCTTGGTATCTACGTTAAAAAAGACAAGAAAGAAAAAGATCTTGAAGAGTTTCCTATAGATAAATTTATTTAGCACATAGGCTAAAGCGTTATTTGTATAGTTTTTACAACGATCCATGAAGTGTTTATACATCTGAAAGCAAAGTCAGATTTTTTTTGCAGAGCAATAAATGCTTGCTCATCGAACGATGAGGCGTCCGATTTATTTTAAAGCGTCATCTTAGCCGGTGTTGTCAGCTTGCATTTTGCTTGTGAAGCCAATGAAATTATTTTACTTCCCTGGAATCAGTAGGATATGTCAATCCAATTTTATTTAATCCACCGGTTTGTAACACACCGCTTTGGGCAACAGGAGTAAGAACGGTAAAATTTGGTCTATCTTTTCTAAACTTTCATAATAATTTACTCCTATATTTAAATTAGCATAGTAGGTTTGCCTGTTATCGTAATAAAATTTTTCTGTAGGAATACTCCAGGCAACTTCGCCTAAGCTTTTTGCAAGAAACCATTTTTCCAACAGCCTTGCGACCCTGCCATTCCCGTCAGCAAAAGGATGTATTTTGGCAAATACATAATGAATACACGATGCATAATACAGTACATCTTTGAGACTGAGGTTTTGCTGCCTCAAATCATTTGTATCCTTAAAAAGCTTTGCCATTTCTGTATGCACAAACTGGGGCTCAACTGCCAGGTAAACCAAGCCATGCCAGCTGTTTATTCCCACCTTCGTTTGCCGGTATTCTCCTTTTTGCTTTTTAGTAATATTAGTGAAGGCTTTTGCCAATACTTTATGACACTTCAATAGATTGTCCTCTGTCAGCTCGTATTGTCTGGCATATTCATAAGCTGTAAGAAGATTTTCAATTTCAGTTACTTGTTTTTTATTGGTTTTATTTTGTTTGCTTCTATAAAAGCTATTCAGATCTAATGTGCTGCCTTCTATCTGCGCCGATGCCACAGCGCCTGCCAGCATGTAATTTTTAAAGTCTTCAACAGTAAAGTCTTTTTCAGTCATCTCGTCAAAACATTTTTTCACTGATATCTTTACTTCCTGCTTGAAGTTTTTGATCAAATTTGTTGATATGATTTGAAGCTTTCTCACTATCTTATTTATCAGATTTTTGTTTGTTCGTTTTGTTTCATTGTAGTTTTAATCTCCCAGGCGCAACTTTCACAATGCCGGCGTAGATAAATGTCCTGATGACGCTGATTTGTCGCTCTTCTCCTATCGCCACCTGCTGAAAACACTTGCGTTTTAAGCCGTTACTTTTTGTATGCCTGAAGTTATTTTCCTATGCTTACTTGAGAGATATTTTTCCCGTACGACCTCTGACATCGGTTTTTCATACACTTTGCTTTCGACCCAGGAAATGATATCCAGGTAGGCAAAGGAGCGAGTCTGAAACCGGTCTTTTTCGAGGTGCTTGATCTTATCGAGGAACTGGATCAACTCAGGTTTTAATTCCCTGGCCTTTACTTTGGTAGAATGGCGAAGGAAAGTAAAAATGTGTTCTTCCACTATCGTCAGATTTTTCATCCTGGCCATAAACCTATAAACAGATTTGATGAGCGAATCGAGTATTTCTTCATTACCCAACTCAAAATGAGATAACAAATGCATGAGCCTGGCGTAGCATTGCAGATCACTCCTCAGGCCGTGGTGATTATCGTTGATGATCTTATGTAGAAAATCTATCGCGATGGAATAGTTTCCGGCACCAAAATATAAGGTCGCAATTTTATAATTGAATACCAATATTCTGTGGCTATCTACAAATAAGGAATACTCAGTTAACTTTTCCTGTATTTCGGGGACGTAGGTCAATCCTTCTTTGAATCGGCCCTCCATCAAAAACTGGTTGATGCGGGCACTGTTAATATAAATGGAAGTGTGCACCCTGAAGTTATCGTGCTGGTTGGCAACGGGGGTT
>MWWA01000360.1_pt1 | contig 12124 bp, 8 predicted proteins | sample 1047341 | NCBI WGS metagenome assembly MWWA01 (sample SAMN06349978, study PRJNA376086) | soil metagenome | isolation source: MS5-1 sample Antarctic (ecotone) soil | place: Antarctica | collected 2015-01-13
GTTCTTGTCTGAATAATTCGTAGTCCACGTCAAACTGATTTAGGATTTGAGTAGCTATATTTTCTTTATTTTTTAAAATTGAGAGCATCAAGTGCTCAGTTTCTACGGTAGGGCTTTTTAATGCTTTTGCTTCTAAAACCGTAACGCGAATAACTTTTTCAGCTTGTTTAGTAAGTGGCAAACTGTTTATGTTGGCAATGTTTTTACCTGTTTTGTCTTTTACAGCCAATTCAATTTCTTTACGCAACTCGTACAGATCGACATTGAAACTTTTTAAAATTCGAACTGCAGTATTATCACCTTCACGAATCAGACCTAAAAGCAAATGTTCCGTTCCTATAAAATCATTCCCTAAACGTAATGCCTCCTCTCTGCTGAAAGAGATTATTTCTTTTACTTGTGAGGAGAAATTATTATCCATTTGTATGTTATCCTTTTTATTTTAAAATGCCTATATACAATAATAACAAATATTTTTATGCGAGGTTTAACCCTATAATGTTAATACTTATCTGCTTAATATGGAAGTCAAAACTGATACCAAAGAAAAGTTTCATGTCATTACCGTTCAAACACAACACTTATCTGCTAATATGACAGTGGATTTATGCACCAGATTAAGCAACTATTTAAAGCATAATATAAGAAATATTGTTCTGAAAATGAAAGAAGTAAAATCAATTGATGAAGAAGGTGCAGAATGCCTGGTAAAAACACAGCAACATTTTTATGAAAATGCAGCATCTTTTGTAATATGTGAACTTGATAAGGAACTGGAAGAGTCGCTGGATAAAATGGATCTATTGGAACTTATGAATATTACACCTACCGAAAGTGAAGCCTGGGATATTGTGCAAATGGAAGAAATAGAAAGAGAGTTATTAGGTGACGAAGATCTATAAAAGTTTATCGCTAACATGTCTGTCTCAGCCAATACAATAGAGAAAATACTAACATCTATTTTAGGATTTAATATTAATATTCAGCAGCAGGCAGGAGGTTGCATTAGTAATTGTTACCTCGTGAAAACTCATGATAAAAAATTTTTCTGTAAAATTAATTCTGCTACAAAATTTCCCCACTTATTTGAACAGGAAGCAAAAGGGTTAAATCTATTAGGTACATCCAATAAAATAAAAACACCAGAAATAATTGATATTTATTATGAAGATGATTATCAAATACTCTTATTGGAATGGATAGAAGAAGGTGAAAGAACCACCACCTTCTGGAAAAAATTTGGTACCCAACTGGCCGAACTTCACAGTGTAACCAAAGATCAATTTGGACTTAACATTAATAACTACATGGGTAGTGTTCAACAAATAAATGAACAAACGAGTGATTGGAATATATTTTTTATTGAACAAAGATTAAAACCTCTGGCAAAAGCATGTAAACAAAAAGGATTACTTACAGCCTTTCATGAACAGGATTTTTCTTCATTATATACGCAACTTCCTCCATTTTTTAAAGATGTAAGACCTTCTTTAGTGCATGGTGATTTATGGAACGGCAATTTTATGTGTAATAAAAATGAAGAACCTGTTCTCATAGATCCGGCTGCGTACTATGGTATACCGGCTGTTGATTTAGGTATGACAAAATTATTTGGGGGATTTAGCCGATCCTTTTATGAAGCTTATCAATATCATTCGGCGTTATCTAAAAACCAGGATCAACAAAACAAAATTTGTAATTTATATCCACTTCTTATACACCTTTTACTATTTGGAAAAAGTTACTTACCACAAATAGAGGAAACAATTAAAGACTTTAAATAATTGTGTTTATTATTGGATTTAATTTTAAAGATGTTATCTGTTACTATATTAGGAAATAATTCAGCGGTTCCTGCATTCAACAGGCATCCGACAAGCCAGGTGGTAACACAGGATGGAACTAATTTTTTAGTGGACTGTGGGGAAGGCACTCAAATTCAAATGATCAAATACAAGATCAGAAGGGGTAAGATATCACATATTTTCATTTCACACTTACATGGTGATCATTATTTTGGATTGGTAGGTTTAATCAATACTTTCAACCTTCTATCGCACAAACAGGAATTACATGTTTTTGGTCCTGCACCACTACAGGAAATTATTGAAATGCAACTTAAAGTAGCTGATACAGCAATATGTTATCCTTTGCACTTTCATACTATTAAAGAAAATGCAGTTTTAGTTGATAATGAAAAAATAAAAGTCAGTTGTTTTCGTACCAATCACAGGATAGAATGTTATGGTTTTTTGTTTGAAGAAAAAGAAGGCAAAAGAAAACTTCTTATAGATAAAATAAGAAAGCTGCGCATACCAATTTCTTTTTATAACAGCCTGCAGGAAGGCCGTGATTATATTACTCCAAAAGGTGAAGTTGTAAAAAATGATTCAGTAACTGCACCACCGGGCAGAGCAAAAAAATATGCATTTTGTGCTGATACAAAATATGATGAGCAACTCATTCAGCATATATATGGAGCAGACATGATCTATCATGAAACCACATACCTCGATAATATGCGGGATAAAGCTGAAGCCCGCTTTCATACTACTACCAGGCAAGCTGCAGAAATTGCGCGAAAAGCTATGGTGAAAAAATTATTGATTGGGCATTTTAGTTCCAAATACGCATCACTGGAACCTTTTTACCAGGAAACAAAAGAAGGATTTACGAACACCGAATTGGCTATAGAAGGAAGTACTTATGAAGTTCCTTAATTGTTAATCAGTACCGGCATTAAACAACCACTTATAAAAAAGCGGGAACTCGTTTCGCCAGGTTGATTCTGAATGTCTCCCTTCACTTCTTATAACAGAAGTTAATTTAGCTTTTGAGCGGGAATTAAATAATTGAAAGACTGATAGCATATCCGGGACCATTGTTTCACTTTCCAATTGTCCTGCAAAAAAATAAATTTTACTCTTTACTTTCCTTCCTTTTTTTTGTACATCATCTTTGATTTGCGGGGCTAACCAAAAAGCAGGTGAAAAAACCCCGGCTCCGCCAAATCTGTTCGGGTATTTTAAAATAGCATATAAAGATATCAGGCCTCCCATTGAGCTGCCTGCTGTATAAGTATATTTTGAAGATCGCTTAGTTCTGTAATTTTTGTTTATAAAAGGCCGCAGGGTGTTCACAATAAAATCAACATAAGCATCGCCTTCACCCTTCCCAAATTTTTCGGAGTCATATGGATTATATTCAGTCATCCTTTTTGCACCTCCATTATCAATAGCCACAACTATCATCTCTCCCACCACTTTACCCAAAGTATCTATTGCTTCATCAACACCCCATTCTCCCGAAAAAGAAGTTTTATCATCAAATACATTTTGCCCATCGTGCATGTATAGCACCGGGTATTTACTTTTTGATGTTTTATAACTTTCGGGCAGGTATAACCATATACGTCTATACCTTCCTAGCTGAGGAATGTAAAAAGCTGTATCTATTACATGTACATTTTTACTTGCTGTGCTCACTATATTTATATCGCTATTATTTGTTGGTTGGTCTCTTGAAATAATTATACCAGCGATTGCAACAACTTCATTATTATTAACTATACAGGTATAATTGTGTATGCGTGTTATTGCGGCCGGATGAAAACTAGTCGACACTATACTATCTGGTTCAAATGTATTGTTTTGATGTTGTGCCTGAAGATGATTAGTTAAGAAAAAAGAAACAATAAGAAACTTATACATGTACCGGTTTTGTAGAGCTCAAGGTTGTCATATATTCTTTCACTTTATTGTGATTTTCTTCACTTAATGAAGTTAAAGGCAACCTTAAAACATTTTCAATGATTCCCATCTCATAAAGAAATGCTTTTACACCGGCGGGATTATTTTCAGCAAACAAAAGTTCATAAGCTCTTAATAATTTATTATTAAAAGCTTTTGCTGTAGTATAATCATTTTCTAAAGCTGCATTTACAACAGCGCAAAAATCTTTTGGAAAACAGTTTGCAGATACACTAATTACTCCATCCATACCACAAGCAATCTGCGGTAATGCTAAAGCATCATCACCACTCACTACCATAAAATCTGAAGGTTTATCACGTAATAACTCCATACATTGAACCATGTTTCCACTTGCTTCTTTGATGCCGGTAATGTTAGCAAAATCTTTGGCAAGTCTTACTGTTGTTGATGCGGAAAGATTACTGCCTGTACGTGAAGGCACGTTATATAAAATAATTGGTTTGGTAGTAGCTCCTGCTATTAATTTATAATGCTGGTATATGCCTTCCTGTGATGGTTTATTGTAATAAGGACTTGCAGATAATATTGCCATTGCTTTTTCTATCGGAAAACTTTCAATTTCCTTTATGACCTCTTTTGTATTATTACTACCAATGCCTATAATGACTGGCACACGGGCAGCAACAGATGTAAAAGTTGTATCCAGAATCTCCAGCTTTTCTTCTTTAGAAAGTGTTGGAGTTTCGCCTGTGGTGCCTAAGCTAACAACATATTGCACACCTTCTTCTATAACAAAATTGATTAAAATATGTAAAGCCTCATGATCTATTGATCCATTTTTTTTAAACGGAGTTACCAATGCTACACCTGTACCTCTTAACTGATCTCTCAAAGACATGTTGTAATTTATAGCTTATTTTTCAACTGATGTTTCTTTGCTGGTCTTCATTAAACGTATTAGATTCCTGGTTTGATCCGGCAACAGCAATATCCTCCCAGAATCCCATTTTACCTGATTTTTCTATTCGATTTGAAATTCTTTCTTCAGCAGGAATTTGCTTAAGCATCTGAATTTCTTTTATTAATCGATCCTTCAAAATCTGAGCCGCTTCATCATAATCCCAATGTGCACCACCTGCAGGTTCAGGTATAATATCATCAACTAACCCAAAACCTTTCATATGATCTGCAGTTAACCTTAATTGCTCTGCTGCAACTTCTTTTTGATCCCAGCTTCGCCATAAAATTGATGAACAACTTTCTGGAGAAATTACAGTGTACCATGTATTTTCCATCATCAATACCCTGTCACCTACTCCAATACCTAATGCCCCACCCGATGCACCTTCTCCGATTATTACACAAATAACAGGAACCTTAAGCCTGATCATCTCATAAATATTTCTTGCAATTGCTTCTCCTTGTCCACGCTCTTCGGCTTCCAAACCCGGAAAAGCTCCCGGGGTATCTATTAATGTAACAATTGGTTTATTAAATTTTTCTGCAAGACGCATAAGACGCAAAGCCTTTCTATAGCCCTCGGGGTTTGCCATACCAAAATTGCGCATTTGCCTTGTTTTGGTGTTGATGCCTTTTTGCTGCCCTAATATCATTATTGTTTCACCATTCAATGATGCGAAACCACCTACCATAGCTTTATCATCTTTTACATTCCTGTCGCCATGCAACTCAACAAAATTTGTTGTCATTTTTTCTATATACTTTAAAGTATAAGGACGATCAGGATGGCGGCTTAACTGAACTTTTTGCCAACTTGTAAGACTTTGGGTGATTTCTTTTCTTCTATCCAGGATCTGCACTTCCAGTTTATTGATCATATCTGTATAATCAATTTTCTTTTGCTCAGAAATGTGCTTCAAACGTTCAATTTCGTCGATCAGATCTTTAATTGGTTTTTCAAAATCCAGGAATTGGCGGTTTGCATTTGATGGCATAATCTAATTATAATGGCGCTAAAATTAAGTATAAAAGCATGAATGAGAATAGAAGCTGCCGGGTAATATAAAAACTAAAATGAAAGGGCTACGTTATATATTAAAAGTAAAGAATGAGAGTATAACGAGTATTCGGGCATTAATTCCGCTCCTGGATATTACTTTCTAAAACGTAAGACTGTAGGTGGCTCTTCCTTTGGAGGTATTACAATAAGAGAAGAAACATAAATTTTTTTGTCTGCCCTTAATTCATCTGATGATGATACTACTTGTTTTACATCTTTACTATTAGAACAATTGAGACAATTTAAAACTACACGTAAACGATTAAAATCAATTTCACCATGATTTTCCTGTGTTAGCATACCCGCCTGCTCCATTTGCCATCCATAAAAACTTATATCTTTCTTATTAAGTTCCTGTAATTCTTTCAGGTTCATTCCCGAAAATATACCTTGTTTTGATCTCCAGGTATTATGCTTTATTTGCTGATTAAAATTAAAAGATGTTTCAGTAGGTGAGTTGCCTCCTATTAATATAAAACCAAGATTACTATAGTTAGCTTCATCATTCCAGATAAAGATTACTTCATTGGGAGAGTTTGGAAAAAGAATAGAACATTTGTTGGTTTCTTTTTCAGAATAATAAAAAAGATCCTGCTTAACGTTAGAATTACCAAATGTTGTTACCAGTTGTTCATGTGATGTCAGGGACATTAAATCTTCGGCATAATAAATATCTTTTCTTTTGGGAATGTCCTTCTTTTGAACAATGAAAGAATATACAGTTATACTATCTACTTCTTCTGTTTCAGTATTTATGGTATATATCCCCTTTTGAAAAAAATTTTTTGAAGTAGTTGCCGGATCAATGCCTGAATAAATTTTATAACCAGATCTCCGTATTTGTTCTAAAAGTGAATTTTTTTCTTCAATAGATGATGTTTGATATAATATACTGGTTATAGGACCATCAGTAGCATGAGCAATATTCCTGTAATCACCTTTGTATTTTTTCTTTTTTGACTGAAAAATATAGTTTGTAACGGTATTCGTTTCCTTAGAAGAAAAATAATTTCGCCGGTAATCTTTCTTTAAAATAAAAGCATCAAATTTTTGAGCATTTAAGGCAGTAAAATTACTGAGGTCAGATAAGTTAAATACCTGCGCATGTATTACAAACGGGAATACAAGAAGAATTAATATGAATGAACATCTAATCATAGTTTACGTTGGTTTTTGCAAAGCCTGATTTTCTCAGGCAGAATTCAGGATATGGCTATGACTGGAGGTTCATCAAAGGAATAGGATTGAGATTAACCCAGGAAAAATGTAATCTATTAAAAAAATCTAACAAAGGCAAAAGAATGCCAATTAAAATTATTTTACAATTTGAGCAAGGTTCTGATTATTAATACTATTTACAGGCATTTTTCTTTTTGGAAATATAATGGTAAACGTGGACCCTTCATTAGGTTTACTCTCAGCAGTTATAGTTCCTGCATGTTTTTCAACTATTTTTTTACATATAGATAATCCAATACCGGTACCTTCAAATTCATGATAGCTATGCAAACGCTTGAAAACCATAAATATATCTTCAGAATACATAGGATTAAAACCAATGCCATTATCCTTTACAATAATTTCATAGAACCGGCCATGTGTTTCTTCATCATCATCATTCTGATTCAAATTTAGAATTTTACAAAATATGTGAACTTTCGGCTGACAATCAGCCCCGCAGAACTTTATGGAATTTGATATGAGGTTCTGAAACAGCTGGTACATCTGGCTTGGAATGCCCCATATGGCAGGCATATCACCAACTTCAACCTTTGCGTCCTTTTTCTGCAATTCCAGATCCAAATCACTTAAAATATCTGAGATTACTTTATTGAGATCAACAATTGTAAATTCTTCATTTGGATTTGTATGTTTTGAAAATTTTAGAAGGTCATTAATAAGCTTTTGCATCCGCGAAGAAGCTTTTATAATTTTTTGAAAATTGTGCTGAAGATCAGCAGCTTCTTCGCCATTAAGTTTATTGGAAATAACATCACTAAAAATCATGATTTTTCGTAATGGTTCCTGCAGATCATGCGAAGCCACGTAAGCAAAACGATCCAATTCTTCGTTCGTTTCTTTTAGTTCTGTATTATTTTGCAGCAACTGCTCATTCAATAATCTTATCTTCTCTTCATTGAGTTTTCTTTCTTCTATTTCTTTTTCAAGTTTTGTATTTGCAGCTTTTAGTTCCTTTTCGTGTATCAATAACTGATGTGTTTTTTGGTACAGCTCCACAAACACACTTACTTTATAACGTAATAATTCAGAATTGATAGGTTTATAAATAAAATCAACAGCACCCATTTTATAACCTTCAAACATAAAGGTCTCATCATGATTTTGAGCAGTGATAAAAATAATGGGAATGTGTTTGAGCTTTTCACGCTGGTAAATTAAAGATGCGGTTTCAAAGCCATTCATATCCGGCATTTGCACATCCATTAATATCAAATAAAAATCATGCTCATTCAACAATGCCTTCAGGGCTGCCCTTCCGGATGTTGCTTTGTGTATAACATAATTATCCTTCTCCAATATAGTTTCAATGGATAATAAATTATCTGGTCTGTCATCCACTACCAGTATTTTAACCTCGGGTTTCTTTAAATTTTCCACATCCATCACATTTTATTTATAAAGCCACACACGCATTAGAGAAAGCAACTGATCAATTTTAACTGGTTTTGTAATATAATCTGATGCTCCTGCTTCAAGGCATTTTTCCCTGTCGCCTTTCATAGCCTTTGCTGTTACAGCTATTATGGGTAATGTACTATTCTTATGTTCTCTCCGTATTTTTTGTGTTGTTTCATAACCATCCATCTCAGGCATCATAATATCCATTAGTACAATGTTAACTGTATTGTTTTCGCCTAATATATCAATAGCTTCCCTGCCACTTTCTGCAGTTAAAACATTTATATTATAATGTTCAAAAGCTGTAGTTAAAGCAAAGAGATTTCTAACATCATCATCAACAACTAAAACATTTTTACCGGAAAGAATATCATCTTTCGAACGCAAGTTTTCAATAATTTTTTTCTTCTCCGGTTGCAGGTCGTGATGATTTAAATGTAAATGCAACACCACCTCTTCCAATAATAATTCCAAAGAATTTACATCTTTTAATAAAATCTTGTTGGCATATTGTTTTAAGTGAGTTCTTTCTTTAGGTGTAAAGTCTTTTGCCGAATAAATAAGCACTGGAGTCATTTGCACTTTAGTAATAGTGTTTATTTCAGCCAGAAATTCCAATCCATTTACATCTGGCAACATAAAATCTACTACAATACCATCGTAACCATTATTCCTGATTAATTCTAAAGCAAGCTCACCTGTATTTGCAATTTCAATTTCAATGGCATCATCACTTTCTAAAATCTTTGCTATCTGCGATGAATCAATTTCATTGTCCTCAACAATTAGTAAGCGTTTTATTTTTTGTTCATGGTATTCTATAACATCACTAAATAAAATGGTCAGGGCTTCGTTTTTCAATGGTTTTAAATGAAAACTTCTTGCTCCGCGTTGCATAGCAAGGAGACGATTTTCCTCACCTGAAATAAGATGAACAGGTATATGCCTGAAGTTTATATCATTTTTAAAAAGATCAAGTATACGCCAGCCACTGGCATCAGGTAATTTTACGTCAAGTGTAACTGCTATCGGATGATGCTTGTTAACGAGGTCAAATACTTCTGCAAAACTGGTAGCAACAACAACTTTTAAATCTACTTCGTGTGCTTTTTCAACCATAATTTTTGCAAATCGAATATCATCTTCCACCACCATTACCACCTTGTCGCCTGCCTGGATAAGATGCCTGTCGTCACCTGCCTCATTTACTACTTCGCTGATAAAGGAAACTTCTTTATTCTCATATAGCCTCGGTGCAGCAAGAGTAGTTTTCTTTTTTTCCTGAACATTATTATTCTCTAATACAAGTTTACCTTGCTTTCCTGCTTCCTGGTGCTGGGGATTATGTAAAGGCAGGTATAAAATAAATTTACTGCCACTGCCTACTTCGCTTTCCAGTTCAATAGTTCCTCCTAATAAATCTGCCAGTCCGCGGCTAATAGATAATCCCAATCCTGTGCCACCATACTTCCTACTGGTTGATCCTTCTGCCTGCTGGAAAGCTTCAAATATTATATTTTGTTTATCCCTGGAGATACCAATACCAGTATCAGTTATTTCAAAAGCAACAACATCTTTTGCATTATCCAAAGTTGGTATACTTTGTTTCCACAAGCGCTCTGCCGGGTATATACTCAAATTAACGCTGCCTTTTTCTGTAAACTTAAATGCATTTGAAAGCAGGTTTTTCAGAATCTGATTCAGGCGCTGTACGTCAGTTTCAATAGTTTCCGGTAAGTCTTCATGACGTTCAATATTGAATCTTAAATTTTTGTTTTCTGAAATATGCTTGAATGTTGTTTCAACAAATGACATGATTTCTCCAAAACGAACATTGATAAAATCAGTAGATATATAACCTGATTCAATTTTTGAAAGATCAAGAATGTCATTAATTAATTGAATAAGATCATCGCCGCAACTATGAATTGTTTTTGCAAAACGAACCTGTTTTTCAGAAAGATTTCCCTCATGATTTTCATAAAGCTGCTGTGCCAATATAAGCAATGAATTAAGGGGCGTACGTAACTCATGCGACATATTAGCCAGGAACTCTGATTTATATTTTGATGTGATCTGCAATTGTTCTGCTTTCTCTTCCAGTGAGCGTCTTGCTTCCTCTACCTCTTTGTTTTTTTCTTCCACTTCATCTTTTTGCTTTACCAAAAGGTGTGCTTTATCCTGTAATTCTTCGTTTGTTATTCTTAATTCTTCTGCAAGAGACTGCGACTGTTCCAACAGTTTTTCTGTACGTGTATTTGCTTCAATAGTATTTAATACAATACCAATTGATTCTGTTAACTGCTCAAGGAAGTCGAGGTGTGTTTCATTAAATTCATCAAATGATGCCAGTTCAATAACTGCCTTTACCTGGTCCTCAAACAATACCGGAAGTACAATAACATTTACCGGAGTAGCAGATCCTAATCCGGAAGTAATTTTAAAATAATCTGTAGGAACACTTCTTAACCATATTCTTTGTTTTTCAACAGCACATTGCCCCACCAGGCCTTCTCCCAACTTAATACTTTTTTGCGCTTCTATTACATTATTATAGGCATAGGCAGAAAACAAATTCAGTGATTTATTTTTTCCATCTTTTTGCTCCAATATATAAAACATTCCCTGCTGGGCATTTACAACCTGTGCTAACTCAGAAAGGATTTGCCTTGTTACAGTGCTCAAATTCTTTTGACCTTGTAACATTTGAGTAAACTTGGCGAGGTTTGACTTTAACCAGTCCTGCTCCTGATTTAATAAAGTAGTCTCTTTCAGATTACCAATCATTTGGTTGATGGTATCTTTTAATTCTTCCACCTCACCTTTTGCTTCCACTCTAATCATCTGGGTCAGATCACCTTTAGTAACCGCAGATGCCACTTCAGAGATGGCACGCACTTGCGTTGTCAGATTTTCTGCCAGGTTGTTTACGTTTTCTGTGAGATTCTTCCAGATACCTGACGCTCCCGGTACCGATGCCTGCCCACCCAGCCGTCCTTCTACTCCCACTTCACGTGCTACGGTAGTTACCTGGTCGGCAAATACAGCCAGCGTATCAATCATTTCATTAATTGTTTCTGTAAGTTGTGCAACCTCACCTCTTGAAACAATAGATAATTTTTGTGTAAGCTTACCGGTTGCAACTGAGGTTACAACTTTTGCAATACCTCTTACCTGATTTGTAAGATTTGAGGCCATCATATTTACAGAGTCAGTCAAATCCTTCCATGTTCCAGCCACACCCTGTACATCAGCCTGGCCACCAAGTTTACCTTCTGTACCCACCTCACGAGCCACACGGGTTACTTCAAATGCAAAAGAGTTTAACTGGTCCACCATGGTATTAATGGTGTTCTTCAATTCAAATATTTCACCTTTTACATCAATAGTTACTTTTTTAGAAAGGTCACCTGATGCCACCGCTTTTGTTACTTCTGCAATATTTCTTACCTGCGATGTAAGATTACCTGTCATTTGGTTTACTGAATCTGTAAGATCTTTCCATGTTCCAGCTACACCGGGTACAAAGGCTTGTCCACCCAATTTACCTTCACTACCCACCTCACGTGCCACACGGGTTACCTCCGATGCAAAGGCTCGTAACTGGTCCACCATTGTATTTAATGTTTCTTTCAGCTGCAGTATCTCTCCCCTTACGTCAACCGTAATTTTCTTTGACATGTCACCATTAGCCACCGCAATGGCTACATCTGCAATATTTCTTACCTGCGATGTAAGATTACCTGCCATA
>MWWA01000361.1_pt1 | contig 12109 bp, 8 predicted proteins | sample 1047341 | NCBI WGS metagenome assembly MWWA01 (sample SAMN06349978, study PRJNA376086) | soil metagenome | isolation source: MS5-1 sample Antarctic (ecotone) soil | place: Antarctica | collected 2015-01-13
CACCTGGGGCGATTCATGGTGCACCTTGAAAACTGCTGCAATTTTTTGAGATACGGACCTGTGAGCGATCAGGTCGAGTAAGTAAAAATTGCAGCAGTTTTCAAGGTGCACCATGAATCGCCCCAGGTGCTCCTGATCCGGGATGGCGTATGCGTGTATGATGAAAGTCACCTGGGTATCTCCATGAACGAGATTGTGGAAAGCGCACAAGCAGCTTAAACACCAGTTCCCTGACTTCCAAAGATCTATTTCCCTAGCTTTGCCGCTTAACTCTTAACCAATAATATATGAAACGTACAGCTACAGCCGTTTGGAACGGAACAGGCAAAGAAGGAAAAGGTCATCTGTCAACAAAAAGCACGGTATTAAATCAAACCCAGTATTCTTATCATAGCAGGTTTGAAAGCGGCACGGGAACAAATCCCGAAGAACTCATTGCAGCTGCACATGCCGGATGTTTTACCATGAAAGTGAGTTTTTTACTAGGTGAAGGTGGCTTCACTCCGGAAACACTGGAAACTATTTGTGAAATCGGTTTGGAAAATGGTGCTATCACCGGATCACATCTAAAGATCAATGGAAAAGTTGCACAAATAGATCAGGCTAAATTTGAAGAAATTGTAAATAAAGCAGCCCAGGAATGTATCATTTCAAAATTGCTGAATACAGAGATCACTTCAGAAGCTACTCTCGCCTGATATAAAAACTGAATCAAAAGTAAAATCAAGGCGATGAGGATTGCTTAAATGAAACTTTACTCCTCTGCCTACCAGAATAAAGGGCTGTCTCAGACTTTTGAGACAGCCTCTTTTTATAATCTTTTATAAAAGTTGACAAATACCTGGTTGGCGAAAGCTTTTTCACTGATGGTATAATACCCGGTATTGTCCCTGGTAAAACCTACCGCTTCCCCCTGGGGTTCCAGCATATGAGCAAGACGTACCGGCGTTTTTTGAAGCGCCTGCAGAATGGTTTCTCCGGAGTTTCTTTTGAAATATGAAACAGTAGTATATGTTTTTACCAGGATCTCATTCTGTGCTTGTGAAATGTCGGCCGATACCACTCCACCAAAACTGAGTGTGCCTTCAGCGATGGCAGTTTGCACACCGCTGGAATAAGGAAAAGCGATCCTGAAAATTTTTGATGGATTACTGTTTTTGGTGATCAGGTAAATATCCTTTGTGGCCGCATCAACAAACATGGCTTCGCAATCATGTGCACCATCAGGATATACAAACCTTATTTTTTCTGCATTGAAAATAGTATCACCCAAATTTACCGGTTCAGGGAATTTGTAAATGGCATATTCACTATACTGAAGTGCGTTATCTCCTGTTTCTGCAATAAAAACATCGTTTTCTGCAATGGCCATTGCTTCCCAGTCCCTGTTGGTGGCCCCTTTAATGTAAGAAGAGTAAATTATAGAGCCCTGGTGGCTTAACAAATGAACAACAGGTGGGTTGCCACTATCTTCTATTCCCCAGTTTGTTGCAGGATATTTATTGCTAGCTGCAATCCCCGAAATTTCTGTCAATGATGCATTTAGCAGATTCTGTTGCGGAATGGAATCAAAAACCGGCACCACAACTGGTTCTTGTCTTTTAAAACAAGATCCTGATCCTGCTGTAAAAAAGGCTAAAGCAATAAAAAGCACCGGAGCATACAATGATTTAAAATCAGAAGGATTGATGAAATTATTTTTCATTATTTAAGGGAAGGGGTTGGAGGTTTGGAGTTTGTATATATAAAGTAAGTTAGCCGTTTTATTTTATTACTACAACCAGCCACTGATGTTATTGGCCCGTCAAAACGAAAACTAACCGGGTGACAGGTACTTAAAAACAGAAGCCTTGTATTCATCCAGGGCTTCAAGAGTGGTGAGCTCATCAAATTTTGCAAGCACCTGCTGCTGCTTCCGTGCAAGAATTACCATAGCACCATTTACAATGGCAGACTTAGCTCTTGCAAAAATTCTTTCAAGCTCATCAACATTCTGAATGGTTTGAAGGGTTTCCACCTGGTTCACATCGATCAGATAATTATCCATAATGATGGTGCTGCAAATTTACGGCTAGACTGCGATTCACCTTCCTTAGTTGGTATGATAATGGTTATTTTTGTAAAAACTATTTCTATGGATGTAATTATTTCATCGCTTGGATTTACAGCAGGAGAAAAACTGGAAAGTTATATTAAGGAAAAACTGGAAAAGCTGACTCCGAGTGAACATATCATAAGAGCCAACGTCACGCTCTTCGTTGGTCCCGATCGCAGTACACCTAACACTTATGTTGAGATTCGACTTGAGGTGCCGGGCAATGACCATTTTGTGAAAGAACACAGTGTGGAATTTGAACAGGCCGTTGATGCAGCTGTAAATAAAATTCAGGCCATGATTCGCAAAGCAAAAGACAAACAGGTAGATCACTACCAGGGAAAAACAAAATAAAATCAACCGGGTGATCCCGGTTTTTTTATTTTACTTCAAAAAATTCATTCCATGATACAGGTGCTCCTTTTTTATCAAAACCCTGGATGGAAATCATAAAACGTCCTTTTGTATCTGGTGTGTAAAATTCAACGCTTTTAGTTCCTACTGAAGGTTGCCAGTAAACAGTTTTCCTGAAATCAGGAATACGGCTAAGCAGTTGTTGTTCTGTTTCATAAACAGGTGCATAAAACGCTCTTTGCTGCTGAAGGCCTTCGTAATTTACAACCACCGCTTTCGCATCCGCTTCCAGTCCTTCAAAATTTCCTTTATACGTATAAAAGGCAGCTACACCATTGTACAAAGAAGATCCAAGCACATAATTCCTTGTAATGATGTCTATCTTCTTAAATAACAAGGGATCAAAACTGAAAATCCTGTGCGGGTTTTGAAGGATCACTCCATCAATGGTAACCAGGTTGTTTTCTTCCCCCATTTCTCTTTTAACCTCGTTGAACAATCGGAATCGTAAACCTGAACTCCGCGCACCCACATTGATTTCTCTAACAAATTCCCTGAACACTTCTTCCATGGTGGTAAATCTTTTATAATCGTCAAGATTATAAGAATACATGGCCTTGCCATAAAAAGGAAAACTATCAACAGGCGTGACCGATCTGAATCTTGCAAGGCTGGCTCCATTATAAATATTGGAAGCCTGCATTCCCACACTGTATTGTACCAATAAGGCCGGATCGACGGAAAAATTCTGGATCGCCTTATGATTTACTACAGTGTATTTGTCTGAAAAGCTGCTCAGCAATTCAACGCTGTACATGCTGTCCTGCGCTGCTGTTTGAACAAAAACCTCTCCCTGACCGTAGAAATCTTTAACCTGGAATTGCGCCACGCCAGACGGGTTTGTTTTTGCAGCAAAAAGTTTGTGACGGGTAGTGGGAATGGACAAAAAAACAGGAATTTCCCTTGTCACTTTTTTGCCGGAAGCATCTAACACAGAGGCCATCAGCATCGGTCCTGTTGTTTCATAAGGATAAGTAAAAGTGGATTTATTTAGCTCCATCACATCATTCCATTTGAATCTTCTCCATCCATGAGAAAGCATCAGGTTATCAGCGGCTTCTTTTGCCATTGCATGGGAGGAAAAATAAAATGCGGGATGTTCAACGTTACCATTGAGTTCGGATGTCAGCCACAAATAATTCACAATGTCCATCTGATCTCTCTGTTGAAGTGTATCGATTTTGTACACCGAAAGCGATACAGTTTGAGGATCCAGAAGTTCGGGTGATGGTTCCGCAAAAACGACGCTGGCTTTTTTTCTTGAAAAATATTCTTTCTGGTCCAGGCGGGCAGTGAATGAAGAAACAGGCGGCTGGATAAAATACAATCTTTCTGCAACTGGTTTTCTATTTGCAAAAACAGTAAAAGTATTGATACCCGCACCCAGGTTTCCCCTGCTGACACGAAATACAGCCTGGCCATTCACCATATTGGTTTTTTCTGCAACCTGTGATTGTTTGCGGTTATGTCCAACCAGGAAAATTTCAGCACCATCGGTGGCTGTATTGGAACGGACATGAATCAGCAATTCGCCCTGTCCCTGTTCCTGAAGTTGCATGACAAATCCTGTACTTAATGCTACAGGAAGTTCTTTAGTTACAGACCTTCCGTTGGATAGTGTGAAAACCGTCCGGTAGCTCTTCCCTTCCATGGGCGTAAACGTAAAACTGCCAATGCCAAAAGCAAAAGATCGGAAATGGGTTACGGTATCATTTTTTTCATCCAGCAACAAACCTTCAGCATCAATACCTTTTCCACCTGCATCTGTAAGTTTAAATACCAGCTTTGAAGGAAGTCCGTTTACCATCTGCCCACCTTCCGGAAAGTGTTCAACATGTAGATTGTTTGAAATTAAAGGCATTTCACTTCCTGCAGATTGCAGGGGATTGACAACGCTGATCGCTTTTGTGAAGAAAAATTCCGGACTGAAATTTTTCATCCACGAGGTATAACTTCTCAGTGTGTAAACACCAGTTTGCAGGGAAAGTGGTAATTGAAAAGATCCACTTCCTCCGTCCTCCATGGAAATCGTTGCCTGCAATACCGGCTTATGAGCGGCATCAAGCAATTCAGTATATACAACTTTGCTGAGAAACAGGGGCTGATTGCCTGCAGCATCAGTAGTGTAGGCCCTGAACCAGAGGATATCACCTGTTACATAAAAATTCTTATCCGTATGCAGGTAAACTTTTTCCTGAAAATGATGCTGCTGGTACTGGTGGAAACGCGCACTCATTTCAGCCAGAAAATTCTGCTGTGCGCCTGCACTCATTGCATAAAGGAAAATCAAAAACAAAAGAATTCGGTGCATCATGTATTGAATAAGTTGCTTAAAAATTACCAGTAAGATGGCTTTGTTGGTGATCCTCCCCTGCGGGTGCAATCCACACAATGGGGTTCTGATAAATAATAATCAGTAACTGTTCCTGGTCCTGTTTCAACTGCGCCCCAGGGTAAATAAATCGGTACATATTTCCTTATGGTATCTGGATGATTGGGAATGAGAATATTGGAACAGTTTTGAGGATAGGACCAATTGGCTTGCTGGGCTGTGATGAATATTCTTTTTTGTGTTACTTTGGCTGCGTTCATATAACCAATCACAATTTCAGAAGGATCAGCGATGTTGACAATATTCCCACGCAATTCAGAAGGCTGGGGATCGAAGATTGTTCCCAATGATTCTGTATTTTTCTTCATTAATGAAAAATATTCATAAGCTTTTTTTGAAAGTGTTTGCTGTTTCATCAACACGCTGTACCGCACACTGATTTTTTCGCTTTTGTCGGCAATAAAAAACGCGGGAAGCTCTGTGATCACATCTGATTGCAGTTGTGCACTCGAGCCGATAATGATGGTGCTGGCCTTCCCATATTTCCAGCAGGAACTGGGTAAAGATCCCTGGATGATTGTTGAGCCGCTCACCCACACATAATCTGAAGGGAATACAGAATTGATCTGCCAGGTTTCATCATAATCCCATTTATAATACCTTGAATTATTAGAAGGATCATGGGTATGATTAAAAACAGTTAACCCGGCTGGTGTTCTTTTCCAGGTAACACTGTCGATTTCTGGCGTATTCCTGGCTACCAGCCACTCGGATAAATATTCTTTACCATCGGTTGTTTTGATCCTTAGCCTGTATTCCGTTCCGATGGTCATTCCAAGGTTTGGATTTGTATAGTTACCGTTTCCTGCAGAACTCAATGGCTTTGAAGTGTTGTCTTTACCTTCTACAGTAAGTTGCGCCTGCAGTACAGGTTTAAACTGTACCACTTCATCGAGTTTCATTGTGCGGGAAAGCAGGATCTGTGTGGGTCCGTTGCCTGCATTTAAAACGCCTTCCACTACCAGCAGGGAAACATCATTTGAACGAAGGGGAAAGTCATATTCTTCTTTGCATCCACTGAATAAAACAAGTGCCGCAACCATGTATAATAAACGATTCATCATTAAAACCTGATATTATAATTAATAAATGGGATCATGTTTCCAAAGATGGAAAGCTTGTATCCGTTGATAAAACCATTTTCCGAAACATAATACACAGAGAATGGATTTCTTCTCCCTGTAAGATTATAAACGCCGATGGTCCATGAATTCCTTGTTGTTTTATTTGCCTTGAAATTTCCATCAATGTTCATGGAGAAATCTGCACGGAAATAATCCGGGATCCTGTAGGAATTCCTGTCGGAATACAGTACCCGCTGCGCACCCCCATAAACATATCTTCCAATGGGAAGTGTGATCGGTCTGCCCGTGCTGTAGGTCATATTCAATGAAATACTGAACCTGTGGTTAACCCTGAAATTACCAACAGCAGTTGCATCATGCGGCTTATCGTAATTGGCAGGATACCATGCGCCGTTGTTGACACTGATACCAGCATCAGGATCGTTTGCCTGCAACAGGATTCTTGAAAAAGTATAGCTTACCCAGCCATTTAATTTTCCGCCGGGCTTTTTAACCATGAATTCAGCACCGTAAGCTTTTCCCTTTGTATTGATCACTTCTGTTTCCACATTGTGATTGAGGATAAGCGAAGCGCCGGGTTTATAATCCAGGTAATCTTTAATTTGTTTATAGTAGATCTCCACTGAAGTTTCAATGGTGTTTGATTTCAGGTTTTTGTAAAAGCCAAGAGAAACCTGGTTGCCCTGCTGCGGTTTTATATTGGGATCACTCAGCTTCCAGATATCCGTTGGCGCAATGGCCATGGTATTTGATAACATGTGGATGTACTGGCGCAGCGTATTGTAGGCAGCCTTAATTGAAAATCCATCATTAATGGCATAGCGCAGGGATAACCTGTACTCCGGTCCGTGATAGGTATTGATAATGCTTCCTTTTTTGAATTCTCTGGTTTCTGCAATATTATCTTCTTCCTTTGGTAAACCAGGAGTATAGTAATTTACATTGCGCGCACCGAGGTAATTAAAAACAGAATACCTGATCCCTGCATTGAGCGAAAGGTCGGATGTGATATTGAAGCGGTCACCAAAATAAATAGCAGATTCCAAAGCCTGTTCAGGTGCAACAATATCCGGGTTCACTAAAGATTCTTTACCCCGGGGTGTAAAGGATCCGGGGCGTAACCTGTATAAGATAGAACTCGCGCCAAAATCAAATGTATGTCTTGAATCAAGCAGGTAAGAAAAATCGGATTTAAAATTCAGCTGCCTGATATCAAAATTCAGATCGTAAGCGGTCAGCTTATTTTGATCACTGTTCACACTGTATTTGTATTCATCCAAACCTGCAGTAAAATAGCTGATCAGTTTTGGATTGAAATTATGTTTCCATTTTATAGAACCATTTCTGTTGCTGTAACCATAAGTGGTATCACTGGCAAGGTTGAACCTGTCGTTACTGAAATAACCGGTAATAAAAATATCGTTATTTGGATTGATCCTGTGGTTCAGCACAAGGTTGCCATCATTGAATGAAGCCTTTGCCTGGTCATAAGGATCAGGAAGTAATTTCATAAGCCAGTTGGCATAGGTGGTCCGTCCACCAAGAATGAAAGAAGTTTTATCTTTTACAATGGGGCCTTCAATATTAAAGCGGCTGGTTACAAGTCCAATACCTGCAGAACCTGTAAATTCCTTTTTGTTACCTTCTCTGGTAGAAATATCAAGTACGGAAGAAAGTCTTCCTCCAAATTCAGCAGGAATACTGCTTTTATACAATTCAATATCCTTGATAATTTCCGGATTAAAAGCAGAGAACATTCCGAAGAAATGCGAAGGGTTGTAAATGGTGGCATCATTCAGTAATACCAGGTTCTGGTCGGCAGATCCGCCTCTTACATTGAACCCGGTGCTGGCCTCACCTACGGTTTTCACGCCGGGAAGTGTGGTGACCACGCGCAACACATCCGCCTCACCAAATACAGTGGGCACACGTTTAATGGTTTCAATATTCAGCCGTTCCACTCCCATCTGCACACGTTTGATATTGGAAACTTTTTGGGTGGAAACAATTACTTCTTTCAGTGTGGAGACCTGTTCTTTCATAGAAAAATCAAGCTTACCATCTGAATACATGATCAGCTGGAACTTCGCATCCTTCATTCCCGGTGAAAATATATTCAGAGTATTTCTACCAGAAGGCAACGCCAGCGTATAGTATCCATAAGCATCTGTGGAAATACTTGACGAAGCACCTTCAAGGTAAATCGTTGCATTCACTACAGGCTCACTGCTTTTTTCATTCCTTACATAACCAGATAAGTTGGTTCGTCCCGGCTTAATCGTATTGGTTTTAATACCTACTTCGTATAATTTATTTTCCGGCGTGGAGGCTATTTCTTTTTCATCTTCCTCACCTAAAACAAGCAATTGCTTATTCCCTGTATCATTCCCCGAACCCGTACCAAATCCCTCAGGAAGTGTAGTAACAATCTGAAATTTCCGGGTAATATAAACACGCTGCTGACGGTCAACAGAAAAATGAAAGTCTGTGTTCAAAAAAACTTTTTTAAGCAATTCTTCGAGGGGGAGGTCAACTGCTTTTACATTTACCCTGATGCTGTCCACCTGCCGCGCATCAAAATAAAAAAAATAAGGTGTGCTCGCCTCAATATGATTTACAAACCGCGCAAAAGGCGTATTATTAAACTCACCATTGATCAGGGGAAGTTTGGGATCCTGCGCTGAAAGTTGGAGGACGCAAAATGAAAAGATCAATAAGAGAAAAGATCGCCGCATGTTAGTGAGCTGGTTGATTGTAAAATTGAGCAATGGTGCTGAGGGTCTGTTCCGGATTGGATTTATAACTGATGGAATGCTGCTTAAGATAATTCTTTGCATCATTCTTTTTTTCTGGCATCAGGTCAAGCAGTGAATTTTCATTTCGTATTTGATAAGCATTGCCTCCTTTGAAAGCATAATAGCTTGTGCTGCCTGTAAATTTTTTAACGATACCTGTAGAGGTAACTGTTTCATTCAACAGTTTTTTTCTTTTTGCATATAGCTGAATGGTGCCGGATTGAAGCACTTCATAATATCCCGCATCCGGATGGTTCTTTGTTTCAGGTTTGGGGAGATTTTCAAATAAATAACCCTGGAAATAAAAAGCTTTTACTCTTGGTGAGAAAAGCACCACCTGCAGACCATTGGGCTGGCGCACCACAAGTTCTTCCTTAACCAAATCGTACTTCAATTGCACCTTACTGTACTCCACTCCTTCATAAATTACCCAGCCTTCGCTCCAGTCGCTCACCAGGTAGGCGTAACCTTCAATAGAAGCAGCATAGGGAAGGTGTTCCAATCCATTATACAAATTGCTTGCATGAGAGGGATTGGATTGACCAACAAACATTGTTTCAGTTTGCTTCAGGGAATCTGACTGTGAAAAACCGGTTAAAGAAGTGACCAGGAAAAAAAGAATCAATTGTACTTTCATGCAGAAGCTTTATCCATCAACAATTACTGAATCTCCTGTTTTTCAGGGAGTTCGCAATTTACCGAAACCCTGCTATTAGCGGCAATAAATAATGTTAAACGGTAAAAAATCGCTCTTTTCCTTCGTTTTTATGAAATGATACTTTAAGACTGCTCCAAAGATTTTCTCCTTAATGGCTAATATTGGTTTGCGGATGCTTTCTCCTGCGTTTCCTGATAAATTTTTCCAGTTCAACTGCATGAAAGATCACTACCGCTACACCAAAGCAAAAAAGCAGTTCAAAAAATGTGAGTGGTTGTGTTCGGAAGATCTTATTGGCAAAAGGCAGGTAGATCGTTCCCAGTTGTAATAAAGTGGTAAGTAAAACAGCGCCCAGGAGTGGAAGATTGGAAAACAAACCTCTTTTATAGATCGATTCATAATCACTTCTAATCGCCATCACATGTCCGAGCTGCGAAAAAGCAAGCACGGTGAATACCATGGTTTGCCAGTGCGCATTTCCCGATTGAATGGCCCAGGCCTGGGTACCCAGTGTTAGCGCCGCCATAAGCATGCCCACCCAGATGATGTGTGTACCGATACCCTCTGAAAACAAACTTTCATCGGTTCGTCTTGGTGGCCTTTGCATAATATCCTTTTCCGCTTTTTCTGCAGACAATGCAAGACCAGGCAGGCCATCAGTTACCAGGTTGATCCATAATATATGGATGGGCAATAGAGGAATCGGCAGGCCTACCAGCGGCGCAATAAAAATGGTAAGGATCTCCGCACCGTTGCAGGTCATGATGTATTTGACAAACTTTCTGATGTTGTCATAGATCCTTCTACCTTCCTTAATTGCATTTACAATACTGGAGAAATTATCATCCAGCAAAATCATGTGAGCGGCTTCTTTACTCACATCCGTACCGGTAATGCCCATTGCCACACCGATATTGGCTGCTTTTAAAGAAGGTGCATCATTCACACCATCACCAGTCATGGCCACAAAATGGTTTTTCTTTTGCAGCGCCTGTATAATATCCAGCTTCTGGCGCGGACTTACTCTTGCATACACTTTGATCCTTTCCACTTTGTCTGCCAGTTCTTCCGCGCTGTACGCTTTCAATTCTCCTCCCGTAATCACCAGTTCATTTGCTCCCAATATGCCGATTTCTTTTGCGATGGCCGCCGCCGTTTCCTTGTGATCACCGGTGATCATCACTGGATGAATGCCTGCCGCTTTGCATTCTTTTATAGATTCAAATATGGCTGCTCTCGGCGGATCGATCATCCCGGCAAGTCCGGCAAACTGCAGCTCTTTTTCAATGGCTTCGGGATCCAGTGATTCTGGAATTTTATCCATCAATTTAAAACCAAAAGCAAGCACCCTGATACCATTCGCCGCCATGCCGTTTGCTTCTTTTAATATAGCATCACCGTCCTGTCCGTCTTTTAAATTACCAATGATGGATTCAACAGCTCCTTTTGTAATGAGGAGAAATTGTCCATCGTAATCATGTATGGTGCTCATACATTTCCTGTCGGAATCAAAAGGCAGTTCTTCCTTTCTGGGGTATTGCTGCTCTGCCTTATCTGCCAGTGATTTTTTTTCCTTTATGATATATTCCACCAGCGCGATCTCTGTTGGATCGCCCATCCATCGGCCTTCCTTATCTTTTTTAACATCATGGTTCAGGATCATGGAAAGATCCAGAAGTGAAATATCTTTTTCAGGTTTCAGTTCGGTTTGAAACGGAATGGTTTTTACTACCGTCATTTTATTCTGCGTAAGTGTACCGGTTTTATCGGAACAGATAAATGTGATAGAGCCCAGGGTTTCAACTGCAGGAAGTTTGCGGATCAGCACCTTTTGTTTCACCAGCCGGTTGGCCCCTCTTGACAATGAAATGGTGATCAGTGCAGGTAATGCTTCCGGAATGGCAGCCACCGCAAGGGAAATGGCAAGCAAAAGCATGGTAAGCGTTTCTTCACCTCGGAGAAGGCCAACACCAAAAAGTACCACGCAAATTATGATGATCAGGTAAGAAAGTTTTTTTCCGAAATCATTCATTCTTTTTTGAAGGGGCGTTTGTGCTTCTTCTTCCTGCAACATTCCTGCAATCTTTCCCAGTTCTGTTTGCATGCCGGTTGCCACCACTATTCCCTTTCCTCTTCCATTGGAAATCAGCGTACCCTTAAATGCCATGTTCAGTTGGTCGCCTAATGAAGGGTCTTTTTGTTCTAATACTGCTTCGTTCTTATCAATGGCAACAGATTCGCCGGTAAGTGATGATTCAATGATCCTCAGGGCATGTGTTTCCGTTAAACGCAGATCGGCAGGAACCAGATTGCCTGCTTCCAGCAACACAAGATCACCAGGAACCAGTTCTTCAGAATTGATGGTGTGGTTCTTTCCCTTCCTTACTACCGTGGTTTGCGGAGTAGCCATTTGCTTTAAGGCTTCCATGGCTTTTTCGGCCCTGTACTCCTGCACAAAGCCCAAAATGGCATTCAGCAATACAATAACAAGGATGATAATGGTATCCGTAACATCTCCGGCAATGCCGGCAATGATGGCTGCTTCGATCAATACAAGGATCATGAAATCCCTGAATTGCAAAATAAAAAGAAGCCACATGGGTTTCTTCTTTTTTTCCTCAAGACTGTTGGGTCCCGTCTCTTTGCGGATACTGAGCACTTCTTCTTCAT
>MWWA01000362.1_pt1 | contig 12106 bp, 8 predicted proteins | sample 1047341 | NCBI WGS metagenome assembly MWWA01 (sample SAMN06349978, study PRJNA376086) | soil metagenome | isolation source: MS5-1 sample Antarctic (ecotone) soil | place: Antarctica | collected 2015-01-13
GAAATGCGGTTGCCTTTTTCAAGGCGGTCAAGGCAATTGTAGAGGGTTTGTTTTGAAATGATGGCGGTGGTTACAAATTCTTCCATGAGTTCCCGTGTGTAAGTTTCACCTTGGGGGGAATTGGTTTTATCCACTATAAAATCAAATATCTGGTCGGGGTTGGTATCGTCTTTTCTGCCGTCGGGTTCTTTGAGTAATGCAGCCTCTGGCAATTCAGCACCGGCAATCAGCCATTGGTAACTATCAATGTCAAATACTGTAACGTTTTCCTGTTGCTCCTGGCGGTAGCGAAAAGGCACTTCTTTAAAGTATCTTTTGCCTACAAGGTTTTTTCCAATGCCGATCATAAAATAGGCTTCCTGACCCAGCATTCTTGAACCAGCCAAACTATCCTGTGTAATCGGTTTGCCGATTTGCTTTGGCGTATGTTGAATTACTACCAGTGTTATTTTAAGCTTGTTGGTGAGTTCCCGAAGTTGCAAAGAAACTTTCTTTGCCAAGCCACTATCTTCAATGCCACCTTCGTACAAGCGGCTTAAACTGTCAATAAACACTACATTGGCTTTTGAGTTTACTATCATTCTTTCAATCTCCAACCAATCAGCATCGGTGGCAATTTGCCTGGGCACATTTTCATTAATGACTTTATAATTTTTCAGCCAACTACTTGTGCCTAAATTTTCATTAAGGGGTATTACCTGCTGTTTATTTCTTTCGGTTCTGTTCTGCCAATATTCTTCCAGCGAAATGAAAAGCACTTTGTAATCATCAGGAGAAATAGGTTGGTTAAAGAATTTTTGCAACTGTGCCGCAAGGCACATAGCAAGGTTTTCACAAAAAGTGGTTTTACCGCTTTTGGAAGGTCCGAAGACAAAATCAAAGGAATTTTTTTTGATGCCACTCCAAATGAAAGGTACTGGTGGCTCCTGGTCGTGTCGTCGTAATTCCACTTTTTGATCATGAAAAATATACATTACGTTGAAGTATTAAATATAAACAGGCTGATTTAGTTAAAAGTAATCCTTTCATTTTTACCTGCTGTCTTTACAAAAAACGAAGAATGTTTTAATTGAAATACCATCTCAGCTGGTATGATTTTTACTTTGCATTAATACTCTTTCATCTTAAATAACAGCTATGGTAACTTATATAAATGTGGCAGCAGCAATTTTACTTTTAATTGGATGCAGCTTTGGTAAAAATGATGCCAGTAGAAAAGAGGCCATAGGAAATGAAACACCGGGTGAACCAGTTGAAATTAGAAAACCTGATGTTGGTTATAAACCTGCTTTTGAAGGTCAGACAAGAGTAGCTGGCGTAAAAACATCTACTCCTTATGAGGTTCGTATTATTACAGATAAACTAAATAGTCCATGGGGCATTGCTGCTCTAGCTGATGGAAGATTTATAATAACAGAGAAAGAAGGTGCAATCAGAATAGTTACAAAAGATGGAAAAATAAGCGAAAAAATAACCGGGATACCTGAAGTGGTAGCAAAAGGTCAGGGCGGATTACTTGGTATTACTCTTGATCCTGATTTTCAATCTAACAGAATGTTGTATTGGATGTTTTCTGAGAAAGTAAATGATGGTAATGTAGCTTCAGTGGCAAAAGGAGTATTATCTGCTGATGATCGCAACATTGAAAGTGCCAGAGTGATTTATAGAGCTTCACCGGCTTTTGACGGGGATAATCATTATGGTGGTCGTATACTGTTTGATAAATCAGGGAATTTATTTGTTACTACAGCAGATCGTTTTAAAAAAGAAAGACGTGTACAGGCTCAGGATCTTAATTCGGCTCTTGGAAAAGTTCTGCGTATAACAAAAGATGGACAACCTGCTGCAGGTAATCCCTTTTCAGGAAGAGCGGGAGCCAGGGCAGAAATATATTCGTATGGCCATAGAAATATCCAGGGAATAGATTTTCATCCACAAACAGGAGATGTTTGGATTTCAGAAATGGGACCACGGGGAGGTGATGAATTAAATTTAATTGAGCCGGGTAAAAATTATGGTTGGCCGGTTATAAGTTATGGTTTAGAATATACTAATCTTAAAATAGGTAGTGGAATCACTCAAAAAGAAGGAATGGAACAACCGGTTTATTTTTGGGACCCAGTTTTATCTCCAAGTGGAATATCATTTTACCGGGGCAATGCTATACCTGAATGGAAAAATAATTTATTTATCGGTGGATTAAACAGCTATCATATTGCACGCCTTGTTATTGATAATAAAAAAGTGATTGGTGAAGAACGTTTACTTGCCGACCAGCAACAAAGGTTCAGAGCCGTAATTGAAGGAGTTGATGAAGCTCTCTATGCTATTACAGATGAAGGAAGATTGTATAGAATTGGCAGAAAGTAATCCTTTAAATTTTGCATCAGTTCCTCATCATAGTAAAAAAATGTTCATTTAATAGTTCCGGTTCTGCCGCATCATTTATTACCTGCAGTTGCAGCCCATAATCATAACCGCTTGTATGTTCTAACAAAGAATAATTATTCAAAGCTGAATAAAAAGGAGGTTTCAGTGTAGTATAAGGATTGTTCCTGCTGGATAAATTAATTTCAAAGTAATTCTTTAACCGGTAAAAGACATCTTTTTCTTCAATTGCTTTATCGTAAGAAACAGAAAATAATAAATCTCCTTGTTTCTGAATGGTGTTGCAAAAATTGAAAAGGTTTTTGATATTTTCTTTTTCTAAGAAAAATAAAACACCTTCTATTAAAATAATTAATTTATGAGTGCCTTTTAATTGATTGATCTGTTCCTTTAATTGGGTTAATCCATCGTGAGCAGCTATATCACACGCTGAAAAATAAAGTTGTCGTGCTGGTAGTAAACCTTCTGCCACTGACTTCACAACCTTATTTTTTTTGAAGGCAATTATATCTTTTAAATCAGCTTCAATAGTGGTGATACTAGCCTTTAAAGTTTGTGGATACATACTAAAACCGGCACCTAATTTATAAGCAGAAAATCTTCTGCTTTTGAAATTTCTGTCAATTTATCCAGAAAATACCTGTTCCTGATGCAATGAAGGATTGGCTCCCATTCAGATACAAGCCTACAATATTCATCTGCCCATTTTTTAGTGGATTCCCTGATCCATATAGAGGCATATTTATCCTGACTCACATCTTTATACAATGATCTGAAATAGGCAGTTACAAAAGCAGTATCATGAACATCTATATATTGCATTGTTTTAAGGTTGCTTATTTCTCATCCTTTTTATCATGCTTTCATTGTACGGATTATATCAGCAAAAACTCCCGAAGCCGTAACCTCAGCCCCGGCACCGGCACCTTTTACAACCATCGGTTGGTCGTTATAACGATCAGTATAAAACAGAACAATGTTGTCTTTACCATATAAATGATAAAAATCATGTTCAGGAGCTATATGTTTTAAACCAACAGAGGCTTTACCATCTTTATACGAAGCAACGAATTTTAATTTTTTACCTTCTTTTTCTGCATCGGCAAATAACTTTTTAAAATGTGCTTCTTCATTTTTCATCTCATTGTAAAAATCTTCTACACTTCCCTTCATACAAGATGAAGGCATGAAGGATTCATTTGTAATATCTTCCATTTCTAATTTACCTCCCGATTCACGGGCAAGGATCATAATTTTTCGCATCACATCCATTCCACTTAAATCAAGTCTTGGATCCGGTTCTGTATATCCTTCTTTTTGGGCTTGTCTTACAACTTCAGCAAAAGAGATTTTGCCATCATAATTATTAAATACAAAATTTAGTGTACCACTCAACACTGCTTCAATCCTGGTAATAGTATCACCACTATTTAAAAAATCATTTAATGTAGCTATAATAGGCAGGCTGGCACCTACATTCGTTTCAAAAAAGAAAGAAGCATTATGATCTCTTGCTGATTCTTTTAGTTTAAAATAGTTATTATAAGGAGAAGAACAGGCAATTTTATTGCAGGCAACTATGGATACATTTTTTATAAAAATTTGTTCATATACTGCTGCTACTTTATCACTGGCAGTTATATCTACAAACACAGAATTTCTTAGGTTCTTTTGTTGCATCTGGTTAATGTATTCTCCAAGATCCATTGCTTCACCATTTTCTAATGCCTCCTTCCAGTTTTTTAAGTTTACACCTTTGTCATTAAATATCATTCGCCGGCTGTTTCCCAATGCCACCACCCGTATTTGTAAAAGAAGATTTTGTTGTAAATAAGCTTGTTGCTGTGCTATTTGAGCAATTAGCTTACTGCCCACATTCCCTGTACCTACTATAAATACATTAAGCTGCTTATAAGATGGTTCAAAAAATTCTTCGTGTAATGCATTTAATGCTTTGGTAATATCTTTTGAATTGATAACAGCAGAAATATTTCGTTCAGAAGAACCTTGTGCAATGGCTCTAACATTCACTCCATTTCTACCCAAAATACCAAACATTCTTCCACTTATTCCTGGATGACTTTTCATTTGATCGCCCACTAAGGCCAGTATGGCAAGATCTTTTTCTATAACAAGTGGATGAACTTTCTGCAATTCAATTTCCAGGGCAAATGCTTTATCAATAATTTCTTTAGCTTTTGCTGCAGACTGATGTTCAACACCTACGCAAATAGAATGTTCAGATGAGGCTTGTGTAATCAGAATTACATTTATATCGTGATGTGCCAAAGCTTCAAACAACCGTTTTGAAAAACCTGGTATACCCACCATGCCACTACCTTCCAGGCTCAATAATGCCACCTGGCTTATACTGGATATACCGCGTATCATAGTTCCGTTGTTAACAGTATCCGATTTTATAAGTGTTCCGGAATCTTCCGGTAAAAAAGTATTTTTTATCCAGACAGGAATACTTTTTTTCATTAATGGTTGAAGGGTAGGCGGGTAAATAACCTTAGCCCCAAAATGAGATAATTCCATCGCTTCATGATAGGAAATGACTTTGATAGGCTTTGCATTACTAACCAATCGTGGATCGGCTGTCATCATGCCTGAAACATCGGTCCATATTTCTACATTAGCAGCATTCAAAGCTTCTCCTAATATAGCTGCTGTATAATCAGAACCACCTCTTCCCAAAGTTGTAGTATGTCCTCCTTCATCAGAAGCAATAAAACCTGGAATTATAATAAGTCCATCATTATTATTATTAAAAAATTCATTGATTAACTTTTCACTGTTTTGAAAATCAACTATAGCATGTGTATGTTGAGAATTGGTTTTTATGATAGAACGTGCATCAACCCAGTAATTAGCTATCCCTTCAGAGGAAAAAAAAGCTGAAATAATTTTAGATGAAATTAATTCGCCATAGCTTGCCAGGCGATCTCTGGTTTTAGCAGAAAATTCATTTAATAGGTATATACCATTACATATATCTTCAACCTGGTTTAATTGCTGCATTACAAAAATCTGCATGTGGCTCTGGTGCGAAACCGGCATCAACTCATTAACGGCTTCTAAATGTTGTGCCGATAATTTTTTTAGTTCGGTACTATATTTATTATCTCCATCAGCTGCCAGGGATCCGCATTGTAATAATTTATCAGTAACACCGGCAAAAGCAGATACCACAACAACTGTCCTGGTATGGGTAGCTTTTGTATGAATAATGTTTTTTATTTTTTTGATATTCCCGGCATTGGCTACAGATGTTCCGCCAAATTTTAAAACCTGCATGTTCTTTTGAAATTAATTAAATAAAGAAGTTTATTCTTATTTTTTATATAGCGCCAGCAAAAGCATTAGATACTACCCAAAAAGTTAGTAGTTTAAGTATTAGATGCAGGAACGACAATTTTAAAAAAAAATAAATTTATTTAAACTTGCGCTGCACAATACAGTACAAGATATAAAAAGAAATTGAGTCTTTGAGAACAGAAGTCTATTCAACTTTTGTTTAGTGTATTTTTATAGTTAATGATTGAAAATTAATGGAGTCATCATCAAGTTTGGAACTCGAATATTTTAAAAAAGATGTAGGCATTAAATTCCAGCTATACAACAGTTTGTTTACATCGCTTCCTTTTCACCGGATTGAAAAAACCGGTATTCTTCTCTCTTTGCTTTTAAATCATTGTGAGGAGGGATATGATAAAGGCCAAAGTCCCACTTTTATTTTAAACGATTTTTTCGACAGGTACACTATTTTAAAGGATGATCAGGGAAGGGTAGATTTGCTGTTCAGGTTTATTCAATACATGGAGCGGCAAGTAGTATTGTTTGATGCTTTGGAAGATGCTGCCTTCAAAGAAATAACAGACGTAAAAGGTGTGGGAACTTTAAAACACCTTGAATCAGTAGTTACTGAACAAGGAGCTCAGGAAGCCTTGTCCAAAAAATTAAATGATTTTTCTGTTCGACTTGTTTTGACTGCTCATCCAACACAATTTTATCCTGGTCCTGTTCTTGGAATTATCAATGATTTGGCTAAAGCCTTAAAAGAAAATAATACTAACAGGGTCAACCTGTATTTGCAGCAACTTGGAAAAACTCCTTTTTTTAAAAAAGAAAAACCATCACCTTACGATGAGGCTATGAACCTGATATGGTACCTGGAAAACATATTTTATAATGCCGGGGGCAGAATCCTCTCTCTGTTAAAAGACCGCTTTAGTAATCAGGTTTCAAATGATCACAATATTATTAGCTTAGGATTTTGGCCTGGTGGTGATAGGGATGGAAACCCCAATGTTACGGCTGATACAACTCAAAAAGTTGCTGATGCATTACGATCAAGTATCTTAAAATGTTATTACCTGGATGTACGACAATTGAAGCGAAGACTAACTTTTAAAGGTGTGGATACAATACTACTGGAGCTGGAAATGAAATTATATGAAAATATTTTCATCCCCGAACAAAAAACAACACTCACAAAAAACGAAATCGTCCAGTACCTGCAATCTATCAGCGAAATACTGGTAAAAGAGCATAATGGTTTGTTCCTTTCCCTTGTGAATAATCTAAAATATAAAGTTGAAGTTTTTGGATTGCACTTTGCCTCAATAGATATCAGGCAGGAAAGTTCAGTTCACAACAAAGTGTTGGAAGAAATTGCAGAAAAGGAAAAACTGCTGCCAGCTGATTACGCAAATTTATCTGATGAGGAAAAAATTTTTGCATTAGAAAAATCTGCAGGAACTGTAGACAAAGATTTATACAATGATATTTCCAAAGACACTATTTTATCTATTCTATTAATCCCTGTTATTCAAAAATACAATGGCGAAAGAGGTTGTAACAGGTACATCATCAGCCAGAGTCATAGTGCTTTAAATGTATTGGAAGTGTATCATTTGTTTTTGTTAAATGGCTGGAACAAAACATCGCTGAATATAGATATAGTTCCACTTTTTGAAACTATAGATGATCTGAGATTGGCTACTTCTGTAATGCACCAGCTTTATTCAAACAATATATATAAAGAGCATTTAGAAAGGCGTAATAAGACTCAAACCATTATGGTTGGTTTTTCTGATGGTACAAAAGATGGTGGCTATTTAATGGCCAACTGGAGCATTTTTAAAGCAAAAAAAGAACTTACGGCCATTTCAGAAAAACATGGGATCAGTGTCATCTTTTTTGACGGCAGAGGTGGGCCTCCGGCAAGAGGTGGTGGTAAAACTCATAAGTTTTATGCATCAATGGGTAGTAATATTTCTACAAAAGAAATTCAGTTAACGATACAGGGTCAAACTGTAAGTTCCACTTTTGGTAATATAGAGGGAGCTCAGTTTAATATAGAACAATTGCTTCATGCAGGTATAACAAATGATTTGTTTCCCAGGACAAATAATTTGCGTGCAGAAGATGAACAATTAATTGATGAATTGGCAGCAATAAGCTACGATACCTATAATGAATTTAAAAAGCATCCCCAATTTTTGAATTTTCTCATAAATGTGAGTCCATTAAACTATTATGGTGAAACAAATATTGGAAGTCGACCGACAAAAAGAGGAAAACAAAAGGGTCTGGATCTTAAGGATTTAAGAGCTATACCTTTTGTTGGGGCCTGGAGCCAGTTAAAACTCAACGTTCCCGGGTTTTATGGTGTAGGTACCGCAATGGAGGTTATAGTGAAGAATGGAAAATTAAGTGCTGTAAAGAATCTTTACCGGCATTCTTTATTTTTTAAAACCTTGCTGGATAATTGTGAAATGGCAATGAAAAAAACTTTCTTTCCTTTAACAGAGTATTTAAAAAACCATCCCCAATATGAAGGTATATGGAACCTGATTTTTAAGGAATTTGAACTGACTAAAAAATATTTGCTTCTGGTATCAGGAAAGGAGGAATTAATGGAAGATTACCCGGTTGAAAAACTTTCTATTCAAATGCGGGAAAGAATCGTTTTACCATTAACAACCATCCAGCAATATGCCCTTGCAGAGTTAAGAAACGGGGAGGAAGGAATTTTAACAGACGCATTCAAAAAACTGGTTGTAAGATCTTCATTTGGAATTGTTAACGCTGGCAGAAATTCTATTTAAATATCTCTTGTTATTAAAATAAATTTTTTAAGTCTCGTTACATAATATAAATTTGAAGTAGCCATGAAGTCAAGACCATATACAAACTCTTTTAATTTACTTTGTTGCTGCCTTTATTGTATGCCGTAAGGCATACTTTAGTTAATCCCCCGACAACTTTTATTTCTTCGATTGCTTGCTATCTTTTTTAATCATTTTAAATTTTTTTTATGAGCAATTTACGTTTTGAAACACTTCAGCTTCATGCTGGTCAGGAGATAGATCCTACAACTAACTCAAGAGCGGTTCCTATTTACCAGACTACTTCTTATGGCTTTAATAACTCTGAACATGCAGCAAACTTGTTTGGTCTTAAGGAATTTGGCAATATATACACGCGTATCATGAATCCAACAACCGATGTTTTTGAAAAAAGAATTGCTGCGTTGGAAGGTGGTGTTGCGGCAGTGGCAACAAGTTCAGGACAGGCAGCACAATTCCTGGCTTTGAACAATATCTTACAGGCAGGCGATAATTTTATTAGTACATCATTTTTATATGGGGGAACCTATAATCAATTTAAAGTCGCTTTTAAAAGACTGGGCATAGATGTTCGTTTTGCTAACGGGGATGACGTAGAAAGTTTTGTTCCACTTATTGATAAGAATACTAAGGCTATTTTTTTAGAGACCATTGGTAATCCGAGATTGAACATTCCTGATTTTCAAAAATTTGCAGACCTCGCTAAGGAGTATGATCTGCCACTGGTAGTGGATAATACATTTGGCACAGGTGGTTATTTATTTCGGCCCATAGAATGGGGAGCTAATGTAGTTGTAGAAAGTGCTACCAAATGGATTGGGGGTCATGGAACTTCCATAGGAGGCGTGGTAGTAGATGCAGGAAACTACAACTGGGCAAATGGTAAATTTCCACAGTTTACTGAACCTTCAGAAGGGTATCATGGATTGAAATTCTGGGACATATTTGGTGAAGGAAATCCTTTAGGATTACCAAACATAGCTTTTGCTATCCGGGCCAGAGTAGAAGGTTTACGTGATTTTGGTGTCAGCTTAAGTCCATTTAATTCTTTTTTATTGTTGCAAGGTTTAGAAACGTTATCACTTAGAGTTGAACGTCATGTACAAAATGCATTAGAACTGGCTCAGTGGCTTGAACAACATTCGCAGGTAGATTCTGTACAATACCCGGGATTAAAGAGCAGCCCTTATCATCAGCTGGCGACAAAATATTTACCAAATGGCTTTGGTGGTATTTTAAATTTTGGAATAAAAGGCGGCAAAGAAAACGCCATTTCATTTATTGATAATTTAAAATTAATAAGTCATCTGGCAAATGTAGGCGATGCTAAAACATTAGCTATTCATCCGGCTTCAACTACACATGAACAATTAGCAGCCGAAGAGCAAATTGCTGCTGGTGTAGAACCCAATGTGGTTCGTATTAGTGTAGGAATTGAGCATATAGAAGATATCAAAGCAGATTTTGAACAGGCATTTGAAAAAGTTTTCTCTAATCAGCTTGTTAGCTAATTCCTTCATCAATTAATTAAATACAACTATGTCAAATAATTTAAATTTTTCCATACAAGGTAAAAGCCTGAGCCCAACAAAGTTGGATGTAAAGGCAAGACAATTTTCTTTCATTGTAGATGAGCCACCTTTATTAGGTGGCAGCGATGAGGGAGCTAACCCGGTAGAATATTTATTAGGAAGTTATGCTGGATGTTTAAATGTGGTGTTTTATCTTATAGCCCGGGAAGAAGGAATCAATATCAATTCTTTAATTATTAATATTGATGGTAACATTGATCCCTCAAAGTTATTTGGTACTTCTAAAATTAACAGGGCAGGCTTTCATAACATTAATGTGCAATTGGATATTGATTCAGATGCTCCTGATTTTGTGATTACAGAGTTAATTTCCAAAGTAAAAGATCGATGCCCGGTAAATGACAATTTATCAAATATTACACAGATAAATTATTCAGTAACAAATTCGGTTTTGCTTACCTGATTTATCTGATATGGTAAAAGTCTTTCACTCAGATCTAAAATTTCATCTGGAGTCGGGAATAACTATTCCCGGCTTTCATTTAGCTTATACCACATATGGTACTTTAAATAAACAGGGAGATAATGTGGTGTGGGTTTTTCATGCCTTAACCGCCAATAGTGATCCGGCAGAATGGTGGTATGGTTTAGTAGGAGAAGGAAAATATTTTGATCCGGCAGAATATTTTATTGTTTGTGTAAATATGCCGGGAAGTTGTTATGGCAGTATTGGTCCTTTAGATCTAAATCCTGTTACAGCCACACCATACTATCATAAATTTCCTTTGTTTACTACAAGGGATATGATCAGGGTATACCAACATCTAAAAGTATTTTTAGGGATTGATAAAATACATATTGGATTAGGTGGATCCATGGGAGGACAACAATTGCTGGAATGGGCAGTAGAGGAGCCTGAACTTTTTGACTTTATTTTTCCTCTTGCTACCAATGCAAAACACTCACCCTGGGCAATTGCTTTTAATGCAACGCAACGTATTTGTATTGAAAACGATCCTGGATGGAAAAATGAACATGCATCAGCCGGAATGGAAGGAATGAAAGCAGCACGTGCTATTGCCCTACTTTCCTATCGAAATTATTATACCTATTATTTTAATCAGGAAGGCGTAACAGCAGATACAAAAGATCTTCCACGGGATCAACAGATCTTTCGTGCTGAAACCTATCAAAAGTACCAGGGAGAAAAGCTGGCTAAAAGATTTAATGCATTTAGTTATTACATTTTAAGTAAATCAATGGATTATCATGATTTGGGAAGGGGACGAAATTCTATTGAAGATGCACTGAAAAAAATAAAAGCAAAGACACTTGTAATTGGGATTAGATCTGATATACTTTTCCCTATACAGGAACAGATATTTTTAAAGGAACATATTCCGGATGCTGACATAGAAATTATTGATTCACCATACGGTCATGATGGTTTTTTACTTGAATTTGCAAAGCTTACATCTTTAATTAATGATTTTAAGAAGAAAAAAAAATCGTTGCAGCTTAATGAATAAATGCCACAAATGGTTTTTCGAGAAAGAGGTATTGTATTAAATGAAAAAACCCCTAAACGGGGTTTACTATATTTTAAAAAATCTTTTATCTTTTTAATTGGTTATTGTTTTTTGGAATCGGAATTAATACCGGTTTTTTTGTTCCTAATAAAATCGCTATTACATCTCTCAGTTTCATAGAATACTTTTATTTATTAGATAATTTTATTTCTTTAACGAACTGTAAATTATGAATAATTAATTACTCCTGCTGTTAAAAACTTCCAATTATTTTAAAAATAAATAATTATATTGATTATTTTAAAAAAAAGCCCATTGTAGAAACAACGGGCGTCTAACGATTGCTTGCTATATGAATTACAAAAAACTAGAAACTTTTTAAGGATTAAACTTGAAATCCTTTTTCAAAAGTAGTTTCATTTAAAAGTGTGAACTAAACAAGTTAGATTATATATTACTATGCTAGAAACAATTGGAAATTGCTGTAATTGAGGCCGGTACTACATTTCAAAATGTAAAA
>MWWA01000363.1_pt1 | contig 12100 bp, 10 predicted proteins | sample 1047341 | NCBI WGS metagenome assembly MWWA01 (sample SAMN06349978, study PRJNA376086) | soil metagenome | isolation source: MS5-1 sample Antarctic (ecotone) soil | place: Antarctica | collected 2015-01-13
GAATCAACCTGCTCAAGGAAAAAATGTTAATCTACGAATAAGATGAAAAAATTTGCAACCAGTTTTGTTTTTTGCTTGCTGATGTTATTTACCCTGGCGCAGGATAGAGCAGAAACAGAAATGGCCGATCTGATGCGTAGTAATGGAAAAATTTATGTAGTTATTGCCGTTATGCTCACCATTTTATTGGGGTTGATTTTTTACCTGGTACGACTCGATAAAAAAATAAGCCGATTAGAAAAAGACAAACACTAAAAATATTTGAAAATAAAACCTGAATATATTTCCATACAACGATTATAAATTAATATAAAATGTCAGAAAATCCAGATTATAGCTTTTTTGAGAATGTAATAAAGAGTTTTGATAAAGCGGCAAAATTCACCAAATGGGACCCGGGCATTCTTGAACAGATCAAAGCATGCAATGCCGTTTATCGTATGCGCTTCCCCGTTAAATTAGATAACGGCGGCATTAAAGTAATAGAAGCCTACCGGGTTCAGCACTCTCAACATAAGACTCCTTGTAAAGGAGGCATCCGGTTTGCCGCAGAAGTAAACCAGGATGAAGTAATGGCATTAGCCGCATTAATGACTTATAAATGCGCAATCGTTAATGTACCATTTGGAGGTGGTAAAGGTGGAATCAAAATCAATCCAAAGGAATTCAGTGCCTATGAACTTGAAAAAATTACCCGTCGTTATACGGCAGAACTAGTACGCAAAAATTTTATTGGGCCCGGTACGGATGTTCCTGCTCCTGATTATGGTACAGGAGAAAGGGAAATGGCCTGGATAGTAGATACCTATTCTTCATTACGCCCCGGGGATATTGATGCAGCAGGATGTGTAACCGGGAAACCAGTAACACAAGGTGGCGTTCGCGGACGCCGGGAGGCAACCGGCCTGGGTGTTTTTTATGGTGTAAGAGAAGTTTGTGATATACCGGATGTAATGAATAAATTAGAACTTCCCCTTGGTATTGTTGGCAAAAAAGTGGTCATCCAGGGTTTAGGTAATGTAGGATATCATAGTGCAAAATTTTTCCAGGATGCCGGCGCAAAGATCATTGGGCTTGCTGAATACGAGGGTGCTATCTGGAAAGAAGAAGGTCTTGATGTGGATGCAGTATTTAATCATCGTAAAGACACCGGCTCAATTTTGAATTTTCCAGGAGCAAATAATTTTGAACATAATTCCGAAGCATTGGAAATGGATTGCGATATCCTGATACCAGCCGCCCTGGAAAATGTGATTAATGTAGAAAATGCCTCACGGATAAAAGCCAAATTAATAGGTGAAGCTGCCAATGGGCCTATAACTCCTGATGCGGATGAGATCCTGATTAAAAAAGGGGTGATCGTAATTCCGGATATGTACCTGAATGCAGGCGGTGTTACCGTTTCCTATTTTGAATGGTTAAAAAACCTTAGCCATGTGCGTTATGGTCGTATGGAAAAACGATTTACAGAAAACCTGAACGCTCACATACTTGGACAAATTGAAGAGTTGACTTCTAAAAAAGTTAATGAAAGGGAACGCAATTTTATATTACATGGCCCGGAAGAAGTAGACCTGGTACATAGTGGGCTGGAAGAAACCATGATTACGGCAACCCATGAAGTAATGGCCGTTTGGAGAGCCAATCCCCAAATTCCTGACATGCGTACGGCTGCATATGTAGTGGCTATCAATAAAGTGGCGAACAGTTATGCTGAACTGGGTATTTTCCCATAATCAGTAATGTTTCTAAATCGAAAGCTGCTACATGCAGCTTTTTTTTATGGAGAAATGGGAATTATTTATGTGATGCAACTTCCCATGTTGGTAAATGTTGCAGCGTTACCAGATCACCTTCATATTTTGAATATGCCATTGAAAAATTTCCGTTGGTGATCACCAAATAGGTAACGGGTAAACTGATATTATAACGAAGCACTTGTTGTAACACTGAAGCGGATAAAGGAACAGATGGGGCTTTACATTCAATCATCATCCAGGGATGAAAGGAAGGGTCATATACCAGGATATCAAATCTTTTTTTTAATTCCCCCAGCATAATTTCTTTTTCAATAGCAATCAGGGAAGCAGGATATTGGAGTTCTTTTACCAGGTAAGCAATAAAATTCTGACGGACCCATTCTTCCCCGGTCAGTCGGAGCCATATTTTGCGATAAGGATCAAAAATAAAATCCCGATCCTTTTCTTTTTTTAATTTAAAGTCTGGTTCGGGATATTGAATATTGAACATGGTTCAAATGTAAATGTTTTAAATTAGCGCACCTGGTTCTGCATTTGGACATGTTAGATTCTAAAGAAATCTAATTATAAAATTTATTGAAGATGAAAACGAAAGAAGATATTGTAAAGAATTGGTTGCCCCGGTATACCGGGGAAAAATTAGAGAATTTTGGGAATTATATTCTGCTGACTAATTTCAGTAATTATGTAATCAAGTTTGCTGAATGGAATAATACGGAAGTGGTAGGTATTGGTAAACCTATGCAGTGTGCTACGGCAGACGATATAACAATTATTAATTTCGGAATGGGTAGCCCCACTGCTGCAACAGTAATGGATTTATTGTATGCCATATCTCCAAAAGCAGTTTTGTTCCTGGGAAAATGCGGAGGTTTAAAAAAAAGAAATAAAATCGGGGACCTGATATTACCGATCGCTGCTATTAGAGGAGAAGGTACCAGTGGAGATTACTTTCCACCGGAAGTACCTGCTCTTCCAGCATTTGCATTACAAAAAGCAATATCCACTACCATTCGGGATTATGGCGTTGATTATTGGACAGGTACCGTATATACAACCAATCGACGGGTTTGGGAACATGATGAAGATTTTAAAACCTATTTAAAGGAAATAAGAGCATATGCCATTGATATGGAAACCGCCACTATTTTCACGGTTGGTTTTTATAATAAAATTCCAACAGGAGCATTATTACTTGTTAGTGACCAGCCAATGGTTCCTGAAGGAGTAAAAACAGAAGAAAGCGATTTAAAAGTTACGGCTGATTTTGTTGAAAACCATCTCAAGATTGGAATTGATTCGCTAAAGCAATTAAGCAATCAAGGGTACACCGTAAGACATCTTCGATTTTAAGGATGGAATAAAAAATTTAAACCTTTTAATAAATAACAATGCGATTATATTTTTTACTTGTAGCCCTTGCTCCTATTGTATTTTCAGAATCCAATAAATGCAATAAAAAGACTGACTCTAAAGAATGTTTAAAAGGCAGACTGGAAATAAAAGGGATATGTTCAAACTATGTTATCACCATTATTAAAGGTGATTTTGATACATCGAAAGTCGAAACTTCCTGGACAGATCCGGAATCTGATAAACAATATCAAAATGCTTTTAAATTGGGAAGCCCATGCACTTTTCCATCTTCTTTAAATGAAGGAGATGAGTTTTATTTTGAATTCGTTCAGGAAACAAAGGAAGATTGCGCGGTTTGTATGGCATATCGTCCCGTTCCGGAAAAGATCAATTTGATAAGCGTAATAAATTCTCCCTGTCCGGGGTTAACCCCATAATATCAAGGTAAAAAAATTAATGATTCGAATAATTTTTTTAATTACCTTTGCGCACTTTAAAGTACACCTGAATGATCAAAACCGGTGCCGTAAGACCGGGTTATTATTTGGATCCTTTCCCGGCTGTTATACCCCAGGTTTGAATCATCAGGCTTATATCATAAACATAACAGTCAATGAAGCTTTCCCAATTTAAATTCGATCTACCCTTAAACCTTATTGCCCAACACCCCGCCAAACAAAGAGAAGATGCCCGTATGATGGTGATTCACCGTCACACCGGACAAATGGAAAATAAACATTTCCGTGATGTATTGGATTATTTTGATGATAAAGATGCCTTTATTGTAAATAATACTAAGGTATTTCCTGCACGTATGTATGGCCGGAAAGAAAAAACCGGCGCCCGGATTGAAGTATTTCTTTTGCGTGAATTAAATAAGCCCAATCGTTTATGGGATGTAATCGTTGATCCCGCACGTAAAATTCGTGTGGGTAATAAATTATATTTTGGAGATGGTGAGGAACTGGTAGCTGAAGTGATCGATAACACAACCAGTCGTGGTCGCACCATCCGTTTTTTGTGGGAAGACAGTGAAGAATCATTCCGGCAGATGCTTGAAAGATTAGGAGAAACTCCGCTTCCAAAATATATTAAAAGGAAACCGGATGATGAAGACAGAGAAAGATACCAGACTGTTTATGCCAAGCATGAAGGTGCAGTAGCTGCTCCTACTGCTGGTTTGCACTTCAGCAGGGAACTGATCAAACGCCTGGAAATTCAGGGGATTCGTTTTGCTGAAGTTACTCTGCATACCGGTTTAGGAACTTTTCGTCCTATAGAAGTGGAGGATTTGAGTAAACACAAAATGGATGCTGAATATTATCGTATTGAAGAAGCGGCTTGCAATGTTGTAAACAAAGCCAAACAATCGGGAAATAGAATTTGCTCAGTGGGAACTACTACCATGCGGGCTCTTGAATCTTCATTTACTGCTCAAAAATTATTAAAACCTTCAGAAGGATGGACAAATGTATTTATTCATCCACCTTATAATTTCAATATTGCAGATTCCCTCATCACTAATTTTCATTTACCCAAAACAAGTTTATTAATTATGGCATGTGCCTTTGCGGGGTATGATCTGGCAATAGAAGCTTATAAAAAAGCGATTAAAGATAAATATCGTTTTTTCAGTTATGGCGACGCCATGCTGGTGATATAATGATGGATACATTTCAATGAATAAAGAAGTAAAACCTTTCAATACTGGAAGGTTTTTTTATTCCAGCCCGAACATGCCCTTATTTAATTGTTTCAATATTTTGGTTTTGTATTCTGCAGGAACTAATAGTGATATATTATGCTTACTACCTCCATAGGAAACCATTCTTACAGGAATATTTCCAATGGAATCAAACAATTTCTTGACTATGTTGGGTGTATGAGAAATTTCGTTTCCAACTACTGAAATGATCACCTGGTTTTTATCTACTTCAACGTTGCCAAAGGTTTCCAGTTCTTTTAATATTTGAGGTAGATTATTTTCTTCATCGATGGTAACGGATACAGCTACTTCCGAAGTGGTGATCATGTCAATAGATGTATGGTATTTTTCAAAAATCTCGAAGATCTTTCTTAAAAATCCATAAGCCAAAAGCATCCGGCTGCTTTTAATTTTTATAGCAATAATTCCATCTTTCGCAGCAACGGCTTTTACCCCCACTGAAGCCGCTTGTTCAGTAATCAGGGTACCTTTTGCAGAAGGTCTCATGGTATTCAACAATTTTACCGGAATATTATATTGCTGCGCAGGCCATATGGAAGCCGGGTGTAATATTTTCGCACCAAAATATGCAAGCTCGGCGGCTTCATTAAAACTTAATTGTTCAACCGGGATAGTTTTATTTACTATGCGCGGATCATTATTGTGCATTCCATCAATATCTGTCCAAATTTCACAAACCGAAGCATTGATTGAAGCTGCAATCAGGGACGCGCTGTAATCGCTGCCACCTCTTTTAAGATTATCAACCTCTCCTTTCGAATTACGGCAGATATAACCCTGGGTAATAAATAATTTCTGATGCTTATGTTTTTGTAATAACTGGTTTAGCTTAATCTTAATACTCCCTATCTGTGGTTCATTATTCTGATCAATACTCATGAACTCCAGCGCAGGAATAAGAACATGGTCAATTTTTTGCTCTTCCAGGTAAATAGAAAACAACCGGGTGGAAAGTAATTCCCCTTGCGCCACGATGTCTTTAAAAAGTGCTTCACTGAAAGAAATTTTCAGGATGATGTTCAAAAATTCAAAATGCTCTGCCACCAGGTTCTGCACTTTTTGAACTGATTCCGGCTTTTCAATCAAAGAATTTATAAATACCTGGTATTTTTCTTCAAGAGCGGCAATCAGTTTTTTTGCATTCTCCCGGTGACCATTAGCCAATTCATTCCCGATCTCCACTAATGCATTCGTGGTTCCAGACAATGCAGATAACACAACAATGACAGGTTCATTACCTGCTGTTACTAATTTGGTAACCTCTTTCATTCTTTCCGGCTGGCCCAAACTGGTACCGCCAAACTTCATCACTTTCATAAAATTCTACTGACAATTTTGATTATTTAGTCAGCCTGCAAATATAATGGAGGACGCGTTATTTGAAATCAAATCTTCATGCATTAAAAGGATGCGACAAATCAAATCTAACGGCAATTGATTTCAAGTCATCAACCACTGCAGGCATAAGTGGTATACCGGCTTGCAAACGTTCCTGTTCCATTTCCCTTTCGGGATCCCCGGGTATTAAAACATTTGAGTAACCGTCTGCAGTTTTTGCTTCGCGAAATCGTTTAATCCATGCATCCATATGTTTTTTAAAATCTTCAGCAGGACGAAAAGCATCTATGCGCATGGCCCCAAAAAAATGACCAATGCCCTTGCCTGGTTGATTTTCAGGCATAGGAATATAAGGTGGAAAAGGCGGTACCCAGGGACCATAATTGGCACCACTCAATACTGCCGAAAAAATATCAACGACCGCCCCCAACGCATAGCCCTTATGACTACCATGTTCCCTGTCTCCGCCAAGAGGAAGTAAGGCTCCCCCTTTTTTGAGTTCAAAAGGATCAGTTGTTGGCTGGCCATTTTTATTTTGGATCCAGCCAAGTGGTGCAACTCCACCGTTTCTTTGTAAAATTTCCAATTTTCCATTAGCTGCAGTTGTTGTCGCCAGGTCAGCGACGAAGGGTGGCTGCACTCCAGCTGGAATACTTACGCAAATAGGATTTGTACCCAATAGCCGCTCAGTTGAAAAAGTTGGCGCTACCAAAGCACTCGCATTAGTCATGGCAATACCGATCATATCTTCATTAACAGCCATCATGGAATGCACTGCTGCTATACCAAAATGATTACTGTTCTGTACACTCACCCACCCTGTTCCAACGTTGCGGGCTTTTTCAATCGCAACTTGCATTGCAAAAGGTGCTACTACCAAACCAAGTCCCTGGTCTCCATCAACTACTGCAGTGGAAGGTGTTTCATGTATGATTTTCATTACCGGGTTGGGATTCACTCTTTTCGCATCCCAAAGCCTTACGTAACCACTAAGTCTTGCCACACCATGAGAATCTATTCCGCGCAGGTCCGCAGACAACAATACCAATGTTGCTTTTTCTGCATCGGAATGATTACAGCCGATTTCCAAAAAAATCGATTTTGTAAATTCTTTTAAGCTTTGATACGGAATGTGAAAGGTAGACATGTCGCAAAAATAACCGCTTCTAATAGAATTCAATAAACTATGCTCGTAACAAATGTAAAGGGCAAAAAAAACCCCCGCCCCGGAAAAATCCGGGCGGGGGTAAATAACAAGTCAGGACAATCAGAAAGGCAGATCGTCTACTGATTCACTTACTTCGTTAGAAGCAGAAACTTGTGAAGAGGATGCCTGTTGATTGTAGCCGCCGGAAGAGGGGCCATCAGCTTTTCCACCCAGTAATTGCACATCACGTACACGTAGTGAAAGTGATGCACCATTGGTGCCATCATTTTTCTGATACGTCCTAAGTTCCGGGGTGCCTTCTACAAACACCTGCTTTCCCTTAGTTAAATAAGGTGCAATACCTGTTTTATCACTCCAGTAAGCGCAATCAACCCAGGTTGTTTTTTCCTGGTTATTGCCCTGGCTGTCGCGATACTTTTCAGTATGGGCTACTGTAAAGTTGATTACATTTTTTCCGTTGACTGTGTTAACCAGGCAATCTTTGCCCAGGTTACCGATTACTTGCATTTTGATCATAGTGCTCATTTTTAAATCGTAAATTAATAATACCGGCAATTTAGCACTATTTCATACCCAAAGTCAATACCACGAACAGGTATTTTTTTCAACATTATTCCACACGTCCGGAAGCCGCATCGATGGTATGCCCAAAAAAAATGGCGTTCATAAACATTTTGCTACCACCCAACCAGAAACCCCTGAAATTCAAGTTATCTGCCATGTTTATTACTCTTCCGTTTCCTACTGTATTCACTACTACCGATGCGGTATTATCCATTGCAAGTTTATTCTCTAAACTTAACCAACCGCTTTGAAGCAAATTTTTAGAATATACTACAGGGTTTCCAAACTGATTTTTTGCTCTTTCCATAAAAACACGGTTTCCTTTAAAAACACTGATGTATTGGTGATTGTATCCATATGCCAGCGGGTGAGTCAAGTCTATTTCTGCACCAAAGATGGCGCCACTCAATCTTTGTGCACCTGTTAATTGTTCCCTTTCTATATAAGATAATCTTGCAGTAGTGTCTTTAATCGGAGTTGCTTTTTTAAAATCTACCTGGTTGATCCCGTTTTGAGCTGCCCATGAAACAGCTTCTTCGCATAATATTAATGTTCCTCCGGCCTGAACCCAGGTTTTAAGCTTTTCTTTATTCATCTCACTATAGGATCCTCCAACCATAATCAAAGTGTTATATTTCTGCACATCAGTCCTGTTAAATTCTCTTTGCTCTAACATGACTGGAGGCATATTGAAACGCTGATCCAGGATATACCATACTTCACCGGCATCCAGGGCATTTACACCTTGTCCAACGATCATGGCTACACGAGGTTGCTTCAGGTTAATAAAATACCTGCTGCCCAAATCACTTCCTGAACTTACATTACCGGAATTAAGGCTCTGAATTTTTACACCATACTTATCAACCACATTTTTTAATAGCGAGTAAACAGAATCGGGTGATATCCGCTGCTCCTGTAAGGAAACAAGTACAGTACCATATCCGAACTTTTTATCCTGCCCATTGATGGTTAAATACAATTCGCGACTGGCAACCTTGGTAAGCAGGCCACCTCTTTGCATTTCGAATAATGCTGCCGGCGAATAGTAGTCATTCCATTCCAACAGGTAGGCATAGCTGCTTTTTTGGCCGATAGTTCCTATTGGTTTGGCAGTTGTCAAAACCTTTTGCCCCAACAAATTTTTATTGTAATTGTTACCCAGTTCTGCATATGGAAGACCAAAGGCTAATGGCATAGTCCACGCGGTGATATCGTAAAATAAGCTATCGTTGTATTCCAGGGTTTTATCAAAAATTGCCCTGATCAATCTGTGTTGTGGTTGACTCGCTGGCACTACAAATGCATTACCTTTTTCAAAATCAACATTACCTGACGTGGTTTTAATATTTTTCAGGGTATTGCTCAACTCGTACACTTCAATCTGGTGGCGTCGAAGCATCTCGATGAAAAGTTGGTTGCGACCCGCATCGTGCTTATCCCCAAAAACATAAGCTTTATGAACTGCAGATCCACTTTCCTTTAATGCATTTATATAAAACTCCCGTTGATATTTGAGAAATTCAGTTCTTAGTTCACTGGCACCTTTTAATGTGGAAAGCGCCGTTACAAACTGGTTGCGGATAGTGAAAGGAAAGGTAAGTATCCCGTTGGCGGTTTCCTGCGCATGCCCGCGGGATGATGCCTGTTCAAACAAAATACCGATAGCACCATTTACATCCGGGTAAGTGGAACCTTTGCCATAATAAAAATCATCATAAGCTTCTTTGGTAAAATACAGTGATCCAATGGAATCTAGGTTGGCTGAATGATAACGTCCAAGCATAGCCGTAAGTTCCTGGTTGCGTTCGGGAGTTAACGGATTAACTCTTGAAGGCACACCTGGTTGAAAGAAGAATGTGGCTCCACTTCCCTGCTCATGGTGATCTGTGAGTATATTGGGTTTCCATTTATAAAACCAGGTAAGCCTGTTCTGACTTTCTGGGTGAACAGCCGGCAACCAATCGCGATTAAGATCAAACCAATAATGATTATATCTGCCCCCAGGCCACACTTCACTGAACTCCCGGCTTGATGGATCGGTGACCAGGTTTTTTGATTTGTGCTGGTTGGCCCAGGTTGAAAATCTTTGTAATCCATCGGGATTAAAAGATGGATCAAAAAGTATAATGGTATTATCCAGCATGTTTTCTATTTCTTTTCCCTGTCCCGCTGCCAGGTAATAAGCCGTAAGCAGTGAGGCATTTGAACCACTTGGTTCATTACCATGAATGGAATGGCCTATATAAACCACGATGGGCATATTATCAATACTCAAAGATGCACTGCGTTCCGGATCGCTGAGAATTAAATGTTGCTGCCTGATTTGCTCCAGGTTTTCATGATTTTTTTTGCTGGTGATGATGAGCAGTACCTGTGGCCTGCGCTCATAGGTATAACCCATTGTTTCTATTTTAATGCGATCGGGATTTGCGGCAGCAACAGCACGCATATAATTCACCAACCGGTCATGGGTAACATGGTACTCGCCTACCTGGTGATGAATGACATCTTCAGGTTTGGGTATAGATTGATTATAGTTTATGTTTTGCGGAAGATAATAATTCAGATCCTGGGCAAATATGTTATTCGAAAAGTATAATAGACAAAGGGCCAATACAAGTCTTATCATAAAGTATGTTTTAAACATTGGAAATTAATGCCTTTCAATCAAAAGACAGTGAACTATATCGAAAAATACCCAGTGATTTATGCCAATTACCATTCAAAACAGCAGTGTACTCAATCCATCTCAAAGATTCAGGAGTATATAGGAAATTTGAGAAAAGCCAGAACGTTTAAATATTAAGCAGATATTTACCTTTATATTAATATTCTAAGCAAGAACTTTTTCAATATGATTGGCAAGGCTATCTGAAAGCAAATCTGTGCCTACAATTACTGACCAATTAATCTTCAGGAGATGAAGCTTTCGAAATATATCTTATTATCTCTCTCAATGTTTTTTGCCAGCGTTACTTGCCTTTCACAAGAAAGGCTTGTCAACCTGAAGAAATTGTCATATGCATTAAACGATTCAGCCAAAATAAACTTGTTGAACGAATTGAGCTATACATACAGTTTAAATGATATAGACAGTGCCCGTGAATTTGCTTCATTATCATTGGAAAAAGCAGAAAAAATAAATTTTACAAAAGGCATAGCCAGTAGCTATAATAACCTGGCCTGGATTGAATGGCTACAAGCAAATAATTATCCCGCGATGGAATTGTATTGTAAAAAGGCCATTTCCTTGCTGGAAAAAAATCAGCATTCAAAAGAACTGGCACATTCCTGGTTTTTATTAGGGTGCTCGTATTGGATTCAGGCAAAATTTTCGCAGGCTGCCATAGCGTATGAAACGGCAGGACATATTTATTCAAGCCTTAATGATGAAAATGGCCTTGCCAACATGTATGCTTTTACTGCCTGGGTTGAAGAAGCAAGAGGCTATTACGAGATGTCATTAATCTATTCAGTAAAATGGCTTGATATTGCTAAGAAAAATAATAATTACAGATACCTGGATATTTGGGCAGCACTTTACAGAAATATCGGTGATTACAATACCTCGATGGATTATTACCGACAAGCTGCGCAATTTGCAAAGGGCACCCCACATAAAGACGAACTCGCATTTTTCACACAAGCAATAGGTGAAATATTTTTCCTTGAAGAAAAATATGACTCTGCAAGGTATTATTACGAGCTGGCATCAAAATATATGTCCGGAAACCAAAATTTTCTTAATGCCCGTTTAGGAGAATTGTTTATGGCTGTGAAGAATTATGATTCAGCTTTTTTTTATTTAAATCTTGATTTAAACAAAGCCAAAAAGGCCAATGCCCTTACCCAGGTAATGTGGTCACTATTACGATTAGCCAAGGCTTATAAAGAAACCGGAAATAATTCAGCAGCCTTAAGTACGGCGCATGAACTTCTGCAGACAGCTAAAAAAACAGGAGCAAGGCAATATATCCGGGATGGACATTTTATACTGTTTAAGATTTTTCTTGAAACTGGAAGGAGAGATAATGGCTTTAATCACCTGCAGCAATATCTTGTGTTAAAAGATACACTTGATAAAGATCTGTCTGCCCAAAAACTTGCCTTTTATAAAATAAGATCTGAAAGAGAAAAAGATCAATCAAGGATTGACCAGTTAAACAATGAAAAAAAATTACAGCA
>MWWA01000364.1_pt1 | contig 12059 bp, 9 predicted proteins | sample 1047341 | NCBI WGS metagenome assembly MWWA01 (sample SAMN06349978, study PRJNA376086) | soil metagenome | isolation source: MS5-1 sample Antarctic (ecotone) soil | place: Antarctica | collected 2015-01-13
TTCAAACGTATACATCCAAATTTTTTGTAGATTTATTTACCGATTGCTTTTCTCCATCCGATTTCTATTACAAACCCGACGACCTCTGATACTCCGGAGTATTATTTAAACTTTTCTACTATTTTTTGTTGGACAGAGTGGATGTTATGTTACACACACTATTTTCTTCAATAACCCCCCCCCGTTTACGAAACTTCCATTTGATGGATTTCTTCGAAAATTATTCATTGATTACCATTTTATACATCTTATCATGAAAAAACTTCTACTCTACATTTTCCTGTTATTTCCATCCACACAATATAGCTACGGCCAGCTCGCAGGCGACCTGGATAACACTTTCGACACCAACGGTGTTGTAAAGACAGACTTTGGCGCCAACTTCAATTTAGGAGGTACACTCAAAAAGGTGCTGCCACAGAGCGATGGCAGTATGCTTATCGTTTTTGATTTTGAATTGGAAAGGACAGCCATTGTAGAAAAACATGCTGACGGTTCAGATGATTTGCAATCTGGAACAAACGGGCTGTAAGAAGTTGCCGGTATGAAAACCAATGCTGCTGCAGCCCAGGCGGACGGGAGCATAATTGTCGTTGGAAGTGTTGGTAACTGTTTTGCCGTGGCACGGTATCATCCGGTGAAACACTGGATAAGCAATTCGGCATAAGTGGAATACCACTTTATAACCTTGGTGATGAATCACAAGGTAGTGATGTAGCACTTCAGCAAGATGGAAAAATGGTAATACTGGGGATATCCGGCACCCTTGAATACGATGGTCTTTACACCAACTTCGCCCTTGTTCGACTCCAAATAATTCTAACAATAAAACATGAAACATGAAAAAGATTATTTTACTCGCGATCGTATTTGTTGGTTGTTTACAATTCAACATATTTTCTGCAAATGCTCAAACTTTATATGGCACTACATCTAAAGGAGGAGATGAAGGAGGAGGTACTATTAATAAATTTGTACCGGCTACAAATAATTTAACAGTCCTCAAATCTTTTGAAATGCTTGCCGCCAAACCCTGGGGGAGTTTTATCCAGGCAAGCGATGGAAAGCTATATGGGATGACAAGTGTATATGGGATGACAAGTGAAGAAGAAATCGGCGGTTTTGGTGTTATTTTTTCCTATGATCCTTCTTCTTCCACTTATACAAATCTTAAGGAGTTTGATGGGACTAATGGTTCTTCTCCTTCTGGCAGTCTTATGCAGGCAAACGATGGAAAGCTTTACGGCATGACATTTACTGGAGGAAGCAATGGGTTTGGTGTTATTTTTTCCTTTGATCCTTCTTCCTCCACTTATACAAAGCTGAAGGATTTTGACTATACCAATGGTGGCCATCCTCATGGCAGTCTTATCCAGGCAAGCGATGGAAAGCTATATGGCATGACACTTCGCGGAGGACAGAGCGACTATGGGGTTATTTTTTCCTTTGATCCTTCTTCTTCCACTTATACAAAGCTGCAGGATTTTGATAATACCAATGGTGGATATCCTAACGGCAGCCTTATGCAGGCAAGCGATGGAAAGCTATATGGCATGACCCCTCAGGGAGGAAGCAACAGTGCTGGTGTTATTTTTTCTTTTGATCTTTCTTCTTCCACTTTTACAAAGCTGAAGGATTTTGATGATACCGATGGCTCACATCCTTATGGCAGCCTTATACAGGCAAGCGATGGAAAGCTCTATGGCATGACAACTTATGGAGGAAGTAGCGGGGCTGGTGTTATTTTTTCCTTTGATCCTTCCACTTCTATTTATATAGAAACGAAGGATTTTGATTTTGATAATGGTGGTCTTCCTTACGGCAGCCTTATGCAGGCAAGCGATGGACTGCTCTATGGCATGACATCAACTGGAGGAAGCAGGGACGATGGTGTTGCTTTTTCCTTTGATCCTATCTCTTCTACTTGTACAAAGCTGAATGATTTTGATGGTGCCAATGGTCGTAATCCATATGGCGGTCTTATACAGGCAAATGACGGAAATCTATATGGTATGACTTATAGCGGAGGAGCCTTAAACTCTGGTGTTATCTTTTCCTATAATCCTACCTCTTCCACCCATACAAAGCTGAAGGATTTTGGTGCTAACGAAAGTGGCAGCAATGTTTCAGCTAGCCTTATGCAGGCAAGTGATGGGAAGCTATATGGCACAACAACTTATGGAGGAAGCAGCGGATATGGTGTTATTTTTTCCTTTGATCCTTCTACCTCCACTTATACAAAGCTGTGGGATTTTGATTTTACCAATGGCCGTAATCCATATGGCAGCCTTATACAGGCAAGTGATGGAAAGCTATATGGCATCGCGTTAAGCGGCTATGGTGTTATTTTTTCCTTTGATCCTGCTTCTTCCACTTATACAAAGCTGATAGATTTTGATGGTACCAATGGTTCACGTCCTGAAGGCAGCCTTAAGCAGGCAAGCGATGGAAAGCTATATGGGATGACGCAGAGTGGAGGAAGCAGCGGCTATGGTGTTATTTTTTCCTTTGATCCTGCTTTTTCCACTTATACAAAGCTGAAGGATTTTGATGGTACCAATGGTGCAAAACCAATTGGCACCTTTATGCAATCGAGCGATGGAAAGCTATATGGTATGACATCTGAGGGAGGAAGCAGCGGCTATGGCGTTATTTTTTCCTATGATCCTTCCTCTTCCATTTATACAAAGCTGCAGGATTATACCGGCGCCAATGGTGCTTATCCTTCTAACGGTTCTGCGTTTATTGAGATCCGGGAACCTAACAAAACTGTGGTTAGCAGCTTTACCCTCGTAAATGCAGATGCAGACGACGACATCCAATCTATCCCTGATGGAAGCATATTAGACATTAATACTTTACCACGGTATGTGAATATCCGTGCCAATACAAATCCTAATAAAGTAGGTAGCGTGGTGTTTATTTTAGATGGCAAAAAAGTAAGAACAGAAAATGGTGTTCCATATGCATTGGCAGGTGATAATCCTTCAGGAGATTATCATAACTGGACGTTGCCTTTAGGCGACCATACTTTAACGGCCATACCTTATTCAAAATATAACGGGAAGGGTACAGAAGGCACGGCACTCACCATACACTTTACTGTTGTTGGCCAAAGAGTAGCAAGCTTTACGCTGATAAATGCGGACACAGATAAAGGCATTCAATCAATAGCTGATGGAGCTATCATTGATTTAAATAAATTACCTACACATCAATTAAACATCCGTGCTAATACGAATCCCGGCAAAGTTGGAAGTGTTGTCTTTATATTAGATGGCAAAAAAGTAAGAACAGAGAACGGCGCTCCTTATGCGCTTGCAGGCGATTTTCCTTCGGGAGACTATCACGCGTGGGCTTTACCGTTAGGTAACCATACTTTAACTGCCATACCTTATTCAAATTATAATGGCAAGGGTACAGAAGGGGTTTCACTTACAATACATTTCACGGTTGTAAATAACCAGGCAAACCTGATCACCATGGCTAACAGATTGGATATTCCAACAGAGGTAATGGACTTCAGTTTATATCCAAATCCTGTAAATAAAATTCTCAATATTAATATTGGAGATATTCAGCCAAATGGTAAATCAACGGTATCCATTATCAACTCTTCAGGAGCCGTAGTGAGAACGATCCAGGTGAATGGAAGGAATAACATCATGCAGTTACATGTTTCATCATTGGCTCCCGGAACTTATTTTATAAAAATAATAAATGGAGATAAAGTGATGAATAGGCGATTTGTGAAGTTGTAATGTAAAATTTAGAATATAAAAAATCCCGACAGTAACAGGTCGTTCTAACCGCCAAACCGAAATGAGTTCTTTATGATTAGAATTCCGCAAACTCTTAAAAATAACGATATGAAAAAAATTATTCTTTTATCCGCAATCATTTTTTGCTGCTTAAAGATGGTAGCTCAGCCCGGCAAGTTCGATTCATCGTTTGGTGTCAATGGAATTGTGAAAGCAGGTTTTGGACAGGTTGCTGATTGTGATTTTAGCACGCAAGGCAAACAGGTTTTATTAGCGTCCGATGGGAGCATTTTTATTGTAGCAGACGTAAACGGGCAAACGATAATTGCAAAAAAGATTTCAGATGGATCTACTGATGTGACCTATGGTGACCACGGGTTCTCAACTCCTTTAGATATTACGAATGCTCATGCTGCATTACAAAAGGACAATAAAATAGTTGTAGCCGGAACTGCCCTGGCAAGGTTAAAGACTGATGGAACTCCCGACAGCACATATGGAATTGATGGGATCCAAGCCCTTGACTTCTACATTGAAACAGTAGCCATTCAGCCAGACGAAAAAATCGTGGTAGCTGGTCGCAGCAGCACCATTGATTTTGAAGTAGCCCGTTATACCACCGATGGAATTCTTGATTCCAGCTTTTCGCAGGACGGTAAACAGATTACAGATTTTAGGACCGGAAGTTTCCACAATGTTTCCTTTGCTAAATCCGCAGCAATTGCAAGTGATGGTAAAATTATTTTGCTCGGATATACTGGAACAAATAATGGTGATAAGGTTTGTCTCGCACGCTACAATAGCGATGGAACGCTCGATAATTCTTTTGACGCTGATGGAAAACTTATCACCGATATTGTTTCATCTTCATACTACGGGTTCTCATTAGCAATTCAACCTGATGCGAAATTAGTGATAGCTACTTCGTTCGAGGTATCCATTTATAGCACAGCGGGGCCATATAGTCCGGGCAGCTATTTTCTGGTCGCACGTTACGAAAGTGATGGATTACCTGATCTGACATTTGGAAATAATGGAAAACAGATAACTGATGCCGGTCCTTTTAATGACTCTCCATCATCCATCGTTATTCAAAACAATGGTAAAATCGTTGTAACGGGTACTTCCGCCAGAAGCGATACCGCGTATTTTGTGACTGTTCGTTATGATCACAATGGAATCCTGGATAATGCTTTTAATAACGATGGAACTCAAACCACTATTTTCACTTCCAGGGTTTCTGCTACTTCTGTAGCTATCCAGCCTGATGATAAAATTCTAATAGCGGGATATTCCATAAACCCGGTAGGTTTTGCCGTTGCGAGATATGAATCAGATGGCACGCCCGATGTGACTTTTGATTCAGATGGGAAACTTACAGGCACTTATTGCACATACGTCGGATCTACATTTTTTTCCTGTGCTGCTATCCAGTCAGATGGAAAATTATTAGTGGGCGGCACTGTTTTAGCCCGCTACAAAAATGACGGAAGTCTTGACAATACGTTCAATGGGACTGGATATCAAATCATAGATTATGATATTTCTTCAATAGCTATTCAAAAAGACGGGAAAATCGTTGCAGGCGGTTCCGCGCTTGCCCGGTATAATATCGATGGAAGTCCGGATAACAGTTTTTCACCGGGTGGAAAAATAACAATAGATTATTCGATTGTTTCAATGGCAATCCAAAGTGATGGAAAAATAGTAGTGGGAGGAATTGATTACCACACAGGCATTTCAATCCTTACCCGGTATAATACCGACGGCAACTTGGACAATTCTTTTTCCGGAGATGGAAAGCAAACTGTTGATTTTATTATTACCTCAATGGCTCTCCAAAGTGATGGAAAAATAATAGTTGGAGGTGAAGCCCTTGCCCGCTATAACACTGATGGAAATTTAGATAATACATTTGGTGGGGACGGCATTCTGTCAACTCAATATGGACACGCTTATTCTATAGCCATACAAAGTGATGATAAAATTGTTGTAGCCGGTCATACTTTTTCACCAGATGGGGCCGGTAATTTTACATTGGAGCGTTATAATATAGATGGCAGTCTTGACGTAACCGGGATTGCAAATTTTGGAGACTATCAACAAACCGGGCCGGTTACTGTTTCGTCGATTGGCATTCAAAATAACGGAAATATAGTGATCGGAGGATCGGTGGCCGAAAATTCGGCCCTTGCCTGGTTTGGTCCTGACGGGTCATTATACGGAACCTTCACAATAGCCATAAGTCATGGTGTTGACGCAATCCAGGGTATTGCCATAAAAAATAACAGGCTCTACACAGTCGGGTATGGTGAGTTTCCCGGTGACCTGGGTATTGTTACCAGCATTTTACTTGATGGTGAAAATGAGAACACAGGCCCAGGGGTCACCAGTTTTACGCTCGTAAATGCAACTACAGACGACGACATCCAATCCATCCCTGATGGAAGCACATTAGACATTAATACTTTACCGCGGTATGTAAATATTCGTGCAAACACAAATCCCAATAAAGTTGGCAGCGTGGTATTTATATTAGATGGTAAAAAAGTAAGAACAGAAAATGGCGCTCCATATGCATTGGCAGGTGATAATCCTTCAGGAGATTATCATAACTGGACGTTGCCTTTAGGTGATCATACCTTAACTGCCATACCTTATTCAAAATATAACGGTAAGGGTACAGAAGGCACAGCACTCACCATACATTTTACCGTGGTTGGCCAAAGAGTAGAAAGCTTTACGCTAATAAATGCAGAGACAGATAAGAGTATACAATCAATACCTAATGGAGCTATCATTGATTTAAGTAAACTGCCTACTCAGCAATTAAACATCCGTGCTAATACAAATCCCGGTAAAGTAGGCAGTGTCGTCTTTATATTAGATGGCAAAAAAGTAAGAATAGAAAATGGTGCTCCTTATGCACTTGCCGGAGATAATCCTGCGGGAGATTATCACAACTGGACGTTGCCTTTAGGCGATCATACTTTAACTGCCATACCTTATTCAAATTATAACGGAAAAGGTGCAGAAGGTACAGCACTCACCATACATTTCACTGTGGTTGGCCAAAGGGTAGAAAGCTTTACGCTAATAAATGCAGAGACAGATAAAGGCATCCAATCAATAGTTGATGGAGCAGTCATTGATTTAAGTAAACTCCCTGCACATCAATTAAATATCCGGGCTAACACAAATCCCGGTAAGGTTGGAAGTGTGGTCTTTATATTAGATGGGGAAAAAGTAAGAACAGAAAACGGTGCTCCTTATGCACTCGCAGGTGATAATCCATCCGGAGACTATCACGCGTGGGCCTTACCGTTAGGTGATCATACTTTAACCGCCATACCTTATTCAAATTATAATGGAAAGGGTACAGAAGGAGTTTCTCTTACGATACATTTCACGGTTGTAAATAACCCGGGAAATCTGATCACCAGTGCTGATGGATTGAATATTCCAAGAGACGTAATGGACTTCAGTTTATACCCAAATCCTGTAAATAAAATTCTCAATATTAATATTGGAGATATTCAGCCAAATGGTAAATCAACGGTATCCATTATCAACTCTTCAGGAGCCGTAGTGAGAACGATCCAGGTGAATGGAAGGAATAACATCGTGCAGTTAAATGTTTCATCATTGGCTCCCGGAACTTATTTTATAAAAATAATAAATGGAGATAAAGTGATGAATAAGCGATTTGTAAAACTATAGGCAACGGCGCGGGTAGACTCAAATATGTGCCCTCGTAACGACAAACCCATAGACAAACAATTGCGTGACAAAAATGTCCGTTAATTATCGCACACCCGGAAGCTGACTTTACGGGTTGCAAAAACACACCCTTTGTGGATCCGTGCGCCTCCTCAAGCCTACACGCATGCGGCGCAGGCTAAACTTCGGGTAAAAAATACATGGCTATTTTGTTATTCAAAGACAGGCAACTTTACAATAAAGGTTGATCCTTTGTCTTTACCTTCACTCTCTGCAGTCACCTCTCCGTCGTGGGCTTCTACAAGGGATTTTACTATGGAAAGTCCCAGGCCGGTTGAGCTTTCGCCGCCCGTGGGCACGGAACTCAATCTTGCAAAACGTTGAAAGATATTTTTCTTATCCTGGTCGCTAAGACCCTGCCCCTCATCGTTTACCTCCAGTATGGCAAACTTGTCTTGCTCGCGGATCGTAATTGAAATACATTTATCACGTGGAGAATATTTAATCGCATTGTTTATTAAGTTATCGGCTACTTCAACCAGCCGGTCGCTATCCCCATTGATAACAGGATGATCCAGGTTGTTTAGCTCCAGCTTAATATTTTTATTTTTAGCGAGTACTTCATTTGTACTTACAACCTGCTGTACCATTTTGGAAAACTCAACCCTATCAAATTTCAATTGTACATTCCCTGCTTCTTTTCTCGCTGTTTCCAAAAGTTCATTTACCATGATGTTCAACTTGTCCCCCGCATGTTTTATCTCATTACACATTTTTTCCACAGCATCGGGATCGTGTTTTGACATTTTTGCTAATTCTGCCCATGCAGATATTGTTGTTAGGGGAGTTTTTAAATCATGGGCGGCAATACTTAACACATTGTTTTGCTGGTAAATCGCCGTTCTGGCTGCCAGGCGAAGCTCCAACTGGTCAATTAAAATATCGGCCAGGTACTGCAGAGTTTCAACCTGTTTGGGCTGTAATTTTTTTGATTTCTTATCAATCACACATAGCGTTCCCAAATTGTAACCATCCTTCACCTTCAAAGGAACGGCAGCATAGAATCGTAGCCCAAATTGACTGGCAACCAGGGGATTTGCCAACGTTCGCGGATCGGAAGGAGCATCGTTCACTTCATAAAAATTATCTGATAAAATTGCCGAAGCGCATAATCCCGGATCACGCCCTATTTGCTGTACATCCAGTCCATAACGCGATTTAAACCATATCCTGTCAGTATCTACCAGGGTAACGATAGCTATAGGAACTTCTAAAAGTATTGCCGCCAGCCTTGTAATGCGATCAAAACTTCCATCGGGGGGCGTATCGAGAATATCATACTTTTTTAACGAAAGAATTCTCTCCTTTTCTTGTTCGGTATTTACATCAGTATAGCTCAAGTTGTAAAGATAGGCCTTCCGCTTCCGCTTCCACTTTCAATAATATATTTCAGCTTATTAGTCTGTCTGCCCAAACATACCGGCACCTTCTGTCTCCTGGCTCCCGCAGAAGAGCCGACGCGTAAACGAAAACAGCCTAAACGACCGGGAAGTATTGGCACGACCTACATTAGCTTACATCTTATTGGTTGAAATTATTTTTGCGATTCTACGAACTTGTCCCTTTCCCCCGGTTAACCATTTCAGGGTAAAGAAAACAAAACCATTCTACTGGTAAGTGGTCTCTTTCGAAAAATAAAGCGATCACCGTTCTGAAGCATACTTAATGAGGAATACGCAGCACTGCCTGTATAAATCGTCTTCTGCTCCGGCCAGGTTGTTCCTTCGTCATAACTTATTTTAACGGTCATGCTCTTTCTCTCTTCCATCGAATTTGCATTGGAGAAAAGAATCCTGTTTTTTCCTGCTCCATCTTTCATCGAAAAATAACGCAGAATACTTGCATTACAACCCGGATCAGGAAGCCGGATTTCGTCTGCGGTTTTTGTTTGAAGATTTGGTGTTTGCCAGCTTGAGGAATTTCATTAATATCCTTTATCTTTTTGATTTTAGATCCGGGTTGAACTTGCCAGATGATATGTTGTTCAGGATCTACAACAATATTATCAGCGGGATAACCCCTGGAATCTCGAAGGACAATATGGTCGTTTGCATTTGTTTGAACCTTTATTATTCCGTCAACTGGAAGTGTATCGAATGCTCGCGGTCCTCCCATTGGTTCAGTCGATGTGGATTGTATATGTGTGGAGCATGATATTGATGATGTCAATAAAATTACCCAATAACAATGCGCAAAAAAATCTATTGTCTGTTAAAAACAGCTTCATAACGAAATTTTTTAAAATGAAAGAATAATTAAAACACATTCTTGCAGCGGTGAGGTGAGGTGAGAGTCTTCAGGGGGAATGAAATACTAAAATAATGCACCTTTCGCAAAAAAAATCAAGGCCCGCGATATTTAATTCAGTTTTAGCCACTCGCAAGATTTCCATACATTTTCATATTTCCTTTTAAATTCTTTCCTGGTATAAAAAAATGATCTTGTGATAAGTGTTATCTTAACCCAATAATTTCGTATTTCAGGAAGGGTCGGCGCGGCGCGGGCACCGGCCGGTAAGCGATGGCACAAATGACTGACAAAATCGGCAGAATCGGCAGAAAATGTAAATATTAAAATTTTGGATACACAACAAAATCTGAACGACGGGGAAGAGATCGAAGCCTTACGGCTGCAAAATAGTAAGTTGAAAAAAGACCTCGAACGGGAACAGCATCTTCACAGTTTGCTCTTCAAGGAATGGCAGGAATTAAAAGAGCGAATGACCGGAAAAGAAAGCCAAGCGTACGATAGCAACAGAAATAAAAACTCATTTTATAAATATGCTTTTTATTCGCTTTTGATCATCCTGGTACCGGCTTTTTTGATCCTGTATTTCCGGTCAGGCAATGAAGATGCCGCCTCCCGGATGCAGGCCGTTTCTGACTCCACGCGACCGGCTAATGCCGCAGGACCCGCAACCGTGGAAGTTGTAAAAGATCCTCTCCCTAAAAGTGATTCAATACCCGCAGGTAAACAACAGCAGGCACAACCGGATACCCCGGTGGCACCGCAACCGGTAACAGCGCCTGAAGAAAAAAAGCCAACCCCGCAGGTTAATGACAAGCCGCCACCCCCACCTGTCTCTAAACCCGAAGTGGAACCACCGCTTACTGATGAGATGCGGGATTTGATCTCGTCAGATGGATTTAGCGCCTACTTTGAACACCGCCGTAATCCTTACAAAAAGTCGTTAGAGCGATACAAAATATGGCAGGAAGGATGGAACGATGGCAAGCTTGGTGCTGAAGCAGTAGAGGCAAAAGATCCGTCATTAAAATAAAGGGAGGTATCTCCTTGCCTTGGGATTACTTTGAATTTAAGAGTTCTTGAATGTATTTATTGAAGGAAACTAATTTGACTTCCTGGCCATGAAAATAGCTATCGCAGTAATCTTAAATATTATATAACTTGCTGTAGTGATCGCGATTAAATAACTACATAGTGGTCGTACAATCACCCTAACCCCAACCCTGTAAAGATAGCGCATGCCAGAGCTTGCATCTGGTAGCTTCCACTCGTAAGTCCACATCCGGTATTTTAAACTTTTAATCAAACTTTTAAATCTTAAAAGCAATGGCATCAATTACAATTTTAAAGGGCGATCCGGCAACAGGGAAACTAACTTTAGATTGCCCGAATCGTATAAAAGTGAATAAGAAAGAAACCATTCATTGGAAGATTGATGATGACTCTGGTGTGAAATCTATTTCAAACATCCAGGTGAAAGCAGCCCCCTCAAGTAATGTAATATTCTCTGAAATACCTAGTAGAAATGGGAGCTCTGGTAATTGGAAAGCTAAAATTGATAAAGACTCGCCAGATAATTCTGAGTTTCATTATTCTATATTTTGGGAGCCTGAAGAGGGTACTGATCCTAATCCCGATATACCCATTAAGGAACATGATCCTATAATTGCAGTGAAACCCAGTCCGTCAATTCTGCGGTTTATTATTCTGCTGCTTTTGAGTTTACTTGGCTTAAGCGCACTAACGCTTTACCTCAAAAAGAAGGTTACAAAGAAACGGTGATCTACGTAATATCTATCGGCAGATGATCAGTGTAACAGTATTTGACAAATAAATAAAGGAAAAGAATAATACTTGTATTGCGTGCATTGTTTTGCTGGCCGGTGACGAATTAGCACAAGTTGACGAAAAGAAATAGTTGTGGTCTTGTTCGATATTTTTTCGAATGTGAGTTCGAAGCAAATAATAATTCTGACTTGATTTCTCGGAAAAACAGTTAACCCGCTGGGTATTTTACAACCAGATCGCAAACCGGGGCTGGTTGGGTTTTGGAGGTTATAGAATATTTAATACCAGAAAAAATAGAACGGCCGATAAAAGAATAAAAGTGTGAAATTACATAGGCTTACACCATGCAACCCAGTCACTCGTGCATCTTAAAAAAATCATCCTTGCTGTTATCACTCTTTTCATATCCTTACTCAGGATTGGTGCACAGGATCAGCGAATCTCGGACAGCCTGAAAATTATTTATGAAACACAGTCAGCGAC